>Ga0214481_100194_pt1 | contig 31446 bp, 18 predicted proteins | sample M1_20Mar14CPVII9_4_FD_165057 | JGI IMG/M metagenome (GOLD analysis project Ga0214481, IMG submission 165057) | Marine eukaryotic communities from Monterey Bay, California, United States - M1_20Mar14CPVII9sort6BwellG10 | ecosystem: Environmental > Aquatic > Marine > Unclassified | place: USA...
CAATTAAACAATACTCCTCACGCTTCGATAACACATAAGCCTCTCTCAATCCACGCCGCTGATCATTCGAGATATTTTTGTTGTTTAATAACATTTCCGTCATGTCTTCAAACGACTTTCGTCCTAACATCACGTCAGTTCTACGTGGTACAAACCCATCAATTAAAACATCGTAAACCTCTGACATCATTGAATATCTCAATCAATGTTTGCTATCTTTGAGTGCAAAATTTTATGATACTAATAGTAATCAATCTTTTGATTTAAGACTATCATTGCATGATGAGGTGATATGCCGACATGACATCCCATAATGCCAATAACATGGGCATGACATCACATACCCGATATCATGGCATGACATCACATATATCATGATATCATAATACCGGCGATATCATCACTGCCGCCATATTCAGATAAGCCTCCCTCAGCGGCCTCGCCACAAAAAAAGATACCGGATACCATGCAGCAAAAAATACAAAGAGAGAGAGACAAATAGTTGAACCAAAGGGTGGATCCAAAATGAGTTTCCAAGTGAAAACTGATACTCTTCAATGCTTTACAACCGCTAAACGCACCCCTCTTTAGTTGACATGTATGCGTTGATTGAGTGAATGCCTAGTATGCTATTTGCCTGATTATACTCGCTTATATACAGAGTAGTTGATTCACAATAGGTTACTGAATAATATATTGTGGTTCTGGGGGTGAGTATTAAACACAGCTCAAAGAATAGAAAAAAGTGTATATGATGTGCACAAAATTTTACTCCTGAAAATATCTTACTTCTTACCATCGTACTGATACCTACCCTCTATCTTCCAATAAGCAAGCAATACTGCTTGATTTGCAATTCATATACTTTACATATTGAGAAATAGTTATACTTTCTCGTCAACTGATACTGCCTGTCTATCATCCAATATAAAGGATACCCAAAATCATAGAGAATTTGTAGCTTTTGTACTTTCATATACATCAAACCTTCTTGTTACATATACGAGAGAATGGTAGAGAAGATACTACATGAATAGTAACAACGATATGAGTGAATCAAAGGGTGATGATAGTGATGACGAAAGCAGTAGTAGCTCCTCTGATAGCAGCAGCGAGGATGAGACGAATGATAATCTTACCAATAAAATTGCAATGCCATCTCATCACGAGCAAGGAAAGGCAGAAGTCGACGACGATGATGACGAGTTGCCATTGCATCAACCATCTCATATTGATAACAACATCAATGAAACAAGAGAAAAGTCAGCGGTAGCAAAATCAGCAGAAGGAGATGATAATAGTGCCACATCATCATCATCATCAGAAGAGGAAGAGCAACAGCAACAAGAAGAAGGATATATGTTCAATAATAAACTCTATGCAACATATCAAGAAATGGTAGCAGCTAAGCAAGAACGAAATCGACAAGTATTGGAAAGAACTACAAGTGAAATATCATTAATGATTGGTAGTGAATATGGTAATAGTTCAAAGACTGGTAGTAAAAAGAAGAAACCAAGTAATAAAAAGTTGAATAAATCATCTGATGGTCCTCCACGAAGAAATCCAAAACGGAAAGCTCGTAGTCCATCATCTTCTTCTATATCAACTTCGTCACATCATGACGATACACCTAGGAAACGATCTAGAAGTATTGGTAGCAGCAGCAGGAATAGTATCAACTCAAGTGATTGCGGCAGTATATCATCATCAGGCAAGGTCCCGTCGGATGTGTTTATGAATAGCAACACATTTGATAATGAATCAATAGCAACTCAATCAACAATTGACAAGAATGAGAAGATGTTATTACAACCGCACAATAGAATGGTGAAAGATATGTGTATACAAACTGAACAGATACTTGTTACTGGTAAAAGGATACAAGAACGTGAGAGGATGTGGCAAGAGTTTAGAAGGAGAAATGGCGGGGATAGATTAGATCGGTCACAGATTAAACAAGCTAGGGAAGAAGAAGAAGAAGACGACGATGATGATGATATGTCAACTCATGAGGATATCACATCTACAGTTGATTGGAAGTTATTTCATTCATCTATTACCGTTTACAGTCTTGCTCAAGATAACGGCGATAACATCGGTAAGAAGAACAGGCAAGATAGGACGGATGTTGAGACAGTCAACCCCAAATTTAGTAGCTTTATAGACAACGAGGATGACATTGTTATACCAGAGGAATACCTAGCAACAGAAGGAACAGATGCACACCCCAATCAACAACAAGTAAATGATGCACTATCAATCAACAATCCTGTCATGTATAACAATATCATACAAGAACAGAACATACATTACACATCAAAAGGTATAGATCGGTATTGGGATGAACAGTATGGAGATGGTATAGATCCTGATTTGTTTGTTGAGAAATGTTGCAAAGATAGTGATACAGACATCCCTACTGCTGACGACGTATTAGACAATAGTGACAATATTGGCAACACTACAAGTACCGCAAAAGGGGATTCATTATATGTGGATTCTCTATTACGGAGATGTTGGGATCGTGCAGTTCATGCCGCCTCAAGTACACTAACCATCCCCTTATCAAATGAGATGGAAGAAGGAGGAGTGGAAGGTGCAGTCAAAACAGAAGAGGACAATGATACACCACCAAACCAAAAAGATATAGGCACTGCCCTTCACCAAAAGGCAAGAGATGCAGTAGATGGTATTCTAGATACCCTCTTGACAAAGGATAGTAGCCTCAGACTCATGCTAGACGATCACAAGTTAAATCCGCGTCGAGTTGATTTGCGGGATGTATTGGATTGTCTATGGACTGCATTTGAAAAGCAAGGAACGAAGGAGGAAGAGGTATTGAATCAGTCCTTTATAAAGTCATTATCAATTAGACTAATTGAACGGTATGGAATAGCAAATAATGGATAGATATAACACTTCCAATTATTTTATCCTTAGGATACGATATACGAACATATGATGTGCACTTTTGATCAAAGGCATTGCAGGATAGCATCCTTAACCGGCCCGGGTACTTCAATACGACACGCTCCTCTGTCAGTACTGGCTCCTTCTGCCTGATCAATCTTCGCCTTCCATAATGCCAATTCAAACATTGTCGTAGCTTCTCTGATTTCATAGTGCCTAATCAATCTCTTACCTGTAGTCAGTTTTCCTTTATCTACCTCAGCTATTATTTCCATCCTTCCCCTATTATCTCTCTCTCGACGCACGGCAGCGACGATGAGCTCTTCTCCTCGCCATTCTACAGCAAGAATATCATCCATCTTTGCTTCTATATCTCTTTGGCCAGCTCGAATAACATTATTTAAACGAGTAGAAAGGCTAGGGAACTTGAATCTCTCCAATGAAGTGCAGTTGTAAAATGCATTATCTCCGATTTGTACTTTCTCGTTTACAATAACAACCTCCCTCAAGTTAGTGCAACCCCAAAACACAAACATACTAATCTCGATTAATGTTGCAGGAATGGTAATATGTTCTAATGATGTACACTCATGAAATGCACCTTGGTTGATCTTCTTTAATCCGTCACTAAGTACTAACTCTCTCAATCCTATGCATTCACTAAATGCAGACTGACTAATCTCCTTAACAGACGAAGGAATTGTAATACTTTGCAATGAAGTGCATCCGCGAAATGTATCCCCTTAATCCCTTCTTTCATTGTAACTCTTTGCAATGAGGTACATTCTTTAAATGCACTACTACCTAAGCTTGTTAAACCTTTATTCAATGCTACTTCCTTAAGCCCAGTACAACTTTTAAATGCATACTCACCAATCTCCAGTACAGTAGAAGGAATGGTAATACTTTGCAGTGCCGAGCAATATGCAAAAGTGTAACCTGCAATCTCTCTGAGTCCATCATTTAATACTACTTCCCTCAAACTATTGCACTCGTAAAATGCATTATGACCAATCTTCAGAACAGTAGAAGGAAGTGTGATACTTTGCAATGATATACAATCTCGAAAGGAATTCTGACCAATCTCCGTTAATCCCTCTATCAGTACAACTTCCTTCAAACTACGTCGGTTGTAAAATGCATAATTATCAATCTTAGTAACGCTAGGATGAATCCGTATATTTGTTACATTGTTAGGAGGGCCGGGATGACCCTGCTTGTATATGTTCACTGTAGTTCGCTGATGGTCTAGTTTTGGCCTCTTACTCATACTGTATTGCAACTATCTTTTCTCAATACTGTTTCTATTGATATTTGTGAAAGATTACTGATCCCTATATCCTAGAGTATATCGAAGATAGATAGATAGTTTGTGATAAGGGGAGATAGTTTGTGATAAGGTGCACAAAGAGGTGCACAAAATGTGTTGTTTTTCTTTATGTTTGCCAATAAGCCGACGACCTCTCTTCACCCCACACTACTACCGAAGCACCTACTACTAATACTGCTATTAATACTACGAATACTGATAATATCTCCAATCGGCACACTATGATACAGTGGATAACAAACATCATCGATCATCAACTCTCTGTCTCACTTAAAAATCTACTCTCATAACAAGATACCGGTAACAACTAATAAGCATACCTCCTGTACTCTTGTAGATCGATAAACATTTAGGGGTGGTATGATGAATGTATGTCTTGTAGGGTACGAATGTGATGGTCTCATCTAGCACTACTAGTTATCTCAATTGGTGGATTCCGGTAACTAAAAACAAATAGGAGTTTTCACCGTGAAAATAGAATCGTCTCCTCTGCTTGTATTGTATGTAGTTTGTTTTCTTATTCATCTCTCCTACGCCATGGCTAATGCTATGGGATAATATAATCTCGATTGGTCTGTAGTGTGGTAGCGTCATCGTTGTTCTTCCCTGTGCGTCATATTTGCAAAAAAGTACACATCTTGTGCACCTCCTCCTTAATAATTGGCTAGATAATAGATATGGGTAGGTATAGCAAGCTCCTGATGTTAGCTAACAGTCGTTTATAGCAGAGTTAAGACATACTATGGGGATACTACATATGAGGTCCACAACACTTGGAATGGTTTCTAACCGGTTCACGATAGCCTCTTTACTCCTCCGTATAGGCAATCAATTCAACAATCCATCCAAGGCGTTGCTTAATTGTACCCAATTCCTCCTCCTGGCCATAGGTATTGCAAAATTGTATCCTTCACAGGCCCGGGCACTTCCCCACGACATGCTCCTCGATCAGAGGAGGGGATTGATATGTCTGCCTGATCAATCCTAGCCTTCCATAATGCCAATTCAAACAAGGTTGTTGCCTCCCTGACTTCATAATAAGTAATCAATCCCTTGACCTTCTTCAGTTTTTCTTTATCTACGTCTGCTGCAGTATACGTCAATCCCCATCTGTTTTCAATTTGTCGACTCACAGCAGGGATGGAAAGCTCTCCACTCCTCCATTCTACGGCAGCAATATCATCCATCTTTACTTCTATATCTCTTTGCCCAGCTTGAATGATATCATTCAAGCGATTTGAAAGGCGAGGGAACTTGAATCTCTCCAATGATGAGCAATTAGCAAATGCCTCCTTGCCAATCTGCATTTTGTCGTTATGTACAACTACTTCTCTCAAATTGGTGCAGCCATCAAATGTTTCCTTCTCAATACAAGTAACGCTGGATGGAATGGTAATACTATGTAATGAAGTACATTTGCGGAATACATATTCTTTGATCCTCTTAATCCCCTCTTTTAGCACAATCGTCCGTAAATTGTAACATTCATTACATGCAGACACACCGATATCATCAACAGTAGATGGGATTGTAATGCTTTGTAAAGATTTACAACTTTGGAATACATTCCTCCTGATCTTCTCTAATCCTTCATTAAGCACTACCTCTCGTAAACTACTGCAATAACCAAATGCATGATCCCCAATCTTGGTAACAGAAGAAGGCATTGCAATACTTTTCAATGTTGTGCAATTATTAAATGCATTTGAACCAATCTCTCTAAGACCGTCGTTCAGTACCACTTCCTTCAAACGTAGCTTGTTGTGAAAGGAAAACGTTTCAATCTTGCCAACATTGGGATGAAACCGTACATGAGTTACATTATTAGGAACATACTGATCGTTCACTGTATTATACTCGAAGTGAACCTCTGATGATGTTTCTTCTCTGTCGTAATTGTTGGCTGTAGTTCGCTGATGGTACGCTAGTTTTGGCCTCTTACTCATATTATATTGTAATTACGCTTCCTTAATACTAGATATATTTGAAATATATGAGAGATTGCTTCCCTTAGCCCTTAACGTCCTTAACTCAAGCAGTATATGGTAGGGTAGTTGCAAAAAGTACTCAAGATGTGTTCGTTTTTCTCTTATGTTTGCCAAGCACCGGCGCCCTCTCACCCCAAACTAACGATGTAACCTACACTAATACTACTGCTATTGATGTTGATTATCAATAATATCTCCGAATTGTCGGCACACTACCAGCAGAATAACGCAACAACTACAACTCTCAACTAAAAATCTGGCACTACTCTCATAAAAAGATACCGGCGGCAACGTGAACAACAAATGAGCAGCATACTATTGTGAGATCGATAACCATTTAAAGGTGGTATGATGTATGTATATCATAGTAAAAGTGTGTTGTCTTATCTAGAGTACTACTGCTAACATTTCAATTGGTGGATTCCGGTGATACAATAAGCAAGGAGTTTTCACATGTAATCTACATGAAAACTGAACTATCATTATCTGCTGTCCACAATACTAATACCCTTATCAACTATCTCTCCTACTTCATGAATTGATTGCCCAATAATACTTATATTATAGGATATAATCTCTTCTTCTTTCGATTGATTGGGGTATATCGTCATCGGATTGAGTCATTTGCAAAAAAGTACACATCTTGTGCAATAGCAAACCTACCTCTAGAGTCGACCTTGCTTCTCCCGCTATCCCTCCTTCTTTAACCATGGCGGACGATAATACTACTGATAATCAACATCAACTAACAACAGCACAATTAGAAGCAATAGAAAATGAAATCAAATCAACACAACCATTAACATCACAGCTATTACCAATTGCAATACTTTAGTTAGTTAGTTAGTTTAGATTTAGGCTACGACTTGGTTATCCACCTCTGGAAGCGTGTTCCTTGCTATTCTCTACACATCTCGTAATATAAGATACTTCTATTTCATAAACGAATACTGCTCTATCGTTGATTTCTCATTGAACGATTGATAACTCTTACTAGTGTCGACGTACCGGTTTCAATATTGAAACATACTAGGGAGATATCGCGACAGTTGAGACCTGCTTAAACGAGAGAGGTTTCCCAGGGGAAGACGAAGCGATTGCAATCCCCAACTCTCTCCTATCTCTTAGGTGCCACCACTTGTTCAGTCAGGTTATAAGCGATCTATTATCAAAGAGACGGTCTCCAGCGGTATGGCGGTCTTGCAACGGATTGTTCTTTGCCTGTATCATGTTCACTTATGGATCCTTCACCGTCCCAAGTATTAGGTAAGTGAGTAATGATAGAACCTTCCAATCATGGCAATGAAATGATTGCAATACTATTGCAACAATACACTACAAATGCCAATGACGACACATCAAATGATCAACAGCAGCAAGTAGCTGGTTTCATCAAGGGAGCAAACTATCTATGTACCAAGTATAAATCCATACGTAAAATTAGAGGTGATGGTAATTGCTTCTATCGTGGTTTCATGTATTCATTATGTGAACAACTTCTACGTAGTCTACTCAACAATGGTGATAACAAGGATGAATTTTATAGATTAAAGGATGTTATTACCAAATCATTGAAGTGGGTATGTCAATATGGATATGATGAAACTACTATTGAGATGTTTTATGATGAATTGGTGGAGTTGTTTGATTTTATTGAATCGGTTGTCAAGCAACCTACAGGGGATGATGGGAAGGATCCGACGCTTAATACACTTCTTGAGAGTGCATTAGAGCAATTGCATACTAAATTGAACGAAGAGAATGCGGTGAGTATATATGTTTTATGGTCGTCTAGTTTGTATTAAGTATACCGTCTCATTGATTCCTGTATATCTACTCCTCAATTGACAAAAACACACTCGATATATACCACATCATATGCACAAATCATATGAACATATCATGTGCACACGACATCAAACTATCGCATATGAACACATATCACATATCACTTACCAATAATATGCACATATAGACATCAGATTACTGTACTTGGTTCATGAGGGTAATGACGGCAGCACAAATGAAGAGCAATCCTGATGAGTATTTACCATTTGTAATGGCAGAGAATTATCATGACGTTCCATCATTCTGTTCAAGAGAAGTGGAACCAGTGGCAAAAGAATGTGGAATGGTACAGGTGGCGGCATTGGCTAAATGTATGGGTGTGAAAGTTATCATTGAGTATATGGATGGAAGAATGGCGGAGGGTGAGGAGAAGTTGGTGAATCATGTATTCGGGGAGGAGGAAAATGTAAGTGCTAAGGAAGAGAGGATGAGTATATCATTGTTGTATCGGCCTGGACATTATGATATCTTGTATTGAGTGGCAGGGATGGCGATGGTATAAATACTATTTCAATATCATGAGGTAGTATGGATAAACTAGAATCTTTATTCACTACCTAAAGTCATGCATATACAAAAGTCTGATGTTTCAGATCTAAAAGGCACTGCAAGATAGTTTCTTTAACAGGCCCAGGCACTTCTATACGACAGGCCTCGCGATCAGATGGACTTGTATCATCCGCTTGATCAATCCTAGCCTTCCATAAAGCTAATTCGAACAGTACTGTGCTCTCTTTGAATTCATAAAGTGTTATCAAATCATCAATACAATCGACACTGAACCCAATTTGATTCCAGTGATAACCTCTACCTTCCCCTACAACAGGGCCAACATCCTGTGCAGATAAAAATAATTCGGTACCCTCTCTCCTCATTTGTACGTACCCAGTACTGAGAGAAAAGTTTGGGTCGACTCGAATTTCATCATTAGATGGACGCATTTCATTTATCTTGCTCTCAATATCAGATTGACCAGCCTTGATGATATTGCTTAGACGCGATGATAGACTAGGAAACTCAAATCTCTCCAACGATGTGCAGCCTCGGAAGGCATGGAACCCAATCCCCATCGACCCTATTATCTTTCCGAAGAAGGTGCTATGAAACAACACCTTCCTCAAATTCAAACTTGTACAATTGCAAAATGCAGCATTACCAATCGTCTTCAAAGTAAATGGCAAGCTGAATGTTTCCAATGACGTACACTCTTGAAATGCACCTTTTTTAATCATTTTAATGCCTTCATTTAGCACTACTTCCCTTAATTGGCCACAGCCTTTGAATGCATAGTCGTCTACTTCCTTGATAGTCGAGGAAATTGTGACTCTTTCCAAAGCAGTACAACTATCAAATGCTCCTTTCCCTAACTTCTGTAACCCCTCATTTAACATTACTGTCCTCAGACTACTGCACTTTTGAAATGCATACTGATCAATCTCATTAACAGTCGATGGTAAGTGTATACTTTGTAATACATTGCAATTTGCAAACGCCTGGAAACCAATCTTCCTTAAACCATTATTCAATACTACGCCCTTCAAACGTACATTATCTTGAAATGCACAAGAACCAAGCTCCAATAAAGATGATGGACAATTAATACTTTCTATGTTGCACTGATAAAAGGAGTTTCGTCCTATCTTCTGCAATCCCTCGTTGAATTCTACTCTCTTCAAGTTTCTGCAATACCGAAATGCACAACTATCAATATCGGTTAGAGTAGATGGTAGATTGATGGTTTGCAATGAATGACATTCATCAAACGCCATTCCTCCAATCTTCTTCAATCCCTCATTAAACATTACCTTTTCCAACTTATTGCAATTCTGAAATGCCTTCTCTTCAATCTCAATAACACTCAGATGATTTTTTACAACACTAACAACATCTTTTGGTATAATCTGTCCATTTCCTTTATACTCAAACTCCACATCTGATGTCTCATCTATGCCGATCTTACGCTTCTTTTCTCTCGTGCTAGTACTCATTGTAAATGCTGATGTGAATAGTTTGCTATGCTTGTATTACTGCTCTTATGTCCTCAACAAAGCATAACCAAGCCTCAGTGCTGAAACTGACACTCTTATTGATAATAAACCACGCCTCGGTCCTAGTATTGTGGGTTTATGTGATTCTATATTGAAGTTATATGATATTCATCGATAATGACGATGACTTGAAAAAATGTGCACAAGATGTGTACTTTTATCACAACTACCTCTCAAACGACAATCGTACTAAATAAATGCCTTCTCTGGCAGCTAATTTGTTCACCAATTAGATATATATGCATATACTACTACCGCCATTCCACCATCCTTTGCACTACTACAATCTGCCTCAGTGTTGAGTGAGCCATACTGATCGTTCGTTAACTCGCCATTTTTAGATTATAATTATTCCCCGCCCCCGTGCGTTCTCTTCAATTGGTTAGCTATCTGCATGGCTCCTCACTGATTGATAACCGCATTACATGCATATTACAATCTTATCTCTTATCGGCCTTAAAATACCATACTCTAAAGCTAACTTTATACCCAGCAAATAAGAAGAGGTGCACAAAACAAAATACACACATCCCCCCGTCCACAAAACAAATATATATATACACGAGCACATACAATAATAATACACATACGAAGGTTACCATAACATACAACTATTACATATAAATCGGAAGTATTAAAGTACATAGTCAATACATTGACCGTTGGATAAACAGCGTAAACTTTTATCCTGTTTGCTATTTATGTGCACGAACAAAAACCTCGAACAAAATACACATCGCATATCAGTATAACACATACATATAAAACTACATGAGTGCTATAGTGATCGATGGGTACAAAGGACATGGATTCATTCCTAGGGATGTGACGCATGTTCGTTTTCATCCAAGTGTTACGAAGATTGGAAATCTTGCGTTTGAAGAGCGTATTGAGTTGAGGGAAGTCATATTAAACGACAATCTGAGAGAGATTGGAGATGAGGCATTTTATGGCTGTTCCTCACTGCAGAGTATCAACATACCCTCTACAGTTGCCAAGATTGGTAATAAAGCATTTTATGATTGTAAAAGTTTGATGGAAGTTATATTAAATGACGGGCTTAGAGATATTGGAGGATTGGCATTTGCAAATTGTGACGCATTGCAAAGTATTACAATTCCTTCTACTGTGAATAAGATTAGTAAGTATGCATTTAGTGGATGCCGTAGTTTAAGAGAAGTAGTACTTCATAACGGATTAAAGGAGATTGGAGGTAGTGTATTCAACAAGTGTAAATCATTACAAAGTATCACATTACCATCAACTTTAGAACATATTAGTGATTGGGCATTTAATGGCTGCACGAATTTATGGAATGTGGTATTAAATGATGGGATTAAGAGTATTAAATCAAATACATTTCATGGATGCAGATCAATACAAAGTGTAGTACTTCCTTCAACAGTTATCGAGATTGATAATCTTGCATTTTGTAAATGTACAAACTTGAGGGAGGTAGCTCTACATAATGACAAAGTACAAATTAGTGTTAAAGCCTTTCAACTTTGCACATCATTGGAGAGATTCAAGTTTCCCAGCCTTTCAACACGCTTGGATAATGTCATTCAGGCTGGACAAAGAGGTATAGAGGCCAAGCTGGATGATATTCCCACAGTGGAATGGAGAGGAGGAGAGCTTGTAATCCCTTGTGTGCGTCGAGAGATAGAAAATAGATTTGGATCAGGGGTGGAAGCTTTAGTTAAGTTAGATGAAGAAAAACTGGGCAAGGTAAAGAGATTGATTACCTATTATGAAATGAAGGAGGCAACAACACTATTTGAATTGGCATTATGGAAGACTAGGATTGATCAAGTGGATGATGCCGATGAAATCAAGCGAGATGCCCAGCGTATTGAAGTACCAGGGCCGGTTAAGGATACTATTTTACAATATCTACGGGAACACATCACCTTAGATAATATATGGTAGTAACTATGGATAGTTTATCAAGCTACTACTATTGTCATCTCTAAGAGCACACTGCCTATTTGATAAACTAGAGGTTAGACCTGTATGATTACAATGATCCATGTCGGCGAGTTTGAGAACATCATTCGGCAGCTCGACATTGAAGAGGAATAATGTATGCATACTGTAATATGAGATTCTTGGCTGGTTCAGGCAGTTCAATACGACAGGAATCACGATCAAGCCCGACTGCCTGTTCAATCTTTGCTTTCCACAGAGCCAATTCAACTAGCGTCGTTGCCTCCTTAACTTCATAGTACTGTATCACACTACAAACTTTTAATATGTTCTCGTCTGTATCAACACTTGGAACAGGGGTAGTTAAGCATCCTTCTCTCACCTCTAATGCACTGCCTATCTCATCTATCTTGTGTTCTATTTCTTTCAAATGACTAACTTCATCAACAAGGTTTAGACGGAACTTCCACTTTTCCAATGGACAGCATTGAAACACATCCAAACGCAGGACCACTCCATTACGCATTTGTATAATCTGCTTCAAACTACTACAGTCGTTAAATGCTCTATCACCAATAGTAGTAACTGTGGAAGGAAATGTAATACTTTCTAAAGAAGTACATCCACTAAAAGAATCGTCTCCAATCTGTTTGAGACCGTTGTTTAATACTACCCTCTTCAATTTCGTACAACCTTTGAACGATCCATTACTAATTTTAGTAATACCATCACTAAACACTACCTCATTTAACTTATTGCAACCTTTAAATGCCTCATCGTGTACTTCTGTAACACTCGGATGGAATTGTACATGTGTTATATTTTTAGGAATGGATTCACTACCGCCCGTATACTCAAACGTCCTCACTTTTGACGAACTCATACTAACTATACGTTTGATAATGTTTGTCATGATATGATAATGATGTGTTGTGATGGTATTGTCGCGGCGGCGTGACGTATAGATATGGTATACTTTGAATTTTATGTGCAGACGATAAATTCGATGCGTATCTTTATATTATCTCAGCTATAAAGCGGTCTCTTGCTATATTATGGTATACATTTGCAATTTACATATGTATATAATGATGTATACAACACGCTTCCACAACTGCTATATCTATATAGAACTATTGTTTGCAATTGTTAATGCTGATGATCGGTGCAGATCGGTGCACAAGATGTGTACTTTATATATCTTTGGTATCTTAGTTCTTATTATTATATGGCAATACTGGCGGCGGTAGCAGTAACGTTATTATGATTTTAACGACGATAATGATGATAGTATAATCTTAAATCTCTTATGATTCTTGGGTGCTGACGAACATTAATATTCAAAGGAGAGTAGAACGGTCGTTCGATCGCCATTTTCAGAGCTCCTCTCAACTCTTCTTGCTTTAGTACTGTAGTATGGATTGATGTTGTTGGTCTCTATAATTGCATATCCTGATTGATATATATCATATATACATATTACAACCTTATCTCTTATCGACCTTAAAAATAGCACACTCTCTAGACCTACGTCTTTAAAGAACAGGTGCACAAAACAAATCGTCCACACAATAACATACAGACTACTATATACAACTATATCGGAAGCATTATACTCGATAGTCACACTAACCGTTGGATAAACAGGGTAAACTTTTTATCTGTTCTATTTTATGTGCACGAACAAAAACCGGGAACAAAAGACAACACAATCACATATCATAACACTATATCGTATACATCAAGTTCTCCTGTGTTTGTACAAAAGAGATGCATGAGTGAGCGATTGTTAATAGGCGATAATCAGTTAATATATCCGTTAGAAATATACTTCATTGACATACCAGAAGAGAATATGAGTAACGATACAACAGAAGTGATGTATGAGTATACAAATACAGGGGAATGTGTTCCTCGTAACGTGACACATGTACGGTTTCGTCCTAGTGTTTCGAAGATTGGCAAAGAAGGTGCATTTCAAGAGTGTACTGAATTGAGAGAAGTTATACTAAACGATGGCCTAAGAGAGATTGGCAACTCCGCATTTCGAGAATGCCATTCATTAAAAAGCATAACTCTTCCTTCTTCAGTTACCAAGATTGGTGATGAAGCATTTCGTGATTGTAGTAGTTTGAAGAAAGTAGTGTTGAACGAGGGTATATTAGAGATAGGGGATTGCGCATTCGATAGTTGTTCTTCATTGCAAAGTATAACATTACCATCTACTGTTACGGAGATTGGTAGCTATGCATTTGATAGTTGTATTAGTTTAGCAGAGATTGTACTAAATGACGGATTGAAGAAGATTGGTGATGAATCATTTGCACATTGTTGTTCATTAGAATGTATTGAAATACCTTCTTCTGTTATGGAGATTAGCCAGTTTGCATTTGATAGTTGTAATCATTTACGGGAAGTAGTGCTTAGTGATGGATTGAAAAGGATCAGACAATCCGCCTTTCAATATTGTACGGCATTACAAAGTATCACAATTCCATTTACCGTTTTAGAGATTGATAATAATGCATTTAGTAAATGTACACATTTACGGGATGTTGTGCTAAATGATGGGATTAAGAGAATTGAAACAAATGCCTTTCAAGACTGTCCATCATTAGAACATATTGCCATCCCTTCAACAGTAATCGAGATTGATCAGCATGCATTTAACAATTGTAATAGATTGAGGGAAGTAGTTCTTGTAAACGAGGAAGTACAAATCGGACAAAGATCATTTTGGGGTTGCTCATCATTGGAGAGATTCAAGTTCCCTCGCCTTTCTACTCGCTTGAATAGTATAATCCAGGCAGGACAAAGAGATATAGAAGCAAAGATGGATGATATATCTGACTTAGAATGGAGAGGTGGAGAGCTTGTCATCCCTGCTACTCATAGACAAGTTATAGATCGATGGGGAGTTGCATCGCAGAGTTTAGTAAAGGTAGATAAAGAAAAGCTGGACAAAGTTGAGGGATTGGTTAGGTACTACGAAATGAAAGAGGCAACAACACTATTGGAATTGGCATTATGGAAGGCTAGGATTGACCAAATAGATGATGATGTTGAGCCAACAAACCGAGATGCATATCGAATTGAAGTACCTGGGCCTGTAAAGGATGTTATATTGCAATACCTAAACTAAATCTATAAAGTATTAGATTCACAAATCTATCTATCACAAAACGAGCATATCTTATGTCTCTTTTAACCTATTATTTAAATAATCAATGTATAAACAGGTATACTTCTTATGTGTTTAGATTTAGTTTAGATATTGCAATATAACATCCTTAACTGGCCCCGGTACTTCAAGGCGACATGCCTCACGATCAGTTTTCAACTGCTGATCAATCTTAGCCTTCCATAAAGCCAATTCAAATAGTGTTGTTGCCTCTTTGATTTCGTAGTACCTAATCAATTTAACAATCTTGTCCATCTTCTCTTTATCCAACTCTACTAAAGTTTCCATCTCCCCTTCAGTTCCCCGTTGATCTTCTATCTCTCGACGCACACTAGGGATGATGAGTTCTCCGGCTCGCCATTCTACTGTAAGAATATCATCCATCTTTGCCTCTATACCTCTTTGCCCAGCCCGAATAATATTATCCAAACGAGTATAAAGGCCAGGGAACTTAAACCTCTGCAACGATGCGCAGTTGTAAAATGTTTTATCATCAATTTGTACTTCCTGATTGTGTATAACAACGTCTCTTAATTCTGTGCAATCACTAAATGCATATGGTTCAATCTCAACTACTGCTGAAGGAAGTTTTATACTTCTTAATGAAGTGCATTTGTGGAATGTATATAGTCCAATTTTCTTTATCCCGTCATTTAACACAACCTCCCGCAAATTTCTACAAGCACAAAATGCAAAGTTACCAATATCAGAAGGAATTTTAATACTTCGTAATGATTTGCAAAATACAAATATGCTATTCCCAAACTTCTTTATTCCGTCATTCAATACTACCTCTCTCAAGTTATTGCAACCATAAAATACACAATCACCAATTTCAGTAACAGTAGATGGTAGGGTGATACTGTGCAATGAATTGCAACGTTCAAAGGCACTTTGTCCTATCTGTTCGAGACCAACATTTAATACTACCTCCTGCAATTTAGTACAATTCTTAAACGCCTCCACTTCGATCTCAACAACACTAGGATGAAACCGTACACTAACCACATCCTTTGGAACTGTTTGGCCCTTCCCCGTATACTCAAACACCTCATCTGATGTCTCATCTGCATCATCTACGCCAATCTTACGCTTCTTTTCTCCCGTGCTGCTACTCATTATTAATGGTCCGGATACTCTGATGTCATCAAAGTATAATAATAGAAGTACACACCTATAAATACCGAAATACAAACCTTATACAAATCCGCTCGTTATACTTCTAATATACCGTATATGTTTGGTATCACACAGATAATCGATATGTTGACTCTTGAAAAAAAATGTGCACAAGATGTGTATACTTTTTTCACGCACTATACCTCACGATTGTACACTGTAAATATCTTTTCCGGCAGCTAATTTGTTCACTAATTAGATAGATATTATAATACGTTCTCCATCCTACATGCAATACTGGCATTCAAAATCTAACGCCGCGCATAATAGTGGGAGGAGGCGAGGACAAGTGATTCAATTCCAGATTTGGCGATTGTTAACCGTCAAATTTGATGAGTTGATGGATGAGAGGAGAAGTACATAGTTTAGTTATGCTGCCTGATGCCAAAGAGCAACAGAAAGAATATAGCTCATTGATACGGGAAGTAGATTGATTCATAGTTTATTGAATAAATAATATTGAGGTTCTGGGGGGTGAGTATCAAAAGTGAACTGTATCGAAAAAAGTGCATATGATGTGCACAAATTACATTTCTCCTCTAATCTTATATCTCTTACCATCTGTATCCTCTCTATATTCGGCTTGATTTGCAATCAATGTACTTTATGTATATATATTGAGAAAGGATAACCTCATTTGATGATACTACCGCCCACCATCATACTAAAGATACCAAAGAGGTTAATAGTCCTACTTTCAACTTTCACAATACATCAAAAACTTTCTTGGTACTGTAGAATAACAAACACGATATGAGTGAATCAAAGAGTGGCAGTGACGACAGTAGTAGTAGCAGCAGTAGCAGTAGCTCCGATAGTAGCATACCATCTCATCACGAGCAAGCAAAGTCAGAAGTCGATGACGTTGAAGAAGAACAGCAACAGCAGCAACAAGAAGAAGGATATATGTTCAATGGTAAACTATATACAACATACCAAGAAATGGTAGCCGCTAAACAAGAACGAAATAAACAAGTATTAGAACGAACAACAAGTGAAATATCATTAATGCTTGGTAGTGAATATGGTAGTTCAAAGACTAGCAGTAATAGAAAGAAACCACCAAGTAAAAAGTCGAATAAACAATCTGGACCGCCGAGGAGAAATCCAAAAAGAAAAGCTCGTAGTCCATCCTCATCATCTATATCAACTTCATCACATCAAGAAGATACACCTAGGAAAAGAGCAAGAAGTATTGGCAGTAGCAGCAGAAACAGCGGCGGTAGTATATCATCATCAGGTAAAGTACCGCCGGATGTGTTTATGAATAATGATAATGAATCAATAGCAACTCAATCAACAATAATAGACAAGACTGAGATACTACAACCATACAATAGATTAGTAAAAGATATGTGTATACAAACTGAGCAGATACTTGTGAATGGTAAAAGAATACAAGAACGTGAGAGGATATATCAAGATTTTAGAAGTAGAATTGGTGGGGATAGAATATGCTCATCGAATCGGTCTCAGGATAAGATGGCCAGAGAAGGAGAAGGAGAAGACGATGATGATGATATGTCGAGTCATGAGGATATCACATCTACAGTTGATTGGAAGTTATATCATTCATCTAATACCATCGGCAGTCTTGCTCAAGGTAACGGCGGTAACATTTGTAAGACCCTAAGGGATACGGATGTTGAGAAAGACAACACCAAATTAAGTAGCTTCATGGCCGACGAGGATGATATTGATATACCAGAGGAATACCTAGCAACAGAGAAGACAAATGAACCCCCCACTCAACAACAATTATCCGAGACACTGCCAATAAACAATCCTGTCAAGTATAATAACATCATACAAGAACGGAACACATATTACACATCAAAAGGTATAGATCGGTATTGGGATGAGCAGTACGGAGATGGTATAGATCCTGATTTGTTTGTTGAGAAATGTTGCAAAGGTAGTTGTGCAGACACCTCAACCGCTACTGACGGATTAGATAATAATGGCAATATTGGCGACATCACGGACACTGAAGATGAGGATTTAGTTGAGGCGAAGAAGAGGTATTTGGATTCTCTTCTACAAAGATGTTGGGACCGTGCTGTTCATGCCGCCTCAAGTACATTAACCGTCCCTTTATCAGATGAAACCGGGGTAGGATTAGAAGGTGCGGTCAAAACAGAAGAAGAGACCGATATATCACCACCAAACAAAAAAGAAGTTATAGACTCAGCCCTTCATCAAAAGACAAGAGATGCAGTAGATGGTATTCTGGACACCCTCTTGGCAAAGGACAGTAGCCTCAGACTCATGCTAGAAGGTATCAAATTGAAACATCAAGTTGATTGGCATGACGTATTGGATTGTCTACGGACTGCTACTGAAAAGCAGGAGAAGATAAAAGGAGAAGGGATATTAGATCAGTCCATGATAAAGTCATTATCAATTAGACTAATTGAACGGTATGGAATAGCAAATAATGGATAGTTGTAACAACTTCCCTATCTAACTAAAGAGACTTTTATTTAGGATACGACATACGAACATATAATGTGCCTTTTGATCAAAGGTATTGCAAAATAGTATCCTTAACTGGTCCGGGTACTTCTGTTCGACATGCTCCTCTGTCAGTACTGGCTCCTTCCGCCTGATCAATATTCGCCTTCCATAATGCCAATTCGAACAAAGTTGTAGCCTCCTTCACTTCATAATAGGTAATCAGTTTCACAATCTTGTCCAGCTTTTCTTTATCTACCTCTACTACTGTTACCATTTCCACCCTTATTCCCAATGGTCTTTCTATTTCTTGACGAATAGAAGGGATGACAAGGACAAGCTCTCCGCCTCTCCATTCTACTGCAGAGATATCATCCATCTTGGCCTCTATATCTCTTTGTCCGGCCTGAATGATATTATTCAAACGAGTAAAAAGACGAGGGAACTTAAATCTCTCCAATGATCTGCATTCACTAAATGCTCTATCATGAATTTGTACTCCTTCATTGTGTATAACTATCTCCCTCAAACTACTGCAACCTCTAAATGCATGCTGTTCAATACAAGTAACTTTGGAAGAGATTGTTATACATTCTAATGATGAGCAGTTATTAAATGCAGCACGTCCAATCTTCTTCAATCCTTCATTTAATACTATCTCTGTCAAGCTGCTACAATAATAAAATGCATTCGGACCAATCTCATCAACGGTAGATGGTATTGCAATACTTTGTAATGAAGTACAACTACGAAATACACCATTTCCAATCTTCTTCAGGCCATCACTAAGCACTACCTCTGATAAACTACGGCAAATACTGAATGCTCCAGTATCGACCACGTTAATACTTGATGGGAGTGTAATACTTTTCAATGTTGTGCAATTATTAAATGCATTTGAACCAATCTCTCTAAGTCCGTCGTTCAGCACCACTTTTACCAAACTTTTGCAACTACAGAATGAATCATTATCAATCTCTTTAACAGTAGATGGCAGCTTAATACTTTGCAATGAGGAGCAATTCATAAACGCACCCAAGCCAATGTTTATTAATCCCTCGTTCAGCACAACTTCCTTCAAATGTTCTCGGCTATGAAATGCATTCTGTCTTATCCCAGTAACACTAGGATGAATCCGTGCATGAGTTACATTATCAGGAACACGATCTCCTGTACCTGCATACTTTCCTCTACCTGTATACTCAAATGCAACAACATCTGCAGCAGATGTTTCTTCTCTGTTATTATTGTTAGCTGTAGGTCGTTGATGGTACGCTAACTTTGGCCTCTTACTCATATTATATTGTAACTATCTTTTCCCAATACTATTTCTAGATATATGTGAGAGAATACTGTTCCTTAATATCCTTAACAATAGCAGGCTGTATGCAAGTAGTGGCAAAAAGGTACACAAGATGTATTCGTTTTTCTCTATGTATGTTGTTTGCCAAGAACCGACGCCCTCTCCTCGCCCCACGCTACCAAGAACAATTACTAATGATAATGATACTACTACCGAATAAGTACTAATCTTCTTCTTCTAATGGTTAAAATAGACAACTTCAAATACTACACAATCTCACGAGAGTGGAGAGACCGGAACTCTCATAAAAGATACCGATATTGGTATCCTTTTGGTTTGATTGCAGTAAGTGCTCACTCCGACCCGACTTCTCTCCTTGCTCTTCCTCACTCGCCTTAGCAGGCAACATTGGGTATCAATATCAACGATCTGCCACTGAAAAGCAGGGTGGGACAACGTATGAAGGGGGACGGAACCATTGAGCGATGAATATCAATTTGTTGGCGAAAAGTTCACATCTTATGCAATTTTGTTCTTGTCCTCCTTAAGGCAGACTAATAATCGACATTTGTTAATGGCTCTTTGTATGGTATGCTATTACTTTATAAGGGATGCCATCAAAGGTACCGCAGAATTGTATCCTTAACTGGCCCAGGAACTTCGACACGACATGCTCTTCTGTCGGCACTGTCTCTTTCTTAGTACATGTATGAATCATTTCACATAAATAGTTGAGTTAGGTGGTTAGCTGTACCTTAAGATGACAAGCTACACATCCTTCATCTTAAGTACTTTAGAATAGTATCCTTGACCGGTCCAGGCACCTCTATTCGGCATGCTGTACGATGAGAAGGGCATAATGATAAGTCTACCACTCGATCAATCCCAGCCTTCCATAATGCCAATTCAAGTAATGTTGTAGCTTCTTTGATTTCGTAGTACCTAATCAATCTAGTAATCTTGTCCAGCTTTTCTCTATCAAAGTCTGTAGAAATTTCCATGTTTCCCCATGAATTATCTCTCTCTCGACGCACGGCAGCGATGATGAGCTCTCCACTTCGCCATTCTAATCCAGGAATATCATCCATCTTGGCCTCTATACCTCTTTGCCCAGCTCGGATAACATTATCCAAACGAGCAGAAAGGCCAGGAAACTTAAATCTCTCCAATGATCTGCATTCAGTAAATGCTCTATCTCCAAATTGTATTTTCTCATTATGAATAGCTACCTCCCTCAATCCACCGCAATCACTAAATGCATACTGTTCAATCTCGCTAATATTTGAAGGAAGTTCTACACTACTTAATGAAGTGCATTTAGCGAATGCATATAACTTTATCCTCTTAATCCCATCATTCAATACCACATCCCGTAAATTTGTACAACTATAAAATGCACTCGAACCAATCTCATCAACAGTTGATGGTATTGTAATACTTTGTAATGATGTGCAACTAACGAATACGCTGTTTCCAATCTCCTGCAAACCGTCACTGAGCACTACCTCTCTTAATCCATTGCAATATGCAAATGCCTCATGACCAATCTCCTTAACAGTAGAAGGAATTGCAATACATTGCAATGAGGTACAACCTTGAAACACCCGCTCACATATGCTCGCTATACCCTCATTTAATACTACCTTCTTTAGACTAGAACTAGAACACCAACTAAAGGCAGCAGCATCGATCTTGGTAACAGTAGATGGCAATGTAATACATTCTAATGCTTTGCAATAGGAGAATGCATTCGAGCCAATCACAGTTAACCCTTCATTCAGTACGACTTCCTCCAAACGTCCACGGTTATGAAATGCATAATCTTCAATCTCAGTTACACTAGAATGAATCCGTACGTGCGTCACATTATTAGGGACGTGATGATCACTCCCAGTATACTCGTATTCAACAACTGAAGAAGATATTTCTTCTCTGTTATTATTGTTCGCTGTAGTTCGCTGATGATATGCTAGTTTTGGTTTCTTACTACTCATATTGTATTGCAATTACCCTTCCTTGATACTAGATATATTTAACGTCCTTAACTTAAGGACGCTATACCTATCGAAGATATATATGATAAAAGTACACAAGATGTGTTCGTTTTTCTAAATATGCTTTTCAATAGCGCCGACGCCCTCTCCTCACCCCAACTACCGATGAACCTACTACTTATACTGCTATTAATACTGCGAATACTGATAATATCTCCTAATTGCCGGCACACTACAGCGGAATATGAATAACAAACAAAGGTACGATACGATATTGATATCACTGCTCTAAAAATAAAAAGTTCTACTCTCATAAAAAGATACCGGCAGTACTCTTTTACTTAATACAAATAAGCATACTATTGTGATATCGATAAACATTTAAGGGTGGTATATGATGTATGTAGTCTCGTAGTAGTACGAGTGTGATGATCTCATCTAGTACTACTTACTACTGTCAACTATCTCAAATGGTGGATACCCGGTGACTCAATAGGCAAGGAGTTTTCAATAATAAACATGAAAACCGATTATTAGTGTTACTCTCCTACTTCGTGAATTGATGGCCCAATAATACTAATACTATAGGATATAATCTCTTCTTCTCTCGATTGATCGGCGTCATCGGTTGTTCTTCCCTCTAGGAGTAAGGTAGGCAATTATTATTGTCACCACAATAAAAGCTAAGTCACTAAAGGAGTTGGCAATACAACCACAACCAACCATCTCTTAAATAAATCGAATCTATTTTGTATTTACTTGGGATTAGCATAAGTTCATACAAAATATGAGTACCACCGATGATAATAATGACGGTATTAATGAGGAAATAACAGATAACAAAGAAGATTGCACATCATGTGAGCAAAATAATGTCGACGCTATTACCGAGGGTATCGATAGTGTGGCAATAGATAATGGTATTGAGACGTGTGCTGCCTGTGGTAAGGAGGGTGATAGTGATGAAATGAATGTATGCAACAAATGTAAGATGGTGAAATATTGCAACGTGACATGCAAAAAGAAACACAGAAAGAAGCATAAGAAGGCATGCGAAAAAAGAGTCGCAGAGTTGTATGAAGAGGCGTTATTCAAAGAGATTGAACCAGAGGAGTGCCCAATCTGTATGCTGACTTTACCATTTGACGTGGATCAATCTAGTTTCTTTTCATGCTGCGGGAAGATAATTTGTGATGGTTGTGTTTATGCTATGAGGTTGAGTAAAGGAAAAGATTTATGTGCATTTTGTCGAACACCGATTTCAAGTTCAGATGAAGAGATTATCAGACAAACGAAGAAACTTATGGAGAAAGGTAATGCTGAGGCATTTTATTATCATGCGATTCACTTCCAAAGAGGAATCCATGGCATGCCTCGAGATTGGGTAAAGGCAAATGGGTTATATCTTAAGGCAGGTGAGCTTGGACATGCTCCAGGCTATCACGCCTTGGGTAAATCCTATGCTCATGGAAGTGGCGTAGAAGTGGATAAGAAGAAGGCTAAACATTACTACGAACTTGCAGTGATGAATGGGAGTGTACAAGCTACATATGAACTTGCAGCATTAGAACATAGGCAGGCAATCGCCAACGAGCATTATGAGAGAGCTAAGAAGCTATATACAATCGCAGCAAAGGCAGGGCACGAGGAATCTCTAGAATTAGTCAAGAAAGGGTTTATGACAGGTGTTTATACAAAAGATGAATATGCATATACCCTACGGGCGTACCAAAAGAGACGAGATGTGATGAAGAGTGACGAGAGGGATGAAGCTGCCAAGGTACTTGCTGCTTTGCATTTGCGAAGGAGTCAATTTTTCTCATAACTTCCTAATCTGAACTAAAGAGAATGATAAATGTATTTATTATTTGATGTGTACTTGACAACACTCATCCCTATGTAGGTATTGCAATATAGCTGTCTGTGGGGAAATGTATAGGAAGGGTAAATTAGATTTACTGATACCACCAATACCAAGCCCTTCTATGCATCGTTATCATCAGCTATATCTTCTTCATCGTCATTATCAGAATCATCCTCATCACTATCAGAGTCATCTATATGAGTTATAGGGAAATGATTATAATGTGCCACAATCTCATCCCCTCCGAGGCGATACTCAGCTAAATAAGAATCCTCATCGTAATCATCAATATCCAGCTCAGAATCCTCAACTGAATTGCATACAGACCAAATTGATGTATCACTACCATCGTCATCCGAATCCTTCTGTTTGGCGGCCTTACTTTTTGTTTCTCCACTACATACTTCTTCCGATTCTTCGTCATCGCCCGAACTAACACTTTGATAGTAATATGACCGTTCAATTTCCTCCTCTTCTTCCTTTGTAAATCCCGAGCTTGCAACCCATACATCCCCGTATACATGACTTGGTGTGATACCTCTTTCTTTTGCGGCCGATCTGATTTGACCAGGGACTACAGTATAAAGCAGCTGCTCATTCTGGAACGGAGGTGGAGGGGTATTGAACATATCAATAGAGACAGTTGGCTCATTGTAGGCAAGTTCATCCTCTTCGTCAAGAATATGTGCTTTGCTTCTTGCCATTGCTACAGAGGATTCATATGCAGTAGCAAGTAACATTCCTAATGTATGAAGTAGCTCTGCCTCCACAAGGACGAATGCCTCATTAGACATTCTCGGTAATCCAGCAAGATATGCTAATCTCCGGATGATCCTTCTTCCGGCCTCAAGAGGTAGAGTATCATGACAATTATCACCAGGCCACCTCCATACAATACCGCTTGATGATGGAAGGGAACATGAGCAATCAAAGACTGATACTTTCCCATGAACTCCAGTTGCTACACTACATCTCGTTGGTCTTTGGGAAGAAACCCCACAAAAGAAAGGACGAGACATGTCTTTTTGAAATGCCAGTACTATGTCATCTCCATCAATAGAGCATCTGGTACAACATCCTCTCATCAACTTAAGGTGTCTTAATGCCTCCACACGGTCACTAGGCGGCGTAAAGCCTAGCTTAAGTTGGTAAGGGCTATAACCTAACTTGTGAATGGCCAGTACGACGGCAACTTCCAACCTTTCAATCATATGAGCCTGTAGTAGTTCACATATGTACCCAATTGTATCTCCCCGTAATCTAAAATGAGCCTCGGGGCCAAGGTAATTCATCCTTGACAAAATATCAGCCGATAGAGTACGGAAGGTATCAGCAACACACTCTTCTCCATCCCCTAGCACATCTAGAATGACATTATCATCGCTTTGGAAATGCTTTAAGTTTCCCACAAGGTTTTGGTATTTTGTAACCTTGCGTATTGCATCTATTTGAAATGTCTCATCTCGTGTCAATGGGAGGTTAGCCTTGATATTATGATAACGAACTTCAGACCAACCTTCGGAGGCAGGATGACGTGCCCAGAACTCCTCACCCGTGGTCAGCCTCCTAAAACGTTTGCATACTAATTCCACTTCACATACTTCTGACGGTTCGTCTGTAGAATAATGAAGAATCTTTTCCAATACAATGTCTGGCACGCCCATCAAAGTTGGAGTAGGTGCTTCTATATCCCTCTCCAATTGATCATAATTCATTGCAGATGGCTCATGTGATGTATTATTAATGGCAAGGGAGGCAGCTAGTTTATCCTCCTCGTTGACTTCCTCATTGGTTACTTCTTCTGCCTCTGATATAGTACTTTGTTCATCACCACTACTCATCTCGTCATCAGCAACATAATACTCACCCCATTTTAGCGTAATTCCGGTACTTTCATACCTTTGTTGGTCTTTGTATGATACCATCTTTGACTCTCCAACTCTAATATCCGCTCTTTCTACTTCTGATAGACTTGATAAAGGTCTATACACTGGCCAACCACGTGGAGGAACTATTTGTCCATTTGCCGTATGACCATTCCAATACATACCACGACGGATTATCCCGGTTTTGATCAGCATAATTAGAAAGTGATCTAAGACGATCATGGTTAATACCATCTCCTTCATCTCCACTATTGTTATTATCAGTATTTCCTTCTTCTCCATGATTGTTACTATCATCGTTGTTTGAATCTGCCATTTGAACATCGTCGTTATCATTATTATCATTTAGTATATCCATTGTTGTTGTTGGTTATACGGTATTATCTCTCCTCTGTAGTTCTTGTGTTATCTTGATTCTATATATTGTATAATAGTTTAGTGAGTTAATCAAATACAAATAATGTAATAACCGATTTGGTATTGTATTTGATAATGCTACACAACAATACTAACCACGAAAATGTATATCACCACGAAAATGTAATATGATATTATATTGTCTTTGTTGATTCAATTCTATTGTGTTTGAGAGGTAGATAAGAGATACATAGTACATATGATGAGCACCAACTTATGCAATTTTATATGTGTGTTATTATTTCTAACCGACACGAATGTAACTAAGCACACGAAATTAACAATATATATACCGGCGGAGGAGCCTTTACTTTGTATATTCTTCTATCTAATCTCATTCAATAGAGATTGGCACTGCTAGATGTAGTTGTTGTAGAGGAGAGGAAAGAAGTTGGGGTTTATTCCCACGAACGATCTGGTGGCCTAGGCTTTAATATTAGTACTTGGTTGCCATATCATGCATATGTCGATTGTATTCATATCTAGCTTATAAGGGTAGAATGTAGTGGAATCTATGTATATGTAGGATTGACATATTTTCAATTGGTGGTGCATTATGACGTTTACGAGGTGTTCTATCTTAATCACTCGCCTTAGCAGACGATATTGGGAATCAATATCAGTGGGCTGCTATTGAAAAAAAGCAGGGTGGGACAACGGGACGAAGGGTTATTGAATCATTGGATCGATATGGTAAAAAGTTCACATCTTGTGCACCTCCTCATTTTGTTCTTCCTCCAGTCATTAGCTGGTAGACTAATAATAGACATAAGTTGATTTCTCTTTGTATGGCATGTTACTTTATAACTAATCTATCATCATAGATATTGTAGAATTGTATCCTTAACTGGTCCAGGTACTTCGACACGACATTCATCTCGGTTGATTTCATTTACCTCTGTTAGATCAATCCTGGCCTTCCATAATGCCAGTTCAAACAAGGTTGTAGCCTCTTTCATTTCGTAGTACCTAATCGAACTAACAATCTTGTTCAATTTTTCATAATCTATCTCTACTACAGTTTCAGACGGCATCAATCTCCATCGGCTTTCTATTTGTCTATGCACGATAGGTATGATTAGCTCTCCACCAGATTGCCATTCTACAGCAGTAATATCATCCATCTTGGCCTCTATACCTCTTTGCCCAGCCTGAACAATATTATCCAAACGAGTAGAAAGGCCAGGGAACTTGAATCTCTCCAATGATGTGCACTTACTAAATGCTTTATCTTCGATTTGTATGTCCTCATTATGTATAACTACCTCCCTCAAGTTTGTGCAATTTTGAAATGAATCCTGTTTAATCTCGATTACCGTTGAAGGGATTACAATACTTTGTAATGATTTGCAATTACTAAATGCATCGTTCCAAATCGTCTGTAGACCTTCTTTTAGTATCAACTCTCTTAAATTGGTACAACCTTGAAACGCCCTAGGAGCAATAGACATAGACAGTTTCATAAAGCTTTGTAGCAACAATGTATATTCGTCTAATGCATGATCATCAATCTTTTTAAATGCAACCACCCTCAAATTACTGCAGCCGCGAAACGCGTCTGGTAAAATATTGGTAGTAGAGGGTATATTGATACGTCTCTGCAATGATATACAATCTCGAAAGGCATTCTGACCAATCTGTCTAAGTCCATCGTTGAATACAACTTCCTTCAAACGTCTTCGGTTGTAAAATGCATAATCTTCAATCTCAGTAACACTAGAATGAATCCGCACATGAGTTACATCGTTGGGAACCTGATGATGGTATTTTCCCGTATACTCGAAGTGAACCTCTAATGATGTTTCTCCTCTATTGTTATTGCTCATCGTTCGCTGATGGTCCTCTAGCTCTGGCCTTTTACTCATATTTTATTGCAATTATTTTCCTAAATACTAGCTCTATTGATATATTTGATATATGAGGAGGAGAGAGAATACTATCCTTAACGTCCTTAATAGTAAGGCATATTACATGGAATAGTAGTTGCAACAAAAAGTACACAAGAAGTCGTTTTTCTCTTGTATGTTTGCCAAGCACCGACGACGCCCTCTCCTCACCCCGCAACTACTACTATCGATGACGTACTATCAGTACTGTTTCTTGAATACCGTCTCTATTTTGTAGTATATTGTTTGTTTGTATGGTATTAAAAAAATCCAGACTTGAGATGATGTTAAAATTTTACAATATAAAAGGCCGCCAAGAAGTGTTGTCCGCTATTCTATAATATCAACAGAAGTTAGGATACTACTAAACAGATGATGACACAGGCGTCTCCAACCTTTGATATCTTGCCTTCTTGATCTGAGCTGTGGCTGGTGGATTTCATTCCCATAAATATTCCACATGGAATATGTTTTCGTCATTAATTTATTACCTTCATTTGCATGCGGTTGCCAGTGTGTTATTTATTATTGCCTGCCTGCCCCCTGTGTTGGTGATATCTGTCTTTATAATACTATCAATAGGACCGTAGTTTGTTGAATCATCGTCGGGAGCGTTGGTTTTGTGTGGCATTAGCTTGGATATTGACAACTCACTCAAAGCTTCTTTGCAAAAAAAGCATCTTGTGCTCAACAACTTCTTCAACCTACATACCTTGGTGACGAGGAGCTTAATAAGAGGTCAATACAGAAGGTTATTAAAATCATATTATTTGGTAGATAGTACATATATTCATGAGTAAGCGTCAGCGAACAAACAACAACACATATGAGTATACTATAAGAGGACAGATAGTACCAAAGGACGTGACCACGTACGGATTCATCCGAGTATTGTTACTGTTGATAGTGAGGCATTTCAATGCTGTAATGAGTTGAAAGAAGTAGTATTAAACGATGGACTTGGAGAGATTGGAAAATCTGCCTTTGAATATTGCACAGCATTGCAAAGTATCAATAATATACCCTCTACTCTCACCAAGATCGACTCTTTCGCATTTAGTGATCAGATAGTGTTAAACGAGGGTCTAACGGAGATAGGTGTCAGGGCTTTTATAAACTGCACAACATTGCAAAGTATAACAATACCTTCTTCTGTTTTGGAGATTAGTCCGTCTACATTTAGAGGCTGTACCGACTTACGGGATGTTGTGTTGAATGATGGAATTGAGAAGATTGCAATGAATACATTTGAAGGATGCACTTCACTAGAACGGATTACAATTCCTTCCACTGTTGATAACATTGAACCATGGGTATTTTTTCGTTGTACAAATTTACAGGATGTGGTGTTAAATGATGGAATCAAGAGGATTAAAACATATGCATTCATAGGTTGCACTTCGCTAGAACATATTACTATCCCTTCTTCAGTTTTAGATATTGGCGATTCTTCATTTAAGGATTGTCGTAGATTGAGGGAGGTAGTTATACATAATAATGAGGAATTTCAAATTGGAGATACAGCATTTAGAGGATGCACATCATTGGAGAGATTCAAATTCCCTATCCTTTCAACTCGCTTGGATAACATCATTCAGGCTGGTCAAAGAGATATAGAGGCCAAGATGGATGGCATCCCTGCAGTAGAATGGAGAGGCGGAGAGCTTATCATCCCTAGTGTGCACCAAGAGATAGAATATCCATGGGGAACGGACACTGTAGTAAAGTTGGATAAAGGAAAGTTGACCAGGGTTGAGGGATTGATAAACTACTATGAAGTAAAGGAGGCAACAACCTTGTTTGAATTGGCATTATGGAAGGGTAAGATTGACCAAGCAGTAGATGAAGTTGAGCCAGTGAATCGAGATGCACTCCGAATTGAAGTACCGGGGCCAGTAAAGGATACTATTTTGCAATATGCTTATCCTATGCTTTGCCGTAACGTCATCATATACTTCTAATTTTGGAAGGAGGTTCCGTGGCATTAGAGCTTGGTCACATATGTTCTTGCTCAGCCACCAGAATCTATATTACAAGTACGCAACCGACACGAATGTAACCAATCACACAAAATGAACAATTATATATACTACTTTGTGTTATTCTATCTACTCTTTATTTATTAGAGAATGGCACCTATGTATTCTATCCGTGTATGTATCGTACCATTCAGAGGAGTGTGATTAGTGATGATGGAAGTTGGGAGTTTATTCCCACAAGCGGTCTACATCATAGTGTGTGGTGGCTAGGCTATTCATATATTAGTACTTGGTTGCCACATATCTATTGTATTCATATCTTGGTTAGATATTTAGAATGTAGTGGAATCAATTAGTGGTATATTATGACGTTACAAAGCGCGGCACATATCTCCTCTTCTATCTCTCACCTTAGTAGACGATATTGGGAATCTGTCAGTGGACTGCTATTGAAAAGGAGGGTGGGACAACGGGGCGAAGGGGTATTGAATCATTAGATCGATATGGCAATAAGTTCACATCTTGTGCACTTACTCATTTTGTCTTCCTCCTAAGTATCATGACAGACGATGATTAATAGACATAAGTTAATATTAATATCTCTTTGTATGGTATGTTACTTTATAAACTAATCTATCATCGTAGATATTGTAGAATTGTATCCTTAACTGGTCCGGGTACTTCTATTCGATATGCCTTCCGATTAGCTGGCTCGTCATCATTTACTGCTTGATTAATCTTGCATTTCCATAATGCCAATTCAAACAAGGTTGTTGCTTCTTTGATTTCGTAATACCGAATCAACTGAACAACCTTGTCCAGCTTTTCTTTATCTGCCTCTACTAAATTCTGTGCTGGTACAAATGGATTTACTACATATAGATGTTCGGCAGGGATGATCAGCTCTCCATCTCTCCATTCTACTGCAGGAATATCATCCATCTTGGCCTTTATATCTGTTTGACCAGCCTGAATGATATTCGTCAAGCGAGTTGAAAGGCTAGGGAAACTAAACCTCTCCAATGATGTGCATTCACTAAATGCCTTATTACCGATTAGTATGTCTTCATTATTAATAACGACCTCCCTTAAATTTGTACAACTCCAAAATGCAAACTTATCAATCTCGGTAACTGTAGATGGCAACACTATACTTTGCAAAGATCTGCAGTTTATAAAAGCCCTGACACCTATCTCCGTTAGACCCTCGTTTAACACTATCTGATCACTAAATGCGAAAGAGTCGATCT
>Ga0214481_100196_pt1 | contig 31391 bp, 27 predicted proteins | sample M1_20Mar14CPVII9_4_FD_165057 | JGI IMG/M metagenome (GOLD analysis project Ga0214481, IMG submission 165057) | Marine eukaryotic communities from Monterey Bay, California, United States - M1_20Mar14CPVII9sort6BwellG10 | ecosystem: Environmental > Aquatic > Marine > Unclassified | place: USA...
AAGAGCTCTGTTGTGTGTGCAATAGTAGGTACCTCTCTAGACCACAAAGAGTCTAAAACTAAAGCAATAGTGATTATAGTTGTGGCCAGCAACACGAGTAGAAGTTCGTCAGCTGCTGCGTAATGTGGTATTTGGTTTTTGAGACTTTGACTTTTGACTTGATGATACATTGGTGGCCCCGTGACAGCTGGATTTGTTGGGCTGATTGCCGATGGACGAGAGGTCGGGTTCGTCTTTCAATTCGTTCAAGTTGTTGATGCTTTGGCTATTGCTTCCTAGACTACTGATCATGTCTGATTGTCAAAGACGGAGAATTGCTCGGTATGCAATTATATCACGAATTGTAATATTAATTGCAATGTCAATATCATGCAAACTTTTACCTAATTTTCATCCAGGTGATGATGTTCTACAATTTGATATGAGGTTAATACCGCAACATCCAGATGAGAAGGAGAGAACATGTTATTGTTTACAAGGTCATTTTTGTGATATTGAATGGATATCTAGACGTCAAATTGACACTAGTATATCATGTGCAGACAACAAAGATAAATCATCTACATCTACGAGATATGTTTGGCTGGATAGATTATATGCACTCATTCTACCTCCAGTTACAAAGTGGGATGGAGCTAGATTTCTATCATTATGTGTTGATCCATGGGCTAGATATTCTCATATAATACCGACGAAAGTTGGTGATCAAACTTGCAACGATAGTAGTGAAGACACAACAACAACTTGCACAGAAATTAATGAAGATTACAACGTTGAAAGACAATTTGCTTTATCCGAACAGGCACATGCATTCTTCCCACTGTTACCACTTTCTATACGGTATACTGCAAACTTGATGATGAAAGTTATACCCGCTAGTATCTTACCACCAACATATGAAGCAACAGCAGCATTATCTGCAATTATAATCAACATGTTGGCTTTTGTGATTGCATCAATATCATTGTATGATTTGACAATCTTTCTACTAAAACGACAAGCATTAGAGAATGGTTTAAATAAGCCAGCAACTACACAGAATACTTCGAAACCAAATACAATACTGGATGAGGAGACACATCATGTGCAACTTGCAAAAACTGCATCACAACTATTTTGCATCAACCCCGCAGGTGTCTTCTTCACAGCTGCCTATTCTGAGTCTATATTTGCAATGTTAACATTTGCAGGTCATGCAATTGCCGCCAAAGGTCAATATTGCCAAAGCTACCTGGATAAAAGGAAAGGCGGTGATATGATAATACGTGATCTCAAATCACGTTCATATGTCATATCATGTTTGTGGTGGACAAACTTATATTTGATACCATCAACAATCCTATGGATGTTGGCTTCATTTACACGTTCGAATGGAACATTCACTTCTATATGGTGGATGCTGATCGGTATAGCAAAGTGCTGTTCATATATCAAACTAAACAAGGGCAAAGATATAACAGCGAACATTGAAAAGGTAGCTTCCCTGATTCTCTTTTATGGTACGCTTGCAACCTTTGTTGCACTACCGGTATTGTATCATGACTTGCAAGGATACAACAATCATTGTTCTGAGACGTCCCATTATCTGCCATCGTGGTGTAAGAAGCAAGACGGAAGATTCTCTTTATATGCACATGTTCAACGCAAGCACTGGAATGTTGGACTCTTTAGATATTATGAATTGAAGCAGATACCAAACTTTATCCTTGCTCTACCAGTATTGATACTCAGCTTTACTGCAGCTGGTCTGTGGATCAAATATAGTTGGAATCGACATATAAAAGGTCGTATACGTGGTATTCAAGATATAATTCGATGGGCATACCTTGCATTAGCAGCCTCCTCCTCGGATTATCAGAAACAGAAGGAATTAGAAAGCAACAATAACATGCTTCTTGGACCAAAGTTTCTTTCTCATTATGCAATACTCTTTGGGTTTGCATTGGTCGGGACCTTCCTTGCACATGTACAAATATCTACAAGACTGATATGCTCTTCATGCCCAGCACTTTATTGGTTTGTTGCTAGCCTGATGTTGGGTGATCAAAGAAGTGACGATAAGAGGAAAAGAGAAAGATTACGAGTGCTCATATATTTCTATTTTGCACTATATAATATCCTTGGAGCTATAATGCATGTGAATTGGCTTCCTTGGACATAGACGAGAGAAGATACACTACAGAATAACAGTGACAATAGTTATGCAAAACACTAAATTTATATAACATTATGTGCAAGGGCCAACCAGGCACATAACATGTTGCACACTTTCAATACTCATACAAAACATACTTCTTTGATAGACTGATAAAACTAGTCACTTCTTGACTGCAGGCTACACTCAAGCAAGAATATCTCCAAACAAACTCAAGGGATCATTACCAGACAATCGTCTTTCCTCGGTAGGATTATATTCCTCAGTCTCCCATGGCAACTTGTCATCAAACAAAGGATCATCATTAATACCAAATCCTAAATCATTACCACTTAACCCGTCTGCTTCACTCACAGAACGAATAGACTTCCTAAACAACTCATCATCATGTTCATTTTCCAACCTATCATTCTCATCACGTTGAATTTGTGCATTCTCAGCCATTTCATCACGAATGTTAGAAACCATATCTAATTCCTCCTTGGGTACAAGATCATACGGTGAACGGTCTGTCTCACATTCATTCACATCGTCTGCCCAACGTGTTGTGGCTTCGAATATTCCATCATAATCAGTTGTTGTTGATGATTGTGTATTGGTTGATGAAAGTTGTTTTGATTTGGAATTGATTGATTTTAAACCACCACCTTCATTATTACCAAGCTGACGTGATTTGTTAGTTGTATTAGGGCCTTTAGCAGAGGGTGTTTTGGAGAATTTAACCTGTGATGTTCGATTCTTTGTATTTGTTGTTGATTGTTTCTTCAACACTAAACTACCACCACTCTTGCCAGAACCTCCACCACCCAAACCTCCTTTACGATTATTGGAAATATCACCCAAGGCACGACGACGACGTTGTGTAGTCTGACCATTGCCACCATTGAGTTGTTTCGAATGGCCAGGTGTTTTATGTACAGAATTTTCGTTAAATGAAGTCTTCTTCTTCATTATATTATTATTGTTTTCACCACCACCACCAAGTGATTTAGAACGATGGAAAGATGTTGCATTCTCATTATTATTAGTGTTGAGGATTGACCTCGTTGGTGCTGGATTGTTGAGAAACATTATTTATTAGAAGGTGAACTGAACTGATTTTTTTTGCGAAGAGTGCACCACTAATAATTTATTTGATGCCAACGGCTGTGTGCTGTTTAATGCGCTAAATTATTTCACAAACACTTTAATAACTATTGATAATTGGACAGTTAATAACTATTCTCCTATTAATATTAGGATATAGACGCTTCACTGCAAAAACACTAGTTCAAACTCTTTGTTGGTGTGAAAAAGTGATGAATAAACGCAGTGCACAAAAATTCTGGGTTCCGCAAAAAAGGATACCGTATAGTTGAAAATTAGTGCACACTTTTATTTTGTGGTAAAAATAACTCAGCGAGTTTTCAACTTCAGAGAACCTGCTTTACTTTATGACACAGCCCAAGGTGAGGAGTGTGTCATAAAATATTCTAAAATTGGAAGATCATATATTGCCGCCGAGTTATTTATGCCACAAAGTAGAAACTGCCACTTTTTCAAAGTAGAAAAGCTTCTCCAGAAGGTGATACTGGTATCCTTTGTAGGTAGGACTTAGTACAAAGAGGTATCTTTCAGAAAATTCACCTCCATTTTCTCGTAAAGTGCTATACTTCAGTGATACATATATGGTCGACAACTCGGTCTGGATGGATGGAACCAACATTATTCTAGATCAGTTTTTCACGAGGAATCCAAATCTGCAGTCAGAATTTGCTCAAACTCATTCTAAAAAATAAAGTGTGCACCAATTTTCATCCCTACGGTACCACTATTTTTATACAGTGGCCCATGAGAAAGAAAGTGGCCCTACACAAGAAATATGTCGAATGATCGGCCATTGCAATAAATTGAACAGGAATATTGGCCTAAAATTGCACAAGGCTCCTCTACTACATATTTGTAGTTCATAAAATGAGCGGTGTATTGTAGATATGCTTTTTAAAAATGGCCATTTTTTATCAAGCACTTCTACTTAGTGAATCAGTTTATGCTAAATAACTTTTTAACTACTAATAATCATAACATAATAGTACCAGATTCGGAATCAGCGTGCAAAACTGCATCGGATAGGATGTCTCCGGATGTATACATCGACCATTGGAAGACCTTCATATTTCACTAGCTTTGTTAGTGATTGTGCGGTGAAAGCCATAATTTTAGCGATTCTATCGTAGGTAGTTTTGTACTGCGGAACCTAGAATTGATTTTTTAGCGAGAATCAGTTGAAATGAAGATCAAGACGTCCGGGGGCAAAATTAAAGTAAAGATAAAAGTTGCAGCTATTAGCCTCGGCGTTATTATCTTCGTATATAGTACAATCCAGTACTGTCTATAGTTACTCGGTAATAGGTTTACTGATAGATAGGTATAATTGGCCGTCATACAACAAAGACATATACTTACAACATACACACGCACAACAAAATTAAAGATGAGCCAACAACCATATGCAATTACAGTGGAACCAGATAGTGCCTTGCAATTTACAATTACCAAGGACCCTACATCCGATGGCGATGCTAATAGTGGATCACGATGCGTAATGACATTACGTCATCCTGGCCTTACCAATTCACACCTAGCGTTCAAGGTATGTTTGTATAGCAAAAGATATCGTTAGATATTTTTGGTGCAAGAGGCTGATGTATAGAATTGGCTTATATTGATAGGGTTGGATGAGGATTGAATGCTACCCATTTGTGTGTATATTGGTGTTGTACATTTGTTCGTTAATTGTTGACTTTTTAATGTGTGTTGCAATATCGCCATGGCCATCTCATCCAAATAATTCATCCTCTTTACACATCCAAATGTAGGTCAAAACGACTCAACCACGCAGATATTTAGTCCGTCCTAATCAGGGTATTGTCGCACCTGGCTCATCAGAAACAGTATCAATTTTACTAGTTGAAAAAGATAGACAAACTCTCTGGTCAACATACGATAGGTTAGGTCAATCGGCATTAGATCATTCGAAAGATAAATTCTTAGTCCAAAGTTGTCAAGTGGCAGATGATTTCTCGAATAAATTTCGTAATGAACCCCGTGGTGAGGGTGGACAATATAAGAAGGAATTAATTGAATCGCTTACTAGTATGTGGAATTCAGCCACGAGTGGGGTTTCCCAAGTTCCAGTGTTTAATAAGAAGTTACATGTCCGGCATGTTGTTGATGCAAGTAGTGGAGGAGGTGGAGCACCGCCTGCTTCTGCTTCTTCCTCAACAGCACCAACGGGAAGTGCTTCTCTACCCGCTACATTCCAAGAGGGTGTTGATAAACGCAATAATACTGATAAAATGAGTCCAGAACAATTATATGATGAGGTGGCATCCCTACGGCGTAAATATGATGAATTGGTATCATTTTCTGTTAATTTAACAGCTGAACGGGATATTCTAAATAATACATTGGAACAAACAAAACGTGATTTGAATAGGGAAATGGCAACACGTACTGCTTTGGAAAAACAGGGATTGAAGGTATCACGTTCACAAGATAAGAATTCAGGAGGTTCAGGAGGTGGATTGAGTATGAAACGAGTTCTATTGCTTGTGGTACTTTCATTCTTCATGACTGTAAAGGCTACAAACTCGGGACATCTCATATCATTGAAGAAGGTGCCAGTGGTAGGACCTATGCTTGGATTTCCATGTTGTAACAAACACAAACATAAGAAGGGGTCAACAAAGGATACAGTAAAGGAGGAATTGTAAGAGGTGAATGTTTGTGTAGTTGATTTGAAAGTAGTTGGCTTGCAGGATATGTCAACGTTTATACATTGTTTTTAGATGTAAAGCAAGCAAGTAAAGTTATGTGTTAGTGAATGTCTGGTGTTGTGTTTACATCTTTATGTTGCACTTATGCGTTCTCCGCGGGGAAGTCAAGCAAATGTTGCTCTAACGCCGCCTCAGAAGCAGCAAGAGCTTCATTAGCAAGTATTTCAATCTCATCAGCTTCTTCTGAAGCTTTCATAGCTCTCTCTAGCAACGATCCTAGGTCTATTGATTGGCTTTGTGCTTGTTGAACCTCTGCAATTTTCTCTTCAGACAAATCTATCTTACTTTGAGATAACGACTTAACTGCATCGGCTGCTGATACCTCAGCTGCTTGTCCCAGCGTCTCTGCTTGTATTGATAAATCATTTGCTTCATTCCTTAATGTTTGTACCTTTGCCCATAGATCCTCAGCTTTATCTACTATTGCAATTACATCATCCTCTGTAACCAAGTTTAATGATATTGTTGTTGAATACACTCTCTGGGTTCTTGTATATAATGATGGACAAAACGCCAACGACGACCAACACAAACAACAAATGAACAGTATTATCAATCTTATAAACATGTTATGTTCTGTTTGGAACGGACGATGTATCTACTTACTATCATCAAATTGTTTTTAGGATACCGGCCCATATTTGTAAGTATAGTAACTAGGCTCGAGTATTAATTATCTTTGTGGCTGGTATAACTGAGTGGAATTATTGTATCTATTAGAATGCCAATCTATTGTTATTGGTGGCGGTTGACTGTGTAGGTAGGTTCGACTATAGTCATCAATCATCAAAAATAATAGTTATCAACTCTCATATAATATTGAATGACATCTTTTTACAATTGGTACAATGGTTTATATATCGGAGTCTATCATCATGGTATAAGATATGCATCGTTATCTTATTCTAGTAGTGGCTGTGATCAATGTTTTCTTCTACCAGTATATATTTATAAGAAATCTTCCAAATATATTATCAAGTAGTATTAGAACAGATTTACTTGCAGTGAACTCAACAACTCCACTGCTAATAAGTGTACCTCAATCAATCACACAAACTAAGATTAAGATTGCAATATTGAAAGAGTTTTGCCCACATCCAGTTCTTGATTTGAGACTCGTTGGACCGGAAATATATCATGATATACTAAATGATACTGATCTAATTTCATCAATAAATGATAATGTGCATATGACTCAGTATGGTGTTCCATCGTCATTATTGCTAGGATTATATAATGTTGAAGTGTCTTTACTACACTGTGGAACAGTACGCAACACCTTTGCAAACTCTAATAAATCATGTGTAATAGAGTCTCATTGGAATCATATTATCAATGTTGGAAGTCAATCATCTAATGCAACAACGATTAGTAGTACTGGATACTGGCCTCGAAATGCAAATCTAGTGAAAGCCGGTCTCCAGAATGTTATGAATCTGGAGATACAGCTAAACAAAATGATTATATCTTCATGGATGTTGACAGAGAGAAGAATAGGGCAATATACAACAACCTGATCGCTATCAAAGATGGCGTTACTCTGTCACTACCTCCTTCATTATCAAGAAGCTCTTCAGATACATCTTTGATTAAGTCCTTTGAGCAGCTGTCCAACTATGAGTTGGTATGTTTTGTAGGAGATGACGATGCTCAACAATACTATCGAGCTTTTATGAGTTTATATCCACTTATATCAAATGGTCAGCGTCCGTTCAAGTTCAAGTATTTAGAGCTGAAGGATGTTACCAACATTGCAAAAGATTTATCTCAGACTGATACGTATAAAAAGTGCAAGATCATCTTTATTAGTTATGGAGTTGATAGATTTGATACAGAAATCACTGCTGAGACATATGGTGTAGAAGTTCAAACAGTCTTAGATTATATCAGAAAGACACACTCAGATGAACGATATGATCGATCAGCATGGTTTTTATCACCGCGATCAAGCTCACCAATGCCTACCAGTTGCATAGAGACTCAGGGAAGAACACCATATCTTATTCACTCAGCAATCAATGAACTTCATAACATCTTGAATGAAAAGCAGTTGAGCAGAATTGACCAAGCTGAGCCACATATTCACTTCATGGACAATTCAGACATCACAGAATCATTATCATATATATCCAATGAAATAGACGATTCTAACAATCAGCACATCATGGACTCGCAAATATCATCAGTAGTTGCAATGAGATGCATTGAAAAGATCGCTCAAACCGTTAAGGAATGGAGATCTAATCAACAGGTGGGTGTAATCAATGGAGTAATGAAGGATGGGAAATTAATACCTAACAGTGAATTGTTTTAGTGCCACGTTCTCATGCATCATAATCACTTTCACTACTAGTATCTTCCGTATGTGTATCATTAAATGATTCCAATGAAATCCCTTCTTGTGATTCATTTTCACAATCATTATCTATGAAGCTATTATACAAGCTTAGTAGATTGTAATTCCTTTCCGATTGCATAGTGTCGTAGCAGAGAAAGCATCTCATAATGGTCCCTACTACACACATGAAGATAAACCATCCCATTAAAAATTTTAACACATTACTTAGCCCTTTCTCTATTGCTTCATTAAACTTTGTAGGGCCAATCCATATCTGTTGATTTAAAGGAGATGTTACTACTGCTGGTATTGTTGTTTCTTTGCTTGTCTTCATGTCAATATCCTTGACATTATTGCTTCTGAGTAATGAACGTTGCAGTGGTATATCATCTGATTTTTTATATTTATATCTATCATCGTCTTTGAACTCGTTACTTCTTATCGATGAGTGTAGTCCAGACCTCACAGGTATTGTACCACATAGAAACAGTAATATCAGCAAGTATTGCAACGTATTCACCATTTTGTTATTGTGATATTATATTAGTAGAATTCATATATGTATAGCATTAGAGTGGCCATCGTTTATCGTTTCGTGTTTGAACTCATCATTTATTTGGGGGAGGTATCCTTGAAAGTTCTCTCCCCTTGCTTGACCACTACGATATCACTCGCCCTCCCCCATAAACAAACAAACACCATCTAATCTTCTACTGATATCATTGGGCGATATATGCATGCTATTCATCATAGCCTCGATCTCTGTAATTATATATAATAAAGTACTATCAAGCAACAAGGAAAGATATCTTAGTTCATTAAGATTACTAAGCACAAAATGATGGCTGCATTACTTCTTCTTCCACTTGCGTCATTGATGATGTTTAATGACGCATTTGCATTCACAAATAGCTATCACAATAGTATATCATACAATAAACCAAATTATCACAATATTATATCATACAACAAACCAACGACTCTACATGCTACAATACTACCAGATATAGAGCCACAGGTTCTAGCGGCGGTGTCATCTGCCACAGTAACATATCTTTCATTAATAACATACTTTGATCGACCAAGAGGACGTCTATCTATACCAGATCCACAATCTAATCTACTTATAAAGCAATCTAATGTGCCTGGGGCAGGGCTTGGACTATTTGCAAAACAATCAATACCAAAGGGTACTATATTGGGTACTTACGCAGGTGTGTTGAGACCAGCAGAATCTTTTTATGATGGGAAATGTCGACAATTTCCACTAGCAATCGGTTACTCTTGGAGATTTACAGATTCCAAGTACATAATTGATCCAACAGATAGTAATGGAGAAATACAAAAAGTATGTTTTGGTGGTTCTTCAGAAGTACCCTTCTCAAACTTGGTGTTTACAACACTTCTAAGATTTTGGAATACTGATACAATGTTGTGCAGGATCAACGAGCCGCCGATTGGGGCTGGCGGCTGCAATGTAAGTGCAAAAGAAAATCTAGAAAAGAGGGAGGTAGTATTTGAATTAATACAAGATGTATACGCCGGACAAGAGTTATATCTAGATTACGGTTTAGATTATGATCGATCTAGATACGGCCCTTCATAAAGATATTTCGGTATAATAACAGGGTTGTATAATAAGATTGGCTCCGGAAAGCAGAAATCACATGAAGTAGTGATTATTCTTCAACAAAAGTCACATATTGGATAGAAGTGAAAGGTATACGTACATACATAGGAGAGTACTTTCACAACACAATAAATTATCAAGCAAGACCTCATAGAAAACAGCAGCAGCACTTACTCAACCTACTATGAACAACATCGACACGCAATCTCTCAGCAATGACTTGCGCGTTGCATTGTCGACTTCATTCGCACCCCAGAATCTAATCGATAACAACAACCTAAAGCTTTTTGCTGAAAAAACTACACACAAAGCAAGAGAGTTAACTTTCGATGCATCAAGTATCTTGGATGAGCTGGAGCTGCATTCTTCGAATAATTCATCGTCTTTGGCATTGTTGGAAGATTTTCATTATCTCAATGACTCGACAGTAGTTGATATGGACTTTAATTCGCCATTGGCCGTGAGTGTTGGTGGAGGAAACAAATGGTTGGAAGATATAGAAAGAGAAGTAACAGTTGTAGAATCCTGGGAGGTAGAGGCTGCTCAGCTTTCTATCATTGCCGTCGCTGCTTTCCAAAATCTAAAGGAGACAACAAATGTCAAGGAGGATGTTACTTTGGAAACAGTTTCAACGTTGGAGACGAAGGCAGATGATATGTACAATGACATTCAAGACAAAGACGATGATGTCAAGCAATCTCAGAAACACGTCGCCTCGATGAATCCAATTCTTTTGAACGACGAGACTTGGAGGGCAGGAGGTTACACAGTTGACCAAGAGGTTCTCTCTGATGCTGCTTTGGACACTGTTTCCTCCATGTCACTAAAAACATACAAGCTCAGGGATGACAAGCAGCGTGACTTGGGAGTTAGTAGAGGTGAAAGAAGAACGAGGTATCATACTGGTGTTATAGAAGATGTGTCCGACTCAATAGCATTGGAACCGGCCAGCATCTTCTCCTACAACATTGGAGCAATATCACAATTGGCAAAGACATTGGAGCGAGTAACATCCAAACTAAGTGTTTTGTCGTCATTCTTCCATCAGCAAGGTTCTTCAATGACTGACAAAGTTTCAATGTTAAAGTCACAAACAGAAACAAGTGGCGACACAGCTTACCGCAGTCCCAGCCAAATAGCTTCCGAAGTTGCTGCTCTTGAAACCGAAGCAGCACTGACACGTATCTCTCGTCTTTCACAGTCGGTTGTTGCATCAACTCGTCACAACTTGATGGAGTCAAAGTTTACTCATCAACTGAATCAACAATCTGTCAAAACTCAATCAAATGAAAAGGTTGGAAATGTGGAGAGTGAGTCTATCTCTGCAAGAGAGATTCAAACAGAGACATCAGAGTCCTACTTGGATCAACTACTGTCTAATATGCAAGCAATTGATAAGATTAAGAACGTTTGGAATACAACAACAAGAGAGTTGAATGAGATGAATATGGAGGCTGACACGGAAGCACTAATTGCCAAAGAAGAAATACATGCACAAGCGGATGTCGAGCGAGAGCACGAGTCTACCTCACTCGAGCTTATTCGTACACTGGGCAAAAGCCGCATAGAAGAAAGTGTACATGCAGTAGAAAGTATCTTCAAGCATTTATCTGCTTGTCTACGGCATATAATGACTCCTGAAGGTCAGCAGCAATTCTTCTTTTACTCTGGCGTTACAGCTGTATTGGTCTTTCTTTGCTTCACATTGAAGGAGACAATTACATTAGTATGTATCGTCATCTTGCGTATCTTTACTGCTCCAAGATTGGTGCGTGAGTACGGTAATCTACTATGGTCTACAAAAAGAAGGAATACCGAACCGATGAATGAGATTGTACTCAATCAAGATATCAAGGACAGAATCGATATAATTGTCAAGACTGCAACTGCAGCAAGTACGAGACGTTTCCCTCTTCGTAGTTTACTCATACATGGAAAATCAGGAGTAGGCAAGAGCTTGGTTGCAAAGGCGATTGCTGAGCAAATACATACTTTGCCTTATGCTCTCATGAGCGGAGCTGACGTGTATCCGTTAGGCTCACAGGGACCTGCTGAATTACGAAGACTCCTCACATGGGCAAGTACGAGACGTCACGGTGGTATCATTATAATTGATCAAGCTGAGACTGCACTTGGAAGTAGGGCAGCGAAGAAGAAAGCAGAAGATGATGGTACATCATCTTCTTCTATAGACTATTCGCGTGATTGTCTGAACGTCTTACTTTCAATGACTGGTACCTTTGGAAATATCATGCTCATCTTGACATCGTCCAATCCTAGTGAATTGGACGAGGCTGTGTTGGATCGTATGGATGAGATTATCCATTTGCCACTACCGACTTCGGCGGAGCGGAAAGAGTTGTTGCACAATCAATTCTTACGTCAATTTGAAAAGCAAGACGATACTCCTCAATCTTTCTTGTCGACCTCTAACCACTTGCTATCCAAACTGTCAGGTAGAACAACTACTAAAGCTATTGTTGACGACGAGTTTGACGAAGACTCGGCAATCGTTGACCTATCAAGAAAGACACGTGGGTTTAGTGGCCGTGAGCTGAGTAAACTGCTTCAAGGTATATCACACAAGTGCTTTGCGAGTGATGAGGGCGTACTAGATATCAAGCTTTGGATGATGGAATCCGAGATACTGATCAACTCTAATCATGACAAGCACTTGCTAAGTAAATCTAAATGTTAGAGGCTCTAGGTTTAAGCATTACCTCTTCTCAAATCTTTATCATCAACAATCAAACATTCTCTAGCTCAAAACTGTCATCTATTCTGTACAACATCTCATGTTCTGTACATTGTCTATCAATCTATCTCTAGCTCAAAATTACCACACTTTGTACACATCTTGTGTGTTCGTGTGGGTTCAAAATTCATATGATCTTCTTTACTGTACACTTGTTTAAGGTATCTCGGCCTCTACCCATACAAGGAGGAAAAATATAGCATGGGTAGAGGAGGAGAAAAGGGTACCTTGATAGTATTCTTCGGGTCTAAACTTGTTTCTTGTGATGCTTGCTACACTTGGACTTGAATTGTGTGTAGACACTTTCTAACGCTGTCTCGACACGTCCAAGACTCTTGCTGATCTCTCGATGCTTCTTGATTAGGTTGATTTCTTTCTTTACCTGCTTGAAATCCTCCTCTGTGTAGTCTTGTCCAAGTAAATGCTTGCGAGCATAGTAATTCAAATACATCTCTTGTTGACTCTTCCTTGAGAGTACTCTATCAAATTCATACTCGTCAACATCTTGTGGTTCATTCTCTTCATAGTCCCAATCTATGGAAAGAGGTGGTCCGATGCTTACACAAGGATGATCTCCTAGGATACGTTTATAATCTCGGATCTCTACAGTACCAAATTGTACTTTCGAGCCTCTTCTAACTTGAGAGGTCGTTACATTGTCTTGTTGATCGGTAGTATCATTGTCTGATATCCTTGATTCTGATCGTAGGATACTACGTCGTTGATTGCAATATAATGACGACGTCGTAAAGGAATCGCCCGATGATATACTCCAATCTTGTGGCACTGTACCACAAGTATCACCTGATAGACTACGACGATGAGTCTTCTTAGCTTGATCACTGTGATGATTAGTCGATGCAGCCTTGATAATGTCTGCTATTGATATATTCTCCTTCTCATCATCGTCGTGATGACGATGAGTGATAGAAGTCGCTCTACTCTTTCTAAGCTTTGCAAGCATTATATACAATCACTCAAAGTATTTATGGTCTATATCATCGTCCATATGATGGTGCATTTGCAATTTCATACTTATTACTTCGACAAATTCAGAAGGAGGCGCTATCAAAATCAATACATCAGTTGTGTTGACACTCTTTTTCTCGGGTCCAACATGGGTAGGCTCACAGGTATATCGCCAAATTTCAACGGCGGTGTCGGCTAATCCAAAGTCTTGCAACTTTGCAACCAATGAGACCATAACCACTTCCTATGCCTTTGAGAGATCTTCTTGTGTAATATTGAATACGGATATGAGGAGTTGGAGATTAATATCCAAGCAGTTGCAAAAAAGTAGCAGTCACAAATTATTGCATTGCAAAAATAGAAGTATTACATCATGTGCACAACTTTCTAGTATCAATATCAACCACCAAACATCATATCAATATCATATCCAACCACCAAGACAACTACAAATACCTCAAATAAAAATACGGCGTTCATATGGTAGTAGAACATGTATAGAATTAGAGGAACAAGATTTACCAAACATGGATGCTATCAAACCATACATGAGACCAGGTCTTAATGGTAGTCATGGCATATCATCTGAAACTGAATTTGTAGTCTGTTTCCTTGGCACTGGTGGAGGCGCACCTACTCGTCATCGTCTTGGTTCATGCACGGCATTACGATTAGGTGGACAGACATTTCTATTTGATATAACCGAGGGTACATTACGTCAAATGGAATACTCAGCAATCTTACCATCAAGTGTAACTAAAATCTTCATCTCGCATTTACATGGTGATCATTTATTTGGATTAGTACCCGTCATACTCGGTATTATGGTATCACATAAACTACGGATGAGTGGTCCTCCAAGTAAGAAACAGAGGAAACATTTACTTGAACATGGAGAGAAGCCAACATTAGAGATCTTTGGTCCACCGGGATTATACAATTATATCAACATGGTATTAACTCTGTCAATGGCCAAGGTGAATTATTTGAATATTGATGTTATAGAATTAGTCGGTGGTAGGATGGAACGAGGTCCAATGTCATCTCGGCCAACAAATCGTGGAGCACGAAATATATTCCTAAGTCATTATCCCGAGACTGAGACACCATGTATAAAACGGAATTACTTAGAACCAAATAAAGATGGAGTATGGGTGATAGATGCTCCCGAACCAATCACAAAAGAGGTTATAGAAACATCTAATGTTGGCATGGGACATGTACAAGATGGGTTTAAACGTTTACCGAATGATGTTAATCTTGGTTTAGGACGTCGATTACATATACGATCTGCTGAACTTGATCATTTAGCTGGTGTGCAAACCTTTGGATATACAGTAGAGGAACAAAAACCTCCATCAACTATAGATGTTAACAAGGCAAAGGCAATGGGTGTACAACCTGGTAAAAAGTACGGACTTTTGAAATGTGGACTGACAGTACCTAATGATGATGAAACAGGTGAAGTCCTTCCCGAGCAAGTCTGTATAAAATCATTTGCACCTCGAAAGATTGCAATCCTTTCTGATCATAGAATGGTTCCAAAACCAATGGCTCAACTATGCAAGAATGCAGATTTACTAGTACATGAAGCTACACTCTCCAAGGCAGATGGTGTTGCTGTAAGTGAAAACAAGCATATATCTTTTGATTGATACACTCGTTGCCTTGATTCGTCTTATACATCTACTTATATCTCTTGCTTTTTGCTCATAGAAAATGAAAATGCGGGGTCATACTACAGCTTATAATGCAGGTTTGTTTGGCAGAGAAATGGGATGTAAGGTTGTTGCTTTAAATCATTTCGGTTCAGCAAGTACAGGAAAAGAATTTGTAAGCAAAATAGTATCTGAAGCTCGTGAGGGGAATGTAGATGCTAGTCAAATTATAGCATCATATGATTTGCTTGAAGTTTGGATTCCAAGAGGTGGATTCGACTTCAGAAGCAGTGATAATGCAGCAGCAGCAGATTCAGTAAGCCAAGTACCAGCCAGTGATGAAGGAGTAGGTGCGTCTACAACAGAGAACAACATAGAACATGAAGCAGATGGCAATACTGAGAGCATAAAGCAAGAAGATTTGTCTCTTCTATTAGTGGTACAGCTAAAAGATAGACTAAGAGAGAAGAATCTATCAGCCAGTGGGAACAAACAAGAATTGATTGATAGATTGAAAGCACACAGACAGAGTACTACCAGCGCTCAAAGTCTCGAGATCTCTAGATAGAATCAAATAACACCTTAATGAGTAGTTTGAAATCTCTTACGTTGTCTCTGCCATCCACTAATACTAGTACTATATTATAGTCTACTTGAAGTCCTATTTAGCTAGCACTTAACTCTAGCTGTGATGTCCTTGACTAGAATTATCCTATGTCTACCTTCCAGATAGCATACTGAGATATTATTATGAAGAGATATCAAGTGCAAGGATACATTAGGATACCATACCAAACAGAGTTTTCTTTGTAAAAATATTTCTGAGACTGACTGAGATCCACTTTTTGGTTGGTCACCAAATAGTCAACTCTTCTTACTATCTCTATTTGCAGCGGCGTAGATATTAGCCTCCCTTTCCTATTCGAATTATCCTCTGTGTGAGTATATCCGATCGGGTTTGCGATTTGGTTAGGGGTGCGGAGGGCGTATAATAAGAGTGAGGGTTGGGCCTGTCTGTAAAATTTTATGCAGACATGTGCTAGGGCTGATGTTATTATTAATTGATGTGTTTTAATACCATTATATTAATACCCCCCTCTCTATCTTAATATGATTTACAGGTCAATTGATAGAAAATTCCCATCCACACAATTAATATAATTATTGCTAAGGACACGGACTTAAATAATTTTTTGACCCTGTGATATTAAAACAATTGAGAAGGGAGGCTAAATAACAAACACAACAATATACAACACACCAATAAAACAAATTTAACAAAACAATAGAAAGTATAGAGATATCTCCATGACGTCAACAGCGATCATGGTATTACCAACCCCCGCATCTGGTGGTTTGCCGAAGCAGTCAAATAATAATAATAATTTGCCAAGGAAGCCACCACCACCCCCTGCTAGGAATAATAATAGACCTCCACCACCACCCAGGCCTCCTCCTCCAACTAAACGCCCTCCCCCTCCGCCACCGCCACGAAGCTCGGGAGCTGTAAAGGGAAATTTTGGAAGTAGTACAACTGCTAGTAGAAAACGTCCAGCGGAAATTTCCACTGTATCATTATCACCCCGTAAACATACTACACATCAGAGACGTAGAGTATCATTAAAGGCACCAACGGTTATGAGAGATGTTACGGTATTTCAAAAGAAACATCAAGTTGGAGAGGGTACCTATGGGTACGTCTCACTTTTTTTGCATTAATTTATTTATGCTTAAAAAAAAGAGACAATCCTTTGTATGTTATGTATGCTTGTTTTTACTCACAACCTCTTGTTCCTTAACAAAAACGCGCACATCCCTGAATCACCGTACACATCATGATATCGTATCTGATTTTGGTCGTATAAAGGAGCGTATTTGTTGGAGCAGACAAGGTAACTGGTGAAATTGTTGCATTAAAACGTATTAATACTGAAGCTGAAGAGAATGGTTTCCCGATAACGGCTATTCGAGAAGTGAAGATATTAAAGGCATTAAAGCATGAGAATATTGTCACGTTGAAGGAGATTGTTACTTCGAAAGGTTAGTTTCAATATTTGTGCATATGTTATGTTTTGGGGGTTTCATTAGCAGAGGGGATTATTTTTGGGAGAGTGCTATATAACCATCGGCGGAACATTCTTTTCGTGCACGCCCATCGTAAGCAACTGGATGATTATGCACAGTTCAAACCGCCCATATTAACTCGCGTGACACTATTTCGGAATCACAATTGATTAAGTTTGAGCTTTCGAAGAAACATTATGCTACATCTTCTCACATAATCTTATCCCCCGTCCATTACACATAAATTCCAGACTCTACAGATATCCCCAAAAATGTATTCATGGTATTTGAATACCTTGACTATGACCTCACGGGTATCATTGAGACGAAGGAGATCAAACTCACTTTAGATCATGTAAAGTCGTGGTCTAAACAGCTGTTGAGGGGTGTACACTATATGCACATCAATAAGATTGTTCATAGAGATTTAAAGGCATCCAATCTATTGATCAATCGTCGGGGAGAGTTGAAAATTGCTGATTTAGGCCTTGCCCGAAGTTGGAACCCTGAGATGAAACGCCTAACAAATAGAGTTATCACTCTTTGGTATCGTCCTCCTGAACTACTCCTTGGATGTATGAAGTACTCTCCCAAGATTGATATGTGGAGTGTAGGTTGTATCATTGCAGAAATGTTCCGTCGTGGTGGATTGTTAAAGGGTACCACCGAGGCTCATCAACTCGATCTCATTTTCAAGATGATGGGTCATCCTATTACAAATGCAACTGATGATCAGGGGTGGCCAAATATCAATGCCATGTGCCCCCTGTGGAAGAATTATGAGCCGAAGGATGGCGAGGAAGGCTTTCCCCGTAGACTACGAGAGGAGTTGAAAAGCCGTCTCCCTCCGAGTGCCATGAATTGGATGACACCTCATGCCATGGACTTGATCGATCGTCTACTTGCCTATAATCCAGACAAGAGATGGTCTGCCGCGCAAGCTCTTACAGCCGAGTGGTTCTTCGACAACCCCATGGTCAAGCCTGCAGACAAGCTCAACATGAAATTCGGTGTTGAGAGCGCACATGAATGGGAAGCGAAAAAGAAGCACAAGGAGGTTATGATGAAAAGGGCTGCTCAAGCCGCCGCCAATGGGCGATAGATTGTCTTTTCTTATCATTTGATCCTCCTCCTCTCCACCACTTTGCTCGATTGGATATAGAAAAGGAAGAGTGGTGGTTGGGGGAGGAGGATCAGAGGGTAAGATGGCTTGACACACAAAAACTACAGAACAGCTCTGTGTAATACCGGAGTATAACAAGGAAATAAAAAGATATGTCGATGTGAGATATGACCGTTTCGCATTTGCTTGACTGGATAAGACCAGTCGTTTTTGACGCTATAAAAATAAACATTATTGTTAGAGTGAACCGCACTACTTAGACCAATCAACACTTGTGTTACTTTATCATCTTATCGACAACTGTGCATATTATCTGGTACATCGGCATCGCATTACCTCCAAGACGCATCGCCACAACCTTGTCCACCATTTGCAACAGCTCGGTAATATCTCGAATCGCAATAGCTCGGTCTACCATTACTTTGTCTTTGCACCACATCCGCAACCTTATCATCGTAAGAAAGTTTCTCTAGCATATTAGGATCATACTGATTGAACATTGGATTTTGACTATTTGCTAAATTCAATGCAAGACAGGATGCGAGCCAGGTACCACCTACAATCAATGCAAACTTTTGCAATCGTTCTTCGACTGGTTTGACATTACTTCTATATAAGAATAGATCTCGTGCCTTCTCTGCATCACTCTTCTCTTCCATATCACCATCATACCATCCAGTTTCTTCATATTCAATAACTTTACTTTTGAGTCTAGATCCAATGTAGCCCCATCCAGAATAGAGTCGTAATACCATAACAAAGACAACAGATATAGCACCGACATTACTAGATGTTAGCTTTTGTAGGAAGAATCCATCCTCAACATATGTTGCACCAGAAATTGGATAACATACCACACCAAACAGAAATGCATATAATACTACAAGACGTAATCCCAGTCCAATATCTCCACTATCTTGCGATGCCCAACCAAATGTCGGTTGTTGTATTAAATTCAAGTATTCATTCGATGGACGCTGTTCAACTGGGACATTATCTGCACCGAATGACGTAGTTGTTTGTTTCCTACTTGCATCTGCTCGTAAATTATCAGAATTAGAATCTTCTGAGTATTGTCGTCGGAGTGTACTACTTGATCTTCCTCTTGAAAGTTTTCCAGACGGTTGAAAGGCCGTCGTATTGTCGACCACTGCCAAGAGGATAGCTGCCCCGATAATTAGACGTATTGATATACTGTTCATGTTATACATATATTTACGATGAAGGATTTGGCTGCATTGTCATTGTCATTGCAAATTCTGAGGTGGTTGCCTCTTTTCAGCTCAGAAAGGTTTGTAATAGTAAAATGTTATATGATACCTTGCTAGACATTAGAAAGGATACCGACAACTTTTTTATGCACACTACTCTCATAAATTCCTCTAACGTCCGCCATGCGCCTCCACAGATACTACGCTAATCAAATAATGGCAACGACGGCATTGTGTACAATGGCAAGACGTACTGTTGTTGCATTTTCACCGGTGGCTCGTAATTATATATCATCACCGATAACAAATAGGATACCGACATCACATAATCATGTCAGTCAACATTCTTCACCAACCAACTCAATTTCTAAACGATCATCATGGATGTCCTCACTATTTAGTAGTACAACAGAAGAAGTAGATCCCGGAGTAGTCGAGGGTACCGATTTACGTGTATTGAAGTATCCTCATCCATCATTACGAGCTGAAAATGAAGAAATTAAATTAGAAGAATTAACAGGACCAGGTTGTGAAATATCCAAAATTGCAAAAGAAATGTTCTTAGTAATGTATGCAACCAAAGGCGTGGGGTTAGCCGCACCACAAGTTGGTATTAATAAACGATTAATGGTATATAATGAATCAGGTGATCCAAAGAAGTGGATGAAAGAGAATATCTTTATCAATCCCAAAATTGTTGAATTTTCAGAAGCAAAGGATTGGGAAGAGGAAGGTTGTTTATCCTTCCCCGATATGAGAGGTGACGTTGAAAGATCAAAGTGGATAAAGGTAGAAGCACAAAATATGAAGGGGAAGAAGATTAAAAAGAAATATAAAGGTTGGGAGGCGAGGATATTTCAACACGAATATGATCATCTTGATGGAACCGTTTATATAGATAGATTGACAGAAGAAGGGAGAGCGAACGTTCAAGTAACGCTGGAGGAACTTGTTAGTAACTACGGTGAAGGTGGTGCACTCTAATTGGATGTACATTTTGATATTAATACAAGTGAACATCAATCTACTACAAAATAGGTCCATGGATATGATGCTTAAACTGATTGTTTATTTGTTTTTTCTTTCTTTACTCCTTGGTAATCGAAGTCAGCATGTGTTTGTGCAATATGATATCCCCGTTACAATATAATAGAATCTATTAGTGATTCCTTCTCATCTAATGGTAATGCAAACAGTTGTTTAGATTGAATAAAACATCATCGAGTAGAGATTGTGGTATACAATACCTTCTAAATAAAAGAAACCAATGTCAGTAATGCATCATGAAGTGCTTTTGCAATATCATCTTGTGTTGAAGAGCTGAGATTTATTGTTGGTTTATATGATATCCTATGATAGACTCTAGAGACAAGTGAGACTCCTTGTCACTAGAGTAGCTGTCACACTGTCACATCCTGCAATTTTCTTGGAAGAGTGCACACAAGTTGGGAAAATGCGGCGATGACGAGTAGAATAATAAGAACACGTTAGTGAGGGCTGGAAGTCCAATGCAATGCAGTATTTGAATCAATCAAACATAATATATGAAGATGGGTGATATAACAGTATTGATAAGCGGCCAATCTGCAGCGGCGGCAGTAAAAGAGCTCGACAATAGCAGTGGAACAGCAGAGACATGCATTAGTACTAGCAGCAGCAGCCACTACGAGAGAATATATCGTCGTCCTCCAATCGTTATATCCGAGGATGATGATGTTGTCGATCAAGTCATTGGTCAGGATGGTACAAAAACTGGCCTAGCACTCAATCTAAAACTCAAAGACTCGCTCGAGGTATTACAGAAATGTAATGATACTGAGGAGCACGAGGAGAATGCAAATTTGGAAGATATTCTCATTCCCCATCACAGTGTTCACATAGACCGTCCAGATGAGGGAGAGGCTGACAAGGCAGCAGGAGAGGAAAGTGCCACTAATAATACCCCTACACATGGTATACTTCATAAGGATACCGTAGACAAGAAGGAGAAACCAGCGAAGCGATCAGTCCAATTCAGTACTATTGAGGTTAGAGATTATGATATGATCCTAGGAGATCACCCTTGTTGTTCCTACGGACCCCCAATAACAATAGATTGGGATTATCTTGAGTATGAGCCTATCGATGTAAATGAATATGAACTTCATCACCCGCCTCGACGTGCTCTCCGAGAAATGAGCATGAACTACTACACTCGCAAGCGCATGCTTGCTAATGCTGGATATAGAGACGATGATTTCAAGTTATCCAAGAGAGAAATGAGCAAGACGAAGATTAACCGTTCTATAACAAGACAGTTGGTTGAATATAAGATGATACCAGTCGAGTCAGCCATCGAGTCCACCAAGAGGAAGGTGAAGAGGCTGTTTAAGGGTAAAGACCACTGGAAGCTCGACAAGAAGCAAGATGTTTCATATCCTCCACTGCCAAAGCTGGCCAAGGCTCCCTCGATCAAAAGACTTGCCGTTTCTGAGTAAATATTGTATATATGTATATCATCCTCAATCAAGAGAATAACATTATTCTCTTGCTTTAGCTTTTGAACATATCATGTGGTGCATGTTTTCTGCACATGTTTGTATATAGAATTTTGACCATTTCTTTTGACCGTAATGTAAATATATGTAAAGAATAAAGGATGAAGTTTTAATCGTACCTTAACTTAGAACTTGTATTTCAAGATCAATGTGATTCTCCATCTTTTACATCATACTTTCTCGGCAATGATACGAACTCCACCGGGATGCTGTCCTTTGAACAGCTTTGACACAGATGTATAGAAATGAAGCAAACTTAGATATGTAGCCTGTCCATGAATCTTCTCATAGTTGTGTCTGTTACTAATGAAAGCCTCAACCCTCTCATTCACATAATCAGTCCAGTCTCTTGTCTTATCAATGAATTGTACATTATGAAACCCAGACTCTTTAAGTGCTGAGATGTATTCCTCTTTTATAGGCAAGTCCTTACAGTAGACATCTTCTGCAAGAGCCTTTACTTCGGATTCTGTGAACGAAGAGATGCAATAATAGTCCTCTATGAAGATACTACCTCCCGATTTCAACATTGCAGCACAGTTCTTTAGCAGTGATAACTTATCTGGTATATGGAGAAAAACTAAGAAGCTAACCACATCAGCTGATCAGTGAGTCCCACCTGGGTCCCGTAAACTGGCCTAACTTACGCATTTCTTTTCGCCTTCAAAAAAAAAAAACTCGGAAAAGTGGCCGATCATTCCTTTCCAGCACTGAGTACTGGAAAGGAATGATCGGCCACTTTTTTTATTTTTCCAATATTGACGCCGAAAAGAAATGCATAAGATGGCCATTTTTGATTCTTAGGATACCGGAAATGGGTACTGGGCCCTGATCGTCTCATGTGCTATACCATCATATGATTCTTTGCCGCTTCCAAGCTTATCAAGATTGAAGGAGAGAATGTCTCCAACTTCGTGTGATATGTGATTGTCTAATTTGCATTTCTTTGTCAAGTACTTTGCCATATCTGATATATCTTTCTGTAGTTCTAATGCAGTTGCTTTACATTCTGACTTCGAGCATAACACTCGAGAAATACCGCCAAACCCGGAGCCCACGTCAAGTACTGTACTAGATTGGGTGAGCTTCATTGCATTAATTGCATCCTCGATAGCATCATTCCCTTCATAGTGCATTGAGTCAATCTCAGATAATTCAATAGGATCGATGGATTCACTTTGTAGCATATCTCTTGCTTTCAGCTCATTCTTTATACGCTCAACATGATTGTAAAGCTTCATTGTTTTTATATCAACCTCTTCCGTCATATTGAATGGTGTTGTCGATTATGAGAGTGTGCTCGTCTTCTATGAGGCAATCCGTGATCTTTGAAATCAGATAACTTATAAATCCAATACCCGTCACTTTATTAATCCATACTAACCACTAACCTACTACAAAAAAAGAGCTTGGTATCTGAGTACAGAGACATATGTCTTTTTGATTTATCTTAGTGTCGCTAGCTATGGATGCTCTGAGGCGCTGAGCTAGGGGGTCAAGCACTAATAATATAATCTAAAGGTGATAGAGGGACAAAACCTAGTAGCATTCTCAATAGCGTGTTAATCTTCAATTTAAGTTTCTAGTGAACTAAATAGAGCGTTCTAATTCCCCAGCGCAGCAAACTTTTAACCCCCTAGCCTCTTTATAATGTGGTTACATCCTTCTCCTTTTTACTAACACTTTCATCGACCCTCTTAATATGATCATCGGTAGTTTTCTGTATCATATCAATGCCATCAAGTGCCTGGTCTTCACCCAAATCTCCAGCCTTTTCCATCTTCTTAACACTATCAACACAATCACGTCGGATATTACGAATAGCAACCTTAGCTTCCTCCCCAATTGATTTACATTGCTTTAATAACTCCTGACGACGCTCCTCGGTTAATTGTGGGATATTAATTCGAATAACATTCCCATCATTAGTGGGTGTAAAACCTAATGATGCATAGATGATTGCCTTTTCAATATCTATACATGATGATTTGTCGAATGGTGAGATTTGCAATTGCTGACTAGACGGAACTGATATGGTTGCCATTTGATTAATGGGTGTCATGGCACCGTAGTAATCAGCCTCAACACGATCAAGCATGTTCGGATTAGCTCGTCCTGTTCGGATAGTTGATAGATTCTCTGCCAGGTTGGACATTGTTTTGTCCATGCGTTCTTCAGCATCTAAGGTAATCATTTCCATCTCTTCTGCAGACATTTTAAGTGCAGTACATCGTGATTGTTGATTGACATTGTATCTTACTGTACTGATGGACGATGATGTGTGATGTTGTTGAAGTTGTTGTGAATTATTAGATACCGAGAATGCGGAGGCGCCGGCCGCCAGGAAAATTGGGATGAACACTTTCATTATGATTTGCAGTGTATATAGCGATGAGCTATGGAGTAGAGGACGGTATATAATAAAGGCAATAAGTAGCGAGGAGGAAGTTAGAGTTGTTTGACAACACTACATAGTGATTTTCAAGGATACCGCAGATCCTCGCGTCATTTTTTCATCTCTCCCCACCTCCTCTCCTCTCCACACATTAATAACCATACACATACGCCAACAACAAGTGATTGATAATACCGCCACAGCTTCAGTAGTTTACTTCAGTAGTTTATAATGGGTGCTCCTAAATTCAAGTAAGTTTATGTTTGTTTCGGAAGAGAAATTGCAACTTTTGAGCACAAGATATGTTCGTCATTGAAATAGAGGTGGAGAGTAGAGTTGACATTAAATTCTTTCAGCTCATAACATGTTTCTTCTTCTTACACTACTATAAATTCATATTCTACAGTCCAATTCGTGATGTTATATCGGGGGCAATTGTGAGTGCTGACTTGTTAAAAGTATGTGTATATAAATCATTGCAGTTTTATATCTCATCATTTTTTGTTGTTGCAAATATCTTTAGATGGCTGCTACATCCGTACCACAGCTAATCGCATATGCCGAAACAGTAGGGTATGCTGGATATCGTGGTCTGACAACTGCGGGTGCTCCTTTATTTGCATGGGGATTAGCTACAGGCTCTCCATGGATGAACTCTGGAGTTACTTCATTAACTGCTGTGATGGCAAAGACTGATCTCGGAGGTGAAGCCTATGTGGCCCAATATGGTGAAAATGAATACGTTGATTTAGTATCAGCATACTCACTCTACGTTGGAGTGGCATCCATAGTAATGGCATTGATTGGATTTGGCAAGCTGGCAAAAAAGGTACCGGTAGCAGTCAAGACTGGATTCAAGTGGGGATGTGAACTTGGAGTGTTAGCATCAGCTCTTCCAAATGGTTTATATGCATTTGGGTCTACACTAAAGTCAACAGTCGCATCATCAGCATTCGGAGAGGTTGTAACAACTGTAAAGACTGCAGTTCCGGGTGCTACAGGTGTCTCTGGAGTTGCCAATATTGCATATGCAGTATCACATCCACAATCATGGGATGTAGTCGCTGCTTCATTATTCTTTGCATGTACCTTGTTTGTGATGAAAGCAAAGTCGTTCTTACCAAAGTGGCTACCCCCTGGAACTGAAGTTGTAATGGCAACGGCGGCTGCAACAGTCTTTAGTGTTTACTATGGATACGAAGGTGGAGTTGTTGGAGAAATACCTATTGCAGACTCGGACTCCGGTTTATCTTTCTTCAATGGTATGATTAAGATACCAATTGAGTTGATGGATGTCAAGGCACTTTTAGATGTACCCATTGCTCAACGGTGCTTTGATGGGTCAATGATCAAATTATTCATTACTGCAGCCATCTTCAGTGGAGTTAACTTCTTGAGTATAGTCGGTATTGCATCCGGATTTGAGAGTGACAACAATGTCCCTTGGTCGCCACCGCGTGAATTGATTGCTCAGGGTGTATCCAATCTTGCTGCCGGCGCTGTTGGTTCTGCACCTGTATCTGGTTCAATGTCAAGATCATTAGTTAGTAGAATGACTGGGGCCTCATCTCAACTCGGATGTATTGTAACAGCTCTGTTGTGGATATACATGATGCCATACATGTCTATCATGAGTCCTACTCCCAAGGCAGCTTTGAGTGCAGTGATTGTTAGTGCCGTTGTGAAGAATGTAGTAATGCCAAAGAAGATACTTGCTTTGAGAGGAACAGACTTCATTGTTGGAGTCGGAACTGCTGCTACTACTGCAATCACGAGTCCTACTATTGGTTTTGGTGTTGGATGTGTCTTCTATGTCATCATATACGTCCTTACTGGACAGGGATCCAAGAAGAAGGTTCAATAATCATATTCATATGTGTAATTGAAGTGTGAGTTTTGCAGCTAATTGCGCCCTATGTACAGAGATGCTACCTTAAAAAGCAATAGATATATGATCCACAACATTACTTTCTATATTACCTAACGTGTATTACAAATAAGTCATGTATGTATAGCTAGCTACTTTTCACGTTTACTCCTTCTTCTTCTTTCCCTTCATTAGATCATCAATGAGTGAGTACAACAATACACCTGAGATAGCTATGGCTGAACCCATCTTCTGTTCATCAGTCAACACCTTTCCTGTAACAGCCGCCATGTATACCATGACAATCTACAAACGTTGATTAAAGAGAGTTTTGAGTTTGTAAAGAGAGAGGAAAGTAAGTACAAACAATGATTGTAAACTTACCACACGTTTAGCAGTGTTTGCAACAGAAGCAGTTACAGCTCCTGTAACCTTTAGTGTATATGTAGCTAACTCATTGTAGATGTAAAAACAAAGGCCAGACATTACTAGATTGAATTGCAATACAGAGTCAGACTTCAAGTTGTCAACAAAGACAGGAAACTTGGCACCTTCAGTAGCAAACATAATTGGAAGAAGGATGAAGAAGCCCACAATTTGTGTTACAGCAAACTAGAGAAGAAAGTAATACAATATATTCATTTGTGAGAAAAAGGTTTGGATATGCATATGTTTATATAGCAAGACAACTCACCTGGTTGCCGACACCTCCCTAGGAAGATGCGCGTTACAACGATTCATGACGACGAAAGAGAAGAGATAGTAACATATGTTAGTACATATAACTTCCAAGAGCAATCAAATAAAGGCAGATAAAAGTCAAATGAGTAGCTAGATCACCTAGACTCATATCAAACATCACATATGTACGTGGTAAAACAATACTAACGCGGACTTTCATAGCGTTCAGCAACACCCTTATCACTCATAAGTTTACTATTTTCTCCACCCTTGAAAGCTGCAAAGGAGTTGGCCAACATACCAAACACTAATGCGGTAGTATCAAATTTCAAAGAGTATCCTCCGTCTTCTCCCTTTTTCAATGATGCAAATGCTACTCCACCAACGATGATTGGTAGACAGCATACCTTGTAAAAAGAAGGAGCTTTGTTGTAAAAGATTGTACCGACGACAGCTGCTAAAACAGGCTCAGCAGATTTGACTGGATATATATGCATGTTCATGTATAACATATCAAAGATATGAGTATTTCGATCTGTGGAGAAACTATATACAATCACTGCAATATAGACATGTAAAAAAACAAAGATACTTACCAATCTGACCAAACAAAGGATCTCCACCAAGAGCAAACACAGTTGCCGCATGTGCACCTGCAGCACAGAAAGCTAATGGAATACTCTTCATCAAATCAGCTTTTGTACTCTTTGGAGCACTTTGTTTCTCGGGTGCCTGTAGTCCAAATATCTTTGCAGGGTTTAACTTAATTGTCCACATAATTAATGCATAGATTGCACATACACCTAGTTGCATTGTTGCAACTGTCATGGTTAGACCTGATGTTTTTCCACCGACGGCATTAAGAGCCGCGGTGTTGTACTCGTTGTACTTCATGTTTCCCGCATCTGTAATATGATATGAAGAGAAATAAGAGGAAGGTGAGATGAGATAGTGCATATCATTGTTCATTTTTTGCAAATGAAGAATTATAACTTACACCAAAACACGAAAAATAATAGTAGAGCTACTGAATCGGGTGCGCCTGCCATGGTTGGATATATAATTGATAGTATAGTAGATGAGGAGGTAGTATAGGAAGAGAGTATGTTCCTCTTAGGAGTGGAAGCTATCGACAAAAAACTCAAAGATTCAATGACGATAAACCGTTTCATTTTTATTCCATAAAAAAGTTACGGTATCCTATTGTTTTGCATGGCCCGCTTGCGTGCGGCAGATATTTGCAAGACAGTCGCCGCACCAGTTTCAAGTGGTCGGTAGGTACTATGTATTATATCGTACAATAGGCATTAAATATGTCAGCAGCAGCTGTGGCGTACTACCTCTTATTATAATCTCGCCGTATACCTCTTCTAGTAAATACCGGCTGCCTTACAAGGATGGTGGAGGTAACAATGAAGGATAATAATAGAGGTGATGGTATAATAAGATGTGATCGTCGTGATCAATACCGACGACTTGTTTTGCCAACATTAGTTTGGGGTGGTTTTCTGCTTGGAAAAAATCTCTACAATATCCAATTCATACCGTCAAATAATGACATTATTGGTATTGATACTACTACTAATAATGTTGATATCGATGTACCCATGCAAGATGTTCTACAAAAAGATCCATTGGACATGTTTCTAAGCCAATACAATCTAACACAAGATACAAAAGCGCGGGATATATTATCGGCATCTACCAATCTTATAAATATTGGTTTCACTTCTCGTCGTGATGTATCAGTTAGTGATACATCGTATGAGGGGTTGGTTGCAGAATTCTGTCCATTGAACTTTACCAAACAAAAGGATAGTCCAAGAGACATTGAAACATACCAAGAATTGATTGATGCATCCAATTGTGGTAAGGGTAGTAAAGATATCATACGAGTAGACTTCAAAGAAACGATTCGGCTGGTACGAGAATATGATACGTATATTGCAAAAAGACAAAATAACGATGACAGTACAATAAACACAGTAAGAGGTAACAACATACCAACAATATTAGACTTTAGAGGAGCAATCTTTCATGAAGGTAGAAGTGGAGCTTCGTTGACTGCACAATCTCTCATGGCAATAGATACAACAAAGACAAGAGTATATAGTGAACCAACTCCTCCATATACTGCAATGAAGATATGTGCAGAGGGCTTTACCGAATGCTCTATATCGGCTTCAGCAAATATACTGCAAGATGTAATGTACCTGATGAGTAGATCAAATGAATCCAGAGAAGAGAATCTATTCTTCATCCTTCAACCAGAGGCAACGCGTGTATTAGAATCATTTCGGATGGCATTTCCAACCACACCGTGGCTATTTTTATACAGAGACTCGTTAGATGGAATGGTGAGTAACACAAGGGCCGGGTTTTCATTAAAGACGTCACCAATGGTCGATGCTTTTCTAGAGAAGACAAACCTAAACGAAGAGGATATAACAAAGACAGAGATGACTGCTATTCAACTTGCAACATTTAGATGGTCGGCATTGCGTACACTGCCCGAATCAAGTGGCTTGGGGTTAGCTGTAGAATACTCTACAAGTCATACAACAAAATTGATTGATACAATCATCCCGGCTCACTTTCATATACGACTAGAGAAGTACAGAAAAAGAAGAATTCGACTGCTAAGTAAAATGTATGATTCTGAAAGAGACGGTTTAGAGCCAAGGGGATCAGGAAGTGAAGACGAGCATAGAATGAGTGAAGATATTCCGAGATCAGTAGAGAAGATATCAAAGCGTTTCCTTGAAGCCCCGTTTGTTAAATTGCAAAAGAGTAGATTCAACTATTATCAATGTCAGTACAGTAAACATGGCAAGGGTCAGAATTACCTACATTGTCCAGATGAAGATAATGAAGATTCAGAAGATGAGTAAGTTCGGTATATAGAAACTCTAATAATACAAGTATTAGACGATCATCTTTTTCAACCTTTGCTAGGTGCTGTTATTGCTTCTAGACAAACGTATCCTCAATACGAGATAAGACGGGCCCAAAATTGGTACATCTGTATTCTTGTGTGAATCTGATGGATTGCCCATATTCCTATCTTGCTCGTATAATTTCAGTGTGCAAACTGATCATGAAAAACTAGATTCCAAATCATTAATCAGCTCCGGTACTCCGTCGTCCCTATTATTTACATTCTTATCATTCTTTATCAAAAATTCATCAATCTTGTTGATTTCCTTGGCTAACTTTTCGTCTTGAGCTTCTTGCCATGATTCAAGTCTACCTGTGATTTCATCAGGCATCCTATTGACAGTTTGTTCTAAAGCATTCATCCTATCCTGCACACCCGAAAGACTTGCTAGATAATCGGCAACTAGCTGAGGTGAGGCTGGCGCATTGACTTCGCCATTGGACAGAACATTAAGATAGTTTGAAAATGCCATCGCTCTCTTAGACTGAGCAATATCCAAATTATTATGATATTGGATAGGGTTGTAAGCTCTGGAAGAGGATAGACTATCCAAATATGAAAGCACGGCGTTAGCTGTCTCCTGTTGTGTCATACTTGGGGCACCCTCTGGTTGTTGAGAGTTACTCTGAACTTCTCCTAAAAATCCAGCAATAGTTTCTACACAATCTTCATTCACCTTTCCAGGCTCGCAGTATTCTCTTACATCACTAGCTGGTATAGGTTCATTACTAGTAATATCAACACCATTATAAAATCTCCGTCCAATATCCAATCCATATGGTTCGTTTGTTATCATGACAACCTTTGCCTTGGATGTTAGTGGATCTGTATTACCCCTAACTCGTCCAGTAATTGCAACTAGTGTCGAACCAAAGAACCCGGCAGTCATTGCAAGTTCAACAGGCAAGGAGTTTTTCTTCCTCTTTGCTTCGCTTGGTGACAACCCAATTATGTCGGATTCAGTTTTTATCACTGGACTAGGTTTAGAATTTTCATTATATATCTCCGCTGACCATACCGCTGGAATTTCCTTTGCAGTTGGGATTGTAACAACTTGAGAGTTTTCAAGAGTTACTTCTTTTGATACTATTGTTCCTCCTTCTTGTTGTTGTTGTTGCTGTTGTTGTTGCAAAACTTGTGAACCATCAGCAGTCTCATCCGATAATTGTGACGATGATCCTCCGTCACTTGATATTGTTGGATTTTTAGGAGAAGTTCAGAGTAACTCTCAACAACCAGAGGGTGCCCCAAG
>Ga0214481_100197_pt1 | contig 31390 bp, 30 predicted proteins | sample M1_20Mar14CPVII9_4_FD_165057 | JGI IMG/M metagenome (GOLD analysis project Ga0214481, IMG submission 165057) | Marine eukaryotic communities from Monterey Bay, California, United States - M1_20Mar14CPVII9sort6BwellG10 | ecosystem: Environmental > Aquatic > Marine > Unclassified | place: USA...
AATACACTTTGACACATGATGTGCATCAATTTTTCTTAAATAATAAAAATGTGATACGACCATTATTGATCGCCTTTTCGTCTCTTTCCACTGCCATTGCTGCAACAGATCGACTATCATACTATACTACGGCTATGGGACCTATTTCTGTAGTGATAGATGGATGATAGACGACCACAGGACGCACAATCTGTCGAGAATGACTACATCGTCAATCGATAAAATTCATGCTTATTGTAGTGAGAGCGGCTGCTCCATACGACCGAGTTGCGCCGGCGATGACGTTCCCATCTCGTCTAGTAGGTAATAGACAATGTATCTACAGCATATGGGACGATGGTATATCGCATCGGCGCCGCTATTGACAACACCCTACTACGTGATCGATTGACCATGTTGTGTGACTTTTCAAGTTATTTTTGTTAGGTATTGTAGGTAAGGATACCGTGAAGATACCGTGTACGTGACCAAGACCTCTAGGGTAAATGCGAAGGTGAGGCACTTTGACCATGATAATAATGCCTACTTGGCGGCCCTAGTGAGAAGGGAAGTAGTCAATACAATCAAACCAAACTCTAGGAATATCATAAGGGGACCTAGTTGAGTTGTTTGAAAGAAAGTTTGATGTTTATAAGGCAATTTAAAAATCTGAACTTTATAGGGCTGGACCCCCTACTTTTGTTGTCTTTGTGTTTCTGATCCGCGAAGAGTAGCTCCCGCCGAAGCAGTAAGAGCAGCTAACATAAGGAGGGGGGGAGGGGAGAACTTCATCTTTATTGTGTATGATGATACACGTCAACGCTTCAATGAGTAGTGCAACATAAATGAGAAGGAGGGCAGTAAATAATAGCAGTACGTGGTCATTTTAACATGTGTGTCATTTCTTGTGTCATATGACAGAGACATGAGATATTTTCATTTGGTGGTGGTCCTTCCTCTGCAATTCCTATCCAACACAGAGTTTTCTCATCTCATTACTTCATGAAAACTAATTCTATTGATCAAACGAGCCGCGAGCTAATAGAAGCAAATTGCTGCGGCGTCAATATTGTGTGCCTAGTTTAACAGTAGGATTTAATGGTTTGAAATAGTGCTGTACATAGTGTCGAGAGTTTGATTAAATGCAGTTTCTGAAGATACCCAAATAAATAGAACATATCTAGACAATCTTTGAAAAATCTATCAACTGACACTCAATATTAATAACAATCGGTTAGAAGAGCATGGCAAGCAAAACCATACCGCCCGAAGAGATGACTCCTACTAATGAAGAAATAGATAATGATAGTGACACGGCTACGGTATCATACGATGATGATGAATCATCTACAAATTCTCAATATTCCTACACAACATCAAATGATAATAAACCAATATCAATGCCAATATTAAAGTATGCTCGACTTATGGGATCATTACCTCGTACTATTACTGACAGAAAAAATGATGAAGATAAGAACAGTACTTCAGCTGCAGCGCCATTTGCAAATAAGGTAACATCATCAACAATTGGCCGAGTTATAATCCGTCCATCACAAACTGACAATAATAAACATTCAGACGATATAAACAACACAAGAAACTCCAATGGTATAGAATACAATGAAGAAGATGAGACAGATAATTCATTAACAAAGGTACATTATGTAGTAGCACTCGGATACAATAGTGGTGAAGTAAAGTTAGTTGATGTACAAACAGGAAAGAGTGTATTATTTGGTAGTACCGAACAAGAAAGTGGATGTTGGTATGTCACACAGCCTACTAAATCATCTAATAAGAATAAGAAAGCAAATCAGCAACAACAAAGTAGTAGTACTGACACAGGACAGAAGATTACAAATCTATCATTCGATTCAACAACAAACTATCTATGTGCAATGAATTATTTAGGTAATGTTGCTATATTTGGTCCATTACTTTGGGGGCACTCCACATCTAAATCTTCTACTGCTGCATCTGCAAGCTTTACATTGATTAAACCACCTACATCTACTGTAAGATTCAGCTATGCTGAGGAATTACCAACATCTATAACCTCCTCACTCCTCGGCAGTGCAAATATCAATCAAAGTAATAGTAACATAGTACATCCGACATGTATGGTATTAGATCCATCCTACACACATCGTAAAGAAGAATCATTATTAGTTGGATATAACGATGGACAATTGAAATTATCTAAATTGTCATTAAGTACTAATGCAGGTGGTGGTGGTATCACTTCTTTGTTTGGTGGTGGAAGTTCAACAACTTCGAATGTGAAGAAGGTTGATAGTGTTTTGTATCAGGGTAGTACTACTTCGGTAGGTGTGAATGGAGAGCAACTGTGTGGTATTGAGAGTGTTACGTGGCGTGGATCATTGGTTGCATGGGCTGATTCTAGGTAAGTAGCTTGCCTCATTGAATTGAATATTGATATGGTTCAAATTTCACTAAACGAATGTCAACTCTCTTCTTACTTTGGCAAACCATTTCAAATCAATTCTCCTTATCTCCTCTATAAACAACAGTGGTATACGCTTATTCGATATAGAAACAATGTCCCGAATAGCTCACATAGACAAACCAACAGGTGCACGAAGTTCTTTATATCCCACAATCTCAATATTAAAACCATGTATAATATTTGAAAAGAGTAATTCATTATTAATTGGATGGGGTGATTGTTTAATGTCTTTGATTGTTCGTGATTCCAAGAGTGGTGGTGGTAGCTCGTCGTCTTCGGGTGAGCAGAAGGATGGACAGCCATCAGCCACCAGCAAGGCACGAAGAAAGACAGTCGAGGCTAGCATGGCATGGGAATTAGACTGTGTGGCATGTGATGTCGTGCCTGTTGATGAGAAGCATGTTGCCGTGCTTGGATTGGTACCCTCTCCTTCTTTAATGGACGGTGAAGGAGAACAATCCGATGATAATGAGCAACAAACTACTCCTCATCAGGATTACTCGATTGCCGGAGGTGATAACATGTTGGAATTGCAAATTATCAATCGAGAGAGTGGAAAGTCTATATCCAATGATAGATTGCCATTATTAGAAGGACATCAAGAGCAGCAAGATGGAGATACCAAGAAGAATCATATTACAACAGCAAATGCAACAGAGTTCCGTCTCTTATCATCCTTTGCATGCCCTAGGATGGATGACAATGCAGAATGGGAGGCATTAGACAATTATGAAAAGGAAGCTCTTGGCAGAGGAAATGATGCTTCAAAAGGATTAATAGATCTACACTTACAATGGGATTTAGACAAGGATATTTGTTCTACTGGACATGAAATACAATCCGAGGCTGCCATATATGACGATAATGACAATGATGATGATAAGTCTGTATCATCAAATGCTGCAAGTGTATGTAGTGACAATTACGTCTTTCCATTATCCGAACCAATTGGTGATATATTAGATTCAGTCACCACAGGAACACCACCACCAATAATGGCCGTGATATATAGTTATGATGCATGTCTCGTGCAGACACGAGATGTCGATGATGTTATTAGTTATACACGATCATTAGGCAAACCTGCCTTAGCCTTACGACAATGTCTAACCCATCGACAGAATGCACGACGGCATGGATTAGAATTATTAATTGATGACTTCTTCCTTGCCTTGTTACGAATGGGTAGTAATGGCAGTGTTAGTGCTAGAAAGAAGAAGCAACAGCAACGGCCGCTATCATTCTCAAGGTTGAAGATTGCATCGGAATCATTACCAATCCTCCTTGGTGGTGATGCAAGGATATGGCAAAGGTGGATCTTTATGTTTAGTAGGATACCCGGTGGTTTATTTGTTATTCGAGAAAAGATTCCAGTTCGAGGTGAGGAGATTCTTTGTATGATATATTAACGGAGCATGAGATTTCATGGTTGACTAACAAAATCATAACTTCTCTCATTTATATCTAACAGATCCTGAGCTGCCATCCTTTGTGTTTGAAATGAGTCTCGAGAAGATGCTTGAAGAGACTCTTTCCAATGTCCAAGATAACTGTGATACAAATGAAGTTGAGCCACAACAAGGAGAAGAAGAGAAACTCTTTGGAGACAGAATGATTGATCTATTCTTGGAAACAATGAGGTCATGGGGTCCAACATCAGCTCTTCGGAGGAGAATACAGTTACATCGTTACTGTGCCAAGAATCAACAGTGGGGTCTACAGTGGCAATCTAGTCCTAATAGTACCTCGGCAGTTGCTCCATTCATTCAACAAGCTGAGAAGGATTTGCATCGAAGGATCAGCCAAACTGCATTTGGTGTATTGGCAAATGCTCATCATCCTTCATCATCAGGGCAGGGTAATTCTACAATTCGGCAATATATCGATTCATCCAAGGATTCCTTGTTTGATGTGGAACATTTGATTTCTCGGCTTGGTACAAGACTTCAACCTAGTGACGCAGGAGAAGATAGCAGTGAAAGCCTTGATGGCGATGATATATCTCCAAATGTAGGCTTGGGCTCAATGTCAGACAACTCTACCGTGATCGTCGAGTCAATGGCAGAACTTGAACTCATGAGGGAGAGATTTGACCGTGCCTTGGGTTATTACTTGGCAATTGGAAGTCACTTCATGACTACTGAATCATTACCAAGGCTTGAAGAAGCTGCAGTACAATGTGTAAACCTCAGTGACACCAGCTCATCACCAATGTTAGAAGAAGACAAGTTAGATACTACCAAGTACCTCCACATTCTGTCAATGATTGAGCTTCATCAGTTGTCTCGTCTTCTCTTGAAGAGAAACTTCTTCTTTGTAAATGAAACAGATAATTCTATGATAGAAGAGTCACCAATAGTAGCACTAATCATGCTCGTTGGACTACCACGAGTGGGTAGATTCCTTTTGGATAATTGCTCTCCACCCGAAGGTACGTCTACTGATGATATTGGAGTTTCATATGGCATGCTACCCCTCGACTTAGTTGCCAAGCAGTTGGAATCACGACCAAAGCTCCTCTATTGGTTTCTATTCCAAGTATTCATTCATAAAGCTGACATGTATGTTAGATTTCCAACGACGGCAGTACCTCCAGCCGCAATTACAAAACTCCATCAATTGCAATTCTCTCTCTTCATTGACTATGCAAATGAGAATGTATCCAAGAAGAGTAGCGAGTCTCCGGCAGTATTGATGGCCAATGATGACACACCTTTCATGTCATTCCTTAGGGCCACACTTCCTCATGGAGGCATTCAAGCAGATGACGTTAGGGAAAAGCTAACAACTTATAGAGGTAATAGTGTGGATAGTCCTGTCTTTGCACGTGAGCTAGCCTTTGTTATAGAATCCTTTGGCAAGGGCACAGTTGATGATGCAAAAGAAGTCCTACAACTATATGTTCGTGGAGAGAAGAATTTGTACATGGCAGTCGCCTATGCAGAAAGAGATACCAAACACTCTAGTATCTTATGGGACATTCTTGTTGAGTACTGCACCACAGCTGATCCATCGTCATCAAGCGATGAAACAAACCAAAACCGTGGTGCACAGGGTGCTCTCTTTGGATCTCTCCTTGAAGCTGCAGCTCATACCGGATCTGACTTAGCCACTCTCGTCACTAGAATACCCGAAGGCATGTCAATCGAAGGTTTGAGACCAAAACTCATTGCTGCGATATCAGATTATCGTTACAAAGTCAAGATACATGAACAGGTAGATGGCATACTAATGGAAGACAAGGTATCAATCTTGAGAGAATTGAGTCATATTTCGCGTCGTGGGGAGAGAATAACGATTGGAGATGAGAGATTAAGTAATGCCGGAGCCAAGGAACCTTCTTCTACGGAGGCAATAGATCTGTTAAAGGCTCACCGTCATGCACCAAGAAACAAAACAACAACCTTTTCCCTGCCCATTAGGTAGCTAAGCCTAATATTCAATCTTAATTGATACTTAAATGTAAACTGTTCCTAAAACTAACTTAAGATGTTAGAGCATGGCTGTATATACTATCTACCTCCACTTGCCGGAGAACTCTCGTATCCTAAAAGTAATATCCCAATAATTGTAACAAAAGCAGATAAGAACCATTTGCATATTATCATTGGTTTGGTAACTTCTCTAAAATAAAAGATACCCCATATACCTGATATTAAAAGTGCTGCTTGTGAAGCAGAGTAGCCAACACCTTGGCCTAAATGTTCGACAGCCACTATTGATCCAACATTGCCAAGAGACCAAAGAGCTCCCGCTGGAAGATGCGCGTTTCATGATTATAAAGATGAAAGAGAAACGATTGCAACATAAGTTAGTACATGTGGTTTGCAAGAGCAATCAAATAAGGCAACGAGAGGCCAAACGAAGTCACGAAATAACCGAGACTTATATAAACACACGATTTCACATGATAGAATAATACTAACGCGGACTTTCCAGTAGCACCTGGTAGCCACATGACTCTAAGGGATTCAGATGTTATTCCAAACAGTGGTCAAAAGTATTCCAAGAAGAGAGGGAGGTAGGGAGGTTAGCATTTGTTAGTGGAATTGCGAAACCATATCATATGCACAAGTCAACTCAATCCACGGCCAAGTGAGTATGTGCCCAGATCAAAGGGTGGGTCTGTGACCATTGTGCACAGTTAACCTCTACTTCTGGCTTACCGAAAGTGAAATGACGGTAGTACCGCATACGCCTCCCTGACGGACCCTAGCTTGAATAGCTGATGTAAGTATCTCAATATCCATAACATTATTGTAACAAGTAACGCCCCTATACTGAAACTTATGACATATCCTAATCCATTGGTATCCCCTGTTGAATAATGCATCGGTACTAAACATGATCCACCCCAGAGACCACACATTAATGCAGATAACAATCCAAGATTTCGACGTGAATATGTCTTGCCTAATATCAATATTGATCTTCTATTACCAATGGGTTGTTGCTGTTGTTGTATTTCTAATGGTTCTGTAATTGATGCATCATTATCAAACGAGTCTGAACGTTTCTGCATCAAGTCCTGCTGTTCTTCTTCCTTCTCTTCATCTGTTCTATGCAAATCATTACTCGAACTCTCTGATGATAATGTCTCGGCTGTAGAAAAGTAACTCATACCATATAATCCAGCCATTATTAACCAAACTGCAAAGTATGCGGCCATTTGACTTTTAACAGGTTCTCGAAAGACGAGATTACCCCAAACGAATGATACCATAACGATTGATGATGCAACTATACCCTGTGATATGGCTAATCCAGCATTACGAATTGCAAATATATTGAATGCTCCGCCTGGTACCCAAAACAATCCTGATACAATACCCCATTTAGTAAAAGTAAACTCTTGTCCTAGTAGAAGTACTAACCAACTTGTTAAGCTGTGTTCCCAATACAAGTATGAACAGGTGCAATACAATACAGTGCCATATGGTAAGATCAAGAAATAATATATGACATGAAAACAGTTAGAAAAGTGAACATATAATGTGCACAGATATATACACAAACCCATTAAGTAACTCAAAATATACACATGTACATATTCTATAAAGAAGACGATATGATATATAATATAAATACTTACAAACACATGAGACTTTTATAACTTTGCATAACTAACGGATCTATATCGACCGAATTTGCTGCCTCGCCTTTGATTGGTACTGGAAGATGCGCGTTTAGCGGTTTATGAAGACGAAGAGAGATGATTGTAACTCAAGTTAGTACATACAGCTTGCAAAGACAATCAACTGAAGATACATAAAGGCCAAATGAAGCACTCAGATCTCAAATAATTCACATTGAACACATGTCACATGCATTCATAAGATGAAACAAAACTAATGCGGACTTTCCTGCAAAGCTACCAAACCCAATCATACCCACAAAGGCTGCAAACCATCCTAGGATATAGCCTGATGGATCTGCCATTGTCTTATTTAGTAATTCTATGCCCAACAGACAATACTCTAGGTATATCATTGTCGTTGCAGATGGTGCATATAATTACTTCTATTTTGAGGGCCGCGAGTGGTATCCTACACTCTCATTAAAAGTGAGACATCAGATTTCAGATCAGCCTCATACCTACTGGCGACGGCAGCGCTTGATAGTGCAGCAAGAGATAGTTGGCAGTAGTGAATTGAGAAAGGATTAGTATATCTACTTTCATGTTGTTGAAGATTATTGGATCGATTCAACAATAGAGACAAAGATTTGCAAATCAGAAAAAAGTTAGATTGATTTGATAACGTATTGATTTGATTTATTAGTTTACATCTCATAAGCATAAACATATACAGCAACAATGAGCAACACCGCAACAATAAATAGTCCCGATGGTATTACAATATCAAGAATCAAACCAACAATATTATCGGGGCATATGTCCGATATACAATGGAATACATTTTGTGAAGATATTGATAGAGCATTAACACCCGCAAGTGAATTAAAGAAATTATCAAAATGGATGATGATGATACGAATGTTTTCATGGTTATTCTTTGGTGTGTTGATTGTGTTGATGTTACTATCCTGGAGTAGTGATAATGTGAAATTATCTGGCACATGGTATTGGATTCTAATTATTGCAATGATTGTCATAGAATTTTCTGCTCAATGTTACATTGCAAAGCTATTTCAGTCAGCCAGTAGAAAAGTTAAGAGTGGATTAGGCGAAGTTTGCAATAGGTATTCAGTAAGCAATCCAGGTTTAGAGTTCAAGGTCCTAGAAATTGATTATTCAGAGCAGCTACGGGCAGGTAGATATAGGCTACTGTTTAAAGCTCGGGGCGATCCCCAAAGAGATTACATTGAGATTACAGTTACATCAACTGCTGGAAATACTGTTGAACCTCCAATGGCTGTTGCAACTAGCATTAGTAATCCCACTGAGCCACCAATAAGTCAAGCATTTGCTGTTACTACTGAACCTTCGCCTAGTAATGATCTTGAGATGGGTAGCAATTTTTCTACTAATAAGACGCCAATAACAACTCGAAGGGAACAGAGAATGGCTGAATTAGATGCCATGAAAGATCGTATCTCCGAAGATGAGTATTATGCCAAACGAGCCGAGATTTTATCAGATGTATGAGGAGAAGTGGATTGTTATGTGGAGTTTATTTTATGGTGTATGAAATGTAGTTTAGATGTAATATAAAGTTTAATGAAGATTGCTTGGTCTTAATACTTCCCCATTCCCCGCTCTATGGCTTTCCTTCGATCAACTTCAAATTGTACTCAATTCCAAATAGTTTGATCGCCAAAATATCATTTCCCCCCTCCCCACCCCCTTTGCTACCCTTCAGCCACGCTTCAGCATCACTACTCCTTTATACTTTCATGAACTATAACATGCATCTATTTTATGCTTTGATAGTAGCGGTTTGCCTTTTAAGGTCGTCTGATGCCTTTGGCTTGACAGTAAGGCGCAGTTGCAACTACTTGCCGATATCATGTTCACATCATCATCAATCCAAATTATACATGTCTGGAGGCTTTGGTGGCGGAGGATCATCAAAAGCAAAGAATAAGAAGAAGGGTAAAGGCGGTAATAGTACAGCTTCCAGTAAGAGAATGAATCCAAGAGATGCAAAGCGTGCTCAACAAGAATTAGTGGAGCGGTATGGTGGCGATTTGCAACTTGGTACACAACAAAGAATAGAAGCGTCATTAGAATCTCTTGAACCTCATCTCAGAGAAGCGGCAGAGTTATACAAGGCAATAACACAATTTGATTCTTTAGTTAAACCAATGACAACGGCTGATAGGAATAGGCTTATACCTGCAGTACAAAGTAAAATGGTAGATGACGATCGGCAAAAGTTACAATCCATCATGGATGAACACAAACTTACCGAAATAGAATTACATAATATATACCAGAAAATCACGTGGGATGCATCTGCAGATGCCAAGGCTACAGGAGCAGATATTGTGGGAAATCAAATGAAACCAGAGTTTCAAGAACGAATTAACAAGGCATGTTCAATAGCAATTAAGACTACAGAAAGTGAAGAATCAATTGGCAAAGTGTTAGATGTGGGTTGTGGACATGGTGCCATTATAAAATCACTAACAAATGTAGGATTGGAAGAACCAGACATGTACGTTGGTATTGATTTGAGTAGTGAAATGATCGATAATGCTGTTAAAAGATATGGTGCAGCAAGGAATGGGAAAACTGGAAAGGGTCGGACGTTTATTGCAGAGGATTTCTACTCCTATGACTTTGAGAGTATATTCGATTCGGTCATATTTTGCTCATCGTTGCATGATCTTCCAGATATGGTTGGTGCTATTTCAAAAACAGCTTCTCTCCTTCGACCAAATGGTGGTAAACTCATAGTTATTCACGCTCAAGGTGCGCAGCATGTGATAGGCCAGAATCAAGCCAATCCGGTAATGGTAAAACGGGGACTGCCTACATCATCAGAATGGACTGAAATGATCAATCAAAACAGTGATTGGAGTTTAGAACTGGAATGTGAACCAGCCGATCCACGGTCTTCTTTAGAGGAGAAGGAAGGATATCTAGCAGTGCTAACTAAGATATAAGCCGGTATTAATGCACACATAATATTATGATATGCTCGACTTAGTAAATTGCTTAAATTATTACTTTATGCATGTCCACAAAGTCCTAGTGGCATTTCTTCACCTTCACTCTCTTCGTATTCTTCCTCTAGTATCTCTTCCTTTGGCTCTTCTTCTTCATCATCCCACCATATTCTAAGAAGATCTACCTCAACATCCTTTGATTTATCTTTATGAAACTTATACATGTTCTTTATATCAAACTTCATTTCTGCAACCACCTCGGCATTCAGATTCCACTTCTCCTTGAGCAATTTTAATAGGAATGGTCTGGTTGTTGATTTGTGAAAGGAGTAAACAGCTCGCTTTGCTAGACGTATAGCAGTTTTTAGAAATTGCACGTCAATGCCTTCATTGTGTTTAGTGCCAAATGGTGGATTTGTAATAATCGTGTCTACTATCTTTGACGGTAGTGGTATTCCATCGTCTTCATCTTCGTTGGGATTGTTGTAAAGTGTATTATCATCATCTGCAGTTGATGGTTTATTTGTTTTGGCGTTTCCTCTACCTCTTCCCTTCTTTCCTCTACCACCACGATGACCTCTTCCCCTACCTCTACCACCATGTATATTGTTTCTCTTTGGTGGAGTATATTTCACTTTGGCAAGTAATAATTCAACACCCAAACATACATCATCTTCCTCGTCATCCTCTTCACAACTTCGTCCAATTAATTCTTCTTCCTTTAACATGTTGACATTTTCTCTAGCCAATTCTAATGCATCTTCGTCGCAATCTACTAAATATACCTGTTAGTTGCAAAAGAAGTAGAAGATATGTTTGATGAGTTAGTGTTATCATATAAAGAGGAGGACGGTATGTGATGTGTGCATAATATATTTATACACATCATGTGCACACACTCACCATATCAGATTGTACCAACGCCATACCCAATCCTAACATACCAGTACCAGTGCCAAGATCCAGTATAGATGTACCAGGTCCAGCATCACCTTTATCCAATGCAGTTAAGATGATGGACGCGGTAAGTTGGGGAGATGTTGGGTCTGGAAGATGCACAATTTCACGGTTTATGATGATATAAAAGAGAGGCAATTGAAACTTCAGTTAGTACTCGTGATTTGCAAAGGCAACTAAAGACAAACTAAGTTCAAATGAAGTAGTCAACTTGAATACTTCACTTTGAGCATAATTTGGTAAATCACATGATAAGACAATACTAACGCGGACTTACACTGTTCAAGGACAATTTTAGGTTCAGCAAAGCTTTTGTTTGGTAAGGATGATAAGATTGATTCGAGATGTTTTAACTTCATTATTATTACTATATATGCCAGTATGTACTAGAGGTTGCTATACCTAGGACACTTATTATCCTCCGCTCCACAGCCAAAAAGAAGTAAAGACTAAGAATAAAGATACCGTCATTTTTTCGCCTTCTTGTCATTTTTATGTGCTTCTCCTACTTCATGTGCCAAAACGGCACTTTACTACCATGCCCTCATCGACCACCACAAGCCACAAACCTCTCTCCTATGCAGGTTAGGCTATCGTGCTAACTATTGGTACTTGAAGAACAACTATTGTTAATATCTATGGCAGAACTAGGCAGTTTTATTCCCCCAAATTATTTACAACTATCATTGCAATAAAATAAAAATTATATAGTGATTTCAAGTAAATAATTCGATATATACCAATATCACACATCATATGAAACTCCAAATATATACCACAATGTCACCAACAAAACAAAATAACGAGGAGAGTGATAATGATAATGATATCGATATTGCAAGGCAACAACTAAACACTGCCAAAGAAAAAGTAGAATCAGCACTCACAATATATGAAAAGTATAAAGAATCAGAGGATGCTTTATGGAAGTTTGCGGATGAAGCATGGATAAGAGCAGTGTCAGCATCCAAGGCATCACGTGAAGCAGAGGATAGATTAAAATCATCTCGTATGAAAGTTAAAGAGGCAGAGGATAATTTAGCAGAGATACAAGATGGTATAAGTAAAGTATCTCCTCGATCGGTAATGGATGATATAACGGAGGACAATAATAATGGAACAACCACAAGTGATGGTGATAACACTGATTCTACGGTTGTGAATGATAATGTCAAGAAGGGTAAAAGTATCTCTCCTGATAGAATAAACAAGGCTCGTGATACGCCCCTTCCTCTGAGTCCGAGTAGTATCATCATGAGATCCCAGTCGCTTGAGTCTATAGCAGAAGAGCATCCTTTACCAACAACATCACCAGGTGAACAGCGACGTACTACTTTAGAGAGTAATACCTTAACAACGAGGACAGTTCCTAGTAGTAGTAAAACAATGGGAATGGGAGGGGGGATCGCACACCAGATTTGTATAACAGGAGCAGGTGCATCTGAAACCAATGGTATCTATCAACTAGCTCATGTCTCAAGCGGCGGAGCACCAATGTACACGAAAGAGGGAACATGGGCAGGATCTAAACGTACATTCTTACTATCAAGCTATGTTAGTGGTGGCAATGGTAAACGATCATGGATCATTTGGATAGCCAACACAAAGAAGAGTTTGTACATTATCAATTGTAAAGAGAATAGGAAGAGCCCTCCTGAGCAGGGATGGAAGGCAAAGAAGAGACGATATAGGCCTGCACCCAAGTTGATATTAATGTCTCCTACTGAAGGTCAACTTGAGAACTTTACAGTCTCGAATAGTAGCAAAGTCCCATTTGTTAAGAGTCGATTGTTCACATCTATATTTAGGAGTTGGAAGAGCTGATACTTTGGTTATTCCGCTTTAGATCATCTTAGCGGAGTGTAGCTAAACCAGTAACCAATAATTAGGAAGTTATAATTATTATATCAATATCCACCCGAGCCCTCTTATATGCAATAGACACTATTCTACTTGGACCCATTAATCTCTAAGTATGTCATTTGGGCAAAAGATAAGGCAATACATTCCTTACCACAACATTTGCCCCACAATTGATCCGATATTGTTGTCTCTCACTAATATTAGTGTCCACACGAGCCCTCTTGTTGCTCTGTCCTACGCTTTTGGCATCGATAGATAATGTAAATTCATCCATCTTGTGTTTCCACAGAGCAAGCTCAAGTATAGAGGACGCCTCTTTTGCTAACTCATACATATCGAGTCTGTCATACAGTGCTTTGGTATCACTTTCTCTGGTCTTTTTAGCAAAAGCAACGATTCTATTTTCCAAGTCCACACGCCATTTTGCAACAGCCAATGCATCCATACGTTTCGTAATGCTGGCTCGAAAAAGATATCTGAACACCTCAATGGAAGTCGATCTGACCTCGCAACGACCAAAGGATTCTTGTGTGTCATGTGTTGCTAATTCCATCACCAAAGATTTCATATCATAATCTTGATCTGGGAAGTTGTGTTGTTGTGTATTGAAAAGCCTCTGTATGTTCTTTAGAGGTAATCTACGCTTAGCCAATGTTTCAAGCATACCCTTCCAATCAAACTCATACTCGGGATGCAACGATTTGTAACCTTCCACTAACATATCAACAACTTCCGAAGGTGCATTACACCAAAATGCATACAACAGAGGGATATCTCCCCACTTGTCTTTCATTATTAGTGTTTCGGGGTACTTGTCAATCAATAACTGAAACATTTCGACTGCTGGTTTGGTTGAGCATGCCAATATATGAAGAGGAGTCATCCCCAAACAGTCGTGTTCGTTGCCAGTTATATTGAGTTGACCAGGAGGTTTTGATGTCCAGGGATTGATTTCCCGTTTGAGGTTTTGCACGGTAGTTTTGGTATCGTGGTATGATTGATAGTAGCATATCTTGTGTATCGGTAGATCATCAAATCTTCTCTTCAATGCAGCTGATATCGTTGCGTCATTATCATCATCATCTGCATCCGGAAATGCTAATCCCAAATCAGCACAATGCTTTAATGCAACTGTATCTATCTCACAATCTGATGGTAATGCAATATTCCGTACACTCAGAACTGTGCATTGTTCTTCTCTGCTAGCATATTTGTCTTCGAGCTGTTCCATAGTTTCTGGAAGTTCAAGTGAAACCAAACTTATATTACTCCCCACTATACTGATATCTACATCAACTCCAATAGAAGGAGGGATTCGAAAATTTGTCAAGTTGCAAATCTTGAATGCCCTTGCTCGAATAATCTCTATAGTATCAGGCAAACGTATCTCATTCAATCTCTCACAGCCTTCGAATGCTTCTATCCCAATAACTTTCAAAGAGGATGGGAGTTTAATTGATACAAAGGAGGTGCATCTACTTAAAGCATCTTTTCCAATTTCCCGAAGTCCTTCTGAAAATGATATTTCTGATAAACTATCGCAGTTACAAAAGGTACCCTCATTGATGACTTCTAGAAGGGGAGGAATGTTAATTCTCTTCAGTCTGCAATTTTGAAACGCCCATTGCCCTAACCTTTCAATCCCCTCTGGTAGGACTACTTCTAGATTTTCACATTGATCAAACGTATGATCTCCGATCTCTTCTAATGTAGATGGAAGATTGATCCTCTTCAGAGCACTACTGCAATAATAGAATGCTTTATCACCAATTCGTATCAGCCCCTCGGGTAGCTCAACTTCTTCTAAATAATGTCGGTACCGAAACGCATTTTCAGGAATAACCGTGACAGAAGGTTCGACCCTAACATGCGTTACATCTCTTGGTACCTCATCAACTCCATTGTATATGTATACCTCAACATCTTCTTCCTCACTACTACTCATTTTTGATAATTCCAATAAAGTGACACAAGATGTGCACAAAAATGTAGTAATATGATTAATGACTGGTTGCTGCTCGAACCAATACCCACAGTATACTTATAACTTATAAAAAGTGTATACAATAACCGAAGATGATGTTCTGTAGTAGTAGTAAATATTGCTGTACAAAAATTGTGTATCAGTGCCCTCTTGGTATTAAAAGTATCCTGTTGACGAATGATTGTAGAAGTCCCAGTTAAATTGAAGAGAATATGAACGTTGTAGTATATTATCAATCAACAATTACTATTTACTCTGTCCGATTTATTATCTCAACTCTCATCCTCTCGCGTAATCTCAAAGGGGGGTTCGTCCAGTTTATGCAAGCGTACGTATCGACCTTGGTGTCAAATCAGGGCTATGGTAAAAAGTATCTTTGTATTATTTATCAATAAAATTGTTTTTTAGCATTTACAATTTGTCATTTGTACTTTCATCGAACATCTGCTTTATTTCGGTAAGACTTTGAAGTTCTGCAGAGCAAATCTGTTTTTTGATGTCGATGATGCTCTCATAAATCGCTTGGTTGGCATTGTTATAATCAATAGACCACCCCCTACCAACTATCCAATCAACTACAACATAATCTACAATCTAATCAATCATGTCTCTAAACGATGAGGCCCTCATGAACACACTATCATGTACACTCGGCTTTGCTGGGTATCCATGCGGTGAAAATCCAATCAACATCGTCTCACTAAGTTTGGCTACTAGTGGATTGGCTTTACTTATGGTAAGTTAGTAGTCATATGTGTTTATGATTTGTTTGAATGTATCGTTATCTAATATCACGTCTCTTATCATTGCAATCAAACAGGTCTTTTGGCTAGTTCGTAAGGTATGTGTGTCATTTTTTTTTGTGTTCATATGATGTGTCACCCTAAAAAAAAAGATATAAGTTCTCATATATCTAACATTCAACCCCATACCCCACTACACCATCACAACAACTACTACAACACAATAATAGCTCAAATCACACGATCGTGGTACACCCGAAATGAATAAACTATCCGAACAAATCCAATCAGGTGCACGTGCCTTCCTCGTAACCGAGTATAAATATCTAAGTGGCTTTGTTTTCTTAGTATTTGCTGTATTAGTTATTATCTATTCGTTAGATCCACCTACCGGGAAACATTTTGGTGGTAGTGGTGATCGTGTCGATGGTATTCGTGCTGGTGCTTGTTTCTTGGCTGGTGCTATTCTAAGGTGTGTTTATATGTTTTGTGATTGTGTGTGTGATTATATCTTATGTGTCATATCTGATACATATCTTTCGTATCTTACAACATATATCTTCTATATATAGTGCCGCGGCTGGATGGGCAGGTATGAGTATTGCAACTGATGCCAATGTCCGTACGACACAGGCTGCCGATAAGGAAGGACTCAGTGTCGCCTTACGTGTTGCCTTTACTGGTGGTGCTGTTATGGGATTTGTTGTAAGTATTTATGTGTGTGTCTTTTGATTTGGATGTGTCATCTATGCTGTATCTCTATATCTCTGGGTGATATCATATGTATTTGAACATATGATATAGATCTCTCGTCTGTTTACTCATTATCATTCTCTTTCTTTCTTCTCTCCATTATCTATTCAGGTTGTTGGATTAGGACTCTTCGGTGTATCACTCTTCTTCTACCTAATGACACTCAACCGTGATACCATCACTGAAATGGCCGGATTGACGAATCCTGGAACGCTCATTGCTGCCGTGGATTCATTGGCTAGCTTCGGTTTTGGTGCTAGTTCTATTGCACTCTTTGCTCGTGTTGCTGGTGGAATTTACACCAAGGTAAGAGAATGGAGAGATTTGTTTCTGATATATATGGATATGTAGAAGCCTAACAGTCTCATATTTGATACGATATCTTTATGCTCTAGGCTGCTGATGTTGGTGCTGATCTTGTTGGTAAAGTTGAGATGGATATCCCTGAGGACGATCCACGTAACCCTGCAGTCATTGCTGATAATGTTGGTAAGTATCTCTATCCTTTATACTAGTATCAAGAGTAGACAGAGTCTGACACGTTACTTTTGTTCCTTCTTCTCTTCTCTTCCTTTTATAGGTGATAATGTTGGAGATGTTGCCGGTATGGGAGCTGATCTCTTCGAATCATTCGTCGGATCTATCATTGCCGCTGCCACACTTGCCAATGGAGATGCTACCTTAGTCGCTTTACCCTTTTGGATTGCAGGTGCCGGTATTGTCGCCTCAGTCATTGGTTTCTTTGCCGTCGGTACCAAGGATGGTGCTTCCCAGAAGCAACTCTTGTTCGCTTTACACAAGGGAGTTATCTTATCCTCCATCTTTGTTTTGGGTTTCTCGGCTATTATCATTTCACAGCTATTTGACCATGATAAGACAGCTGGATGGAAGCTATTTGCCTGTATTGCAATTGGATTAGTAGCCGGGATCTTAATTGGTCAGGCAACTGAGTACTACACTTCTTACAGGTATGTTTGTTCTTTCATTTTTTCCCGGTTCACATACATATGATGTGATGATATGTGTTCATAAGATGTGTTACTCATTTCCAACCATCACAAAACCTCTTCTTCTACACAGTTTCTGGCCTGTTCAATCGATTACCGCCGCCGGTGTTACTGGTCCTGCCACTGTCATCATTCAAGGAATCGGTATTGGAATGGTCTCATGTGTTGGACCTGTATTGATTATTGTTGCTACGATTCTCGGCTGTAACGCTTTGTCGGGTGAATATGGTATCGGTAAGTTCAAATGGTTGATAGTATAATCCACGAACTATTCGACTAGTAAATCTCATCATTCGACTCTCTCTTGCTTAAACTTTATAGCCATGGCAGCTGTCGGAATGCTCTCAACTTTGGGTGTGACTTTGGCAACTGATGCCTACGGTCCTATCGCTGATAATGCCGGTGGTATTGCCGAGATGGCTGAACTCGAGGAACGTGTTCGTGAGACTACCGATGCCCTTGATGCTCTTGGTAACACTACCGCAGCTACCGGAAAGGGTTTTGCCATTGGTTCTGCTGTATTAACATCTCTTTCCTTGTTGGCTGCCTTCAAGGATAAGGCTGGTATCACTACCGTCGACATTGGTGACCCAGTCGTCGTCTCTGGTATGCTATTTGGAGCCATGTTGCCCTTCCTCTTCGCTGCACTTACCATGCTTTCTGTACAGAAGGCAGCTGGTGCCATTATCATTGAGGTTCGTCGTCAGTTTGCCACAATTGAAGGACTTCGTGAGGGAACCGCCGAGGCAGATTCCGACAAGTGTGTTGCAATCTCCACCCAATCCTCTGTTGAGGAGATGATTCTTCCCGGTGTATACGCCGTCCTAAGTCCTCTCATTATTGGTCTTCTCATTGGACCCAAGTGTCTAACTGGTATGCTAGGTGGTAGTATTGCTAGTGGAATGATGCTTGCACTCATGATGTCCAATGCTGGCGGAGCCTGGGATAACAGTAAGAAGTATATTGAGATTGAAGGAGCCCATGGTGGCAAGGGAACTACAACACACAAGGCATGTGTCGTGGGAGATACTGTTGGAGATCCTTTCAAGGATACCAGTGGACCTGCACTTAACATCTTGATCAAGTTGATGAGTATGATTAGTCTAGTTATTGCTTCTATCATTCGAGGCTGGGAGGATTGGCAATATTGGTACTGGGGTTTATTGCCCATTGGTCTTGCTGTTATTGCCACCGTGGCGGTTCACCACTTCTACTGGAAGAATGAACAAGACATTGCAGCTCCCATTGATGAGCTTATCAAGACCGAGGAGGGCGGAGATGCCAAGGTTCTTGAAGAATCCGATGATGCCAAGGGCGATGAAGAGACTGGTGCTGCTGAAGTTGTTGCCGAGGCTACTGCTGGGGATGAAGTAACAGCATAAAGAAGATTTGTTTGGCAGTCGTCAGATCCGAGTATATTCGTTTGATAGCCAGTTTTTGGCCTGGGTGTGATTTACCTATGTTGTTTACATACATAGGATTGTAACAGGAAGGATTTATGGTTTTCGTGTTAAGATTGATTAGAAATTATAGGTCAGCCTATTAAGTCTAAGCTCTATTCTAGTACCTCCTTAAACAATCAACCAAAGGTCTACTTATCTCTGTAACAAGTCACTATCCCACTTCATCACAGGTTCGTTGTCCCTTGCAGTTAGAATCTCACATCCATCCTTTGTAACGAGGACGGTATGCTCGAACTGTGCACTACGCTTACCATCGGCAGTCACGGCAGTCCAATTATCACCCCAAGTCTCGTCATCATATGTACCCAGATTAATCATCGGTTCGACCGTGAATACATGCCCTTCCTTCATTACGCCCTTGGCCTTATTTTTGTTATAATGTGGTACATTTGGTGCTGTGTGGAATCTATGGCAAGAGTAATACGGAGTAGTGTGTAAGTTCTTGTCGTGCATTCTATTATGAGAAGAAATGTCCAAGAAAGACTACTTCACTTACAGAGATCCAATTCCATGACCACAATAGGTCCGAACGACAGAACACTTATTAGCTTTTGCAACACGATGGATCTTAGAACCCAAGTCACGATATAAAGTGCCTGGTTTTACCATTTCCAATGCACTTGATAAACATTCAAATGCCGTTTCAACTACCCGTCGTCCATCAGCGTCGACATTTCCCACCATGAATGTCTCATTTAAGTCACCGTGATATCCACCACGTGAGTATGTCGTAACATCAATGTTAACAATGTCACCATCTTGAACTTCTCGATAGTCTGGGATACCGTGGCAAATCACCTCTGTTAATTTGTGTTGTATGATATGATGTGAATGATGAAAAGAAAAAGGTTAGACTAATATGGAGAAACACATATCATATCAACAACATCACTCACCATTAACACTAGTACAAACACTCTTTGGAAAATTATAATAATTCAAAGGACTTGGATAACAATCCCTTTCCATACATGCCTCATGTATTACCCTATCAATTTCATCTGTCGTAACACCTACACGTAATGCCTTACCTCCTTCATTTAATACTTCACGACCCATGGCACATGCATAGCGTAGATTACATTCGCCTTCTAACTCGTCAGGTCCATAGACGCGTATGGTATTATTGGATGCCCGGTCATGTTGTTCCGATTCGGATACACCACCGGGATGATTTGCATAATCTGGCTTTTTAACTTTAGAATTTGTAATTTGACGTTTGGGTGATAATAACGCAGGACGTAATGCACCAGTGAAGTTATAATCATTTGCCCATATAGGTAATGATTGTTTTATTTCATTAGATGAATCTAATGAACATACTATACCATCTTTTGGTGGTGTTTTACCATGTGTACTATTGCTACTGCTACTACCACCCATTTGTTTTAATACGGGATGTATCTTCTTGTGTTCTTTATAACTAGCTCTGAAACATGCTTGATTACAGAATACATTTCTAACACCATACTTTAGACATTCGGGACATGCTAGTGGTTTTAGTACGTCGTTAGTGCATCCAGGTGTTGTACAAGACGGGGTTGTCATGTTGTATGTACTCTTGTCAATAATTTGTTGTTGGGAACTGTACCCAATCTAAAGAGATCTAAATGTAGAGGGTGTGGCCGATGATGATAAGCTAAACTAACTAACCAACTAATTAACTAGTACATCGCAGATATCAGCTAGTACAAATGCTGCAATGGAAGAAAAATAATCATTGCAATCAAGTTCGAGTTGCATTGGAGATTTGCAATTTTTTTGTGGTGCTGAAGGATACCAACATCAACCACCACCAATTGAAGTAATGGCATGTTGTTTATGGCTCTGCATAAGAGACTATATCTATCACCAATACCACTGCTATATTCCTGATAGATAATTTTGGTGAGTAAACATATCGTAGGGAGTTCATAAAATCTTCCTTTTCTCTCCCCAAATCAAAAATGACTTCATAAAACTCTCTAGAGTCAACTATGGGTCTAGTGCATATTCCAAGGACGTTTGCTGCGGCTATAAAGGGTAGTATACAACGATATAGATGCCCACTCTCTGACGATGCAAAATCTTTGATTGGAATAGGATTGAAAAATCCTCCTCATATCTATTCTGCTCGAGCAGGAATCTTTGACGTTGATGTGATGTTTCATATGAACAATGCCTCATATCTGAACCACGCGGAGTTAGCGCGATGGCAATGGTCTACATATAGAGGTACATTATTTGATAGTTTTAAAGCATCAACTTACTTTATTGTCAGTGGATATATGGTTCGTTTTAGACGTGAAATACCTCCATTGAAACGATTTGATATTGAAACTCGACTGGGTGCTATAGATGATAGGAACTTATGGGTTTATCAGACGTTTCATCATAATAATAATGGTATTGGAAGTGGGAAAGTAATGTGTCAGATTCTAACTAAAGCAGTAATGGTAAAAGAAGGAAAAGTTCTCAACCCAAGAACATGGGCAGAAGACAACATACCAGCAGCTGCCAAAGATGATATAGACGGTTTAGTATTAGCATCCAATGATATCGAATCCATATTCGACGAGAAGGCAGCCCAATTCACCAATCTAGAAGAAGTGATGAGACGGTCTGCCGCTGATAATGATGATAGAGTTTCATAAATGATTTGTACATAATGTTATAAATACAATCCACAAATACTCTGGATGCTCTAATTTAGTACATAGTGATATTCTATACTATAAAGAGCAAATAAGATAGTTCTACTATGGATAGACAACTATCAAAGTGGTTTCCCATCGGCACCTAATAGACCACCTGAACCTCCATCCTTTTTCAATGTTTGTCCGTCAGCCCCGACTAATTTAGGACCACCACCAACTCCAGCACTCATTACTTCAAGTAGTTGAATCTTAAAGAATAATGCAGCTCCTCCAGGGATTCGTCCATCAGGTGTACCGTCATTTCCATAGCCCATCTCTGGCGGGATGCCAAGCATCGCTGTCTCTCCCTCACACATGTGCAAAAGACCCTCTCTCCAGCCAGGAATTACACCTCCCAATGGGAAAGTTACGGGATCTTTGCCTAGGGAGCTGTCAAATACTGTGCCATCTGGCAATGTTCCATGATAGTGCACTTTAACTGTCGATGCAGCTGTTGGTTTCACTCCTTTACCGAATCCATCTGGACCTGCTTCAAGCGGATGAATAACCACTCCACTCTCAAGAGTTGCTGTCTCATCATTATCACTCATCTCTTTCAACATTGCTTTTCCAGCTGTTTCTATCTTTTCACGAATTGCATTTCTTTTGTTGTGTCGCAAAAGCATCATACGAACATATCCAAGTTAGATTCAGTCAGATAGAATATGATTGCAAGTATAAGTACAAAATATCTATGTGTACATACGAATACATAGATAAAACAACAACTCAACAATATACACATATAACTCACGCTCGTTCAAGAATTATATTATTCAAATCTTCACCCCGTCTTCCCAGCAAATTACGCTGATCTTCATCATCAATCTTACCAACTACCGTATCTAATAATCCCCTGGCTAATTGTGTTAATTCTTCACTATTCTCGACTAATGGGCGTACGTCACCCAGCTGTCTTGCAAGATTTACACCTAGTGCATACATTAACTCATCATGACTACCCTCTTCTAAGTTTTTAGTTGCTAGTAGTGGTGATTGTTTTGATGTTTCACCTCCCCCTTCTTCTTCGGCAAATAATTGTGTATATTGATCTCTTCTTTGATGTTTCTGTGTGTTGGAAGATATTATGTGTTGTTGTTGATTGGTAGTAGTAAAGGCACATACCGATGACGACACTGACGCCGCCGTCACTGCTGCAACAACTATGAAAGGTGATGATTGTCTCATTTCTTAATAATATATCCTGTATGGTATATCAATCAATCAAGCAATGAATGGTAGAGAGTGTAGAGAGATAAAATGATGTGGGGGGGGGGGGGGGTATCCTAAAAAAATGACATACAATGTCATACTTTTACTCGCAAAGAACAATCAATACCTCTTGATCGATTTAGTTGCTGATATTGATGCTTTCTCCCCCCTTTACAGTATACCATGATCTCCGCTAACCTATTTTCCATCGCCATTCTGATATTGATCCTATCTTCCGTGTCGGCCTTCACTGCAAATGATATAACAACAAGAAGAAGAACGATGACGACAACACAAACAACTTATTTGAATATGGCACCTCCAGCTAGTGAGGTTACTGTTAATAATAAGCCCGTGAAAGCAAAGGCTGGACAAAAGCTTAGTCAGGTAATGGCTGCTGCCAAGGTTAAGATGACATACAGGTGAGAGAACGATATACATACGTATCTGATCTTTACAGAATTTGAGCATATCATATGTACTTAATGTAAACTCCTCTTCTTCTTTTGCCTATCATGTAAATAGTTGCAAAAAGGGTAACTGCGGGACATGTGAGCTGTTGATGAATGGGAGAATAGAGAAGGCATGTGTTGCCAAGATTCCAGCAGGAAAAGTTAAGATCCAATCATATTAGGAAAGAGATTGGGATGCAATCTTTTACCAGTTATCGATAAAAAAAGAGATGGGGAACAATATACATTACATTGGATATTGTTGAGTTATGGAGGAAATCGTTTGATTATCTACTTATCTTGCATATCGGCATGCAACTGCATTGATGAGAAGCGGTTACTGTTGCACATAATAAACAATGCCATTCTCTGGGCGTAAAGCAAATGGAAGAAGATTGTTTTCTTTTGGATACGAGAGTAAGTCAGAACCTTTCCCTAACTAAACTAGTGAGATAAAGTCATTATTGAACAAATAGGTGTAGTCAGAAGAGATGAGTGGAGTGCAACTTGCGCCTAGATTTAGATTAAGCTACAAGCAGAATTACTCAGTTAGGATTTCTCCGAACTAACTTTTCATACAATACACAAAACATAACATAATTACAACTTCCATGTCAAGATCTTTCTAAAAATTCACTCTGGCAAAGGCATGGCAGCAGCGGCGGCAAGCTCCTGTTCATTCTTTTGCTTAGCAGCCTCATCAAACTGAAATTCAGGTGGTTGAGGTGCCTCAACAAAGTGAAGCTGATTATCCCCCGATAGTTTCCTCGCCAACCACAAGAATGGCTTTTCATTGAAGCTCTTAGTTGTTTCATAATACTGCATATTCTTCTTCCTATGGAAGGTAATTTGATTTGTCTTTACCTTGGGTACACTGTCTTTTGATGCCTTGTGACCAGCGAGGACAATTGGAATATTCTCACAGACACGTGTTATATCCCGAATCAGATTAGGAACATGAAAATATGTAATACGGGACGTAACATCAAACATAATAATGGCACAACCTAGGTTGTAATACCCACCACGTAATCCATTCTCTTGATCAGCATGCGTCCATACATTGAATTTGATTGGTCCTCTGTTGGTATGAAAAACAAGGGGATGAACTTCTACTCCAAGGGAAGCAACATACTTCTTTTCACAAGAGAGTTGAAAGCCAGACATGAAGTCTGCTGTTACCTCAGCTCCGCCTAAAAGTAACAACTTGAATTCAGCCATTTCTTGTGTGATTGTGTTATTAAGTTTGGGTACAGACTGTTTGCCACTTGAAGACGACTTAACTTTCATCTGCTCGATGACTTTACTGTTATCCATCTTGCCTTCCGACAAAGACTTCATTAGAAGCTTCACGCTGAGGCAACCTTCTACTCCTCCCCGTACGCTAAACAATTGGGCTTGGTGCTCACCAAGCCCGAAACCAATAATACACCTCTGTTGGAGCTGTCCCGTTGAATAACTGATGTCAAAGCCTAAATCTAATGTAATCCCATCGCCGGACAACTTTATAAGCTTAAGAGATGAACGATGATCTTTCAAAAACAATTGCCACTGCAGCCCATCATAATCAATCACCCCGGACTTTGTATCCAGCGGTCCAAATTTAATTTGGAATATTTGGAACCGTCCCGTCTCTGTTGTGACTGTCGCCTGGTTCATGATTGATGAACGGTAGTATTATTGTCCTTGCTTGTACTTAATTCCTCAGTGTATAGGTGTGTGTTGTTTGTTTGTATTACCAGGTTGGTTGTTATGTTGCCGAAAATTGTACACTGATTTTTATAATTCATCATGTGATTATCTACAGATAGTTTTTCGTACTTTCTCGTAACTGTTGTAATTAAACGAAAAGTTACATGTACGACGAGAAAGGTCATCATCTCATTATCGTAATGTTATGTTGAGTAGTTTATCATTATAGGATGTCTAATGTTGATTGTTGTATCTCTTTATGTCATTGTCGTCGAAAACTTGTTGATGATATCCATTTTTTTATCACATCATATGTTCATTTTTATTACCGCCGCAAAGATCACAAATCCTTCAAACTAATCTACTACAATGTAGTTAGTAGTAGATGGTATGCCGCCATCATCGATATCGTCGATTCATAATATATGAACTCAACATTCAACATTCATCAAAGTAAGTATTCATGTTGACGAAAACTTTATATGGGATATCATCAAAGTCTCATAAAATATCAAATTATTATCTATGTGATTGTCCTAATCCGAAACTCTTCTCGCACATACCTATTTGCCAAAATCATATCATGTTGCATATATCCTCATTAGTAGCGTTTACTATATTCTCTTCTTTCATTGTCCTTAATAATAACGTGAGAGGCGTTGGATCATTTCAACTAGCTCCGACGAGAACAATTGCAACTCGAGGTACAATTACCCATCACAACAACTGTCATCGTCTAATAAAGCAACAAGCGTCATGTCTTTCTTCATACAATAATGATAATAATGATCAACAAATTGATTCACTTATATATTCTACATCAAAAGTATTACGAAGTACATCATGGTTTTCTTGGTGGTCTCAAGTGATACTAACTGTAATTAGTTCAATCACCTTCTTTTTTGCAAGGAATGTAATGGATGCACAACAATCTGTTAATCCTATGCAATTCAAAGTGGCAAGTAAATTCTTCTTGCCTGGATTAGGTATTATTACCAGTAGTATATCAATTGTGTGGACGTGGGGACAACGGAGATTATCAAGACGATTTCTAAGAAGGAGTAATACATCTCGTGTTGAGGCTGCTAACTTACTTCGACGTGTTATTAAAGTTGGTGTATCATTAAACTTGGTTGGATTACTAACGAGTATATTAGGATCACAGTATATTGTTGGGACATTGGTGGCTAAATCAATGACTAGTTTTAGCGTTGGAGGAGTTAGTGCGGCAGCTGGAGGAGTTGTTGCACAAACATTGCAACCTTTGGATGTATTAGTTGTTCAAGCAAGTACAAATATATTGAGTAGTCACTTTGTAAGTTTGGCATGCTTACTTTGGTTATCAAGAATGGTTGATCAACTCGATCCTCCTAGTTTGGAAGATGACCTGGGAGTGTAGTGTAATATGAATTAAGAGTGTAGAATCAGATAAGAGTGTTTGTTTGAGTCGTCCAATACAATTACCATACACGCACTATCAGGGCTCTTCTTTAACATCTGAAATCATTCAGCTATTTTATAGATCAAACTTAACACCGGACAACTTTTCTGATGCAGTCCAAAGCTCTTCTGCTTTCTGCTCGTCAGTGGCAAATGATTTCACTTTCTGTGGTTTACCGTCCGAGAAGAACTTGCCGGCACTTGATTCGACTCCACTTGCTGCCGCCAAGTATACTTGTGTAGAAGCTCCTTGTTCAACTGTTAATACAAACTTGGCAAGCGATTCCATTATAACTTTATCCTTCAGACTCGAAAAGCCATTCCGTTTCATATCTGCAAACTTTTCTTCCCCTATCAAGTAACGAGCAAGATCTGTCTGCACAGCGCCGGGATGAAGACTAAATACTTTCAAGTTTGACCACTCCTTTGAGCTTTGTGCTTTCTTCTGAAGCTCGTTAGTAAAGAGGATATTCTCTAGCTTTGACTCTCCATAAGATGACCAAGGACCGTAATTTTTCTCACCATTGAGATTGTCTAGATCTAACCCTTTTCCAGCAAACTGATATCCGAGACTTGATACGTTGATGATACGTGCATTCTTTGACAGCTGAGGTAGCAATGTAGATGTCAATGCGAAATGTCCAAGATGATTTGTTTGGAAAGTTTTTTCGAATCCATCCTTTGTCAATCTTTGTTCTGGTATTGCCATCACTCCGGCATTATTCAAAAGTACATCAATCTTTGTATCCTCTCCAATAAGAGCGACAAGCCTATTTTTGAATGATTTTGTGTTCTCTAAGTCACATAAGTCTAATGATGCCATCATCGCTTTGCCAACAAATGTAGAATCATTAGCTTTCTCTTCTTTTATATATTCATTGACCTCGTCTAATGCAGCATTCCCTTTAGTATCATCTCTGCTTGTAAAAACTACAGTAGCACCTGCCTTTGCTAATCGCTTTGATGATTCTAAACCGAGGCCGCTGTTACCTCCAGTGATAACTACTATTTTGTTATCCATTGAGTGTGGTGAAGGCGTGTATATCTTGGAGTAAGGAGCAGATGAATCTTCGGCATTTGCAACATCGAATGAAGATGTCGTTGTAGTAGTTAAAGCCACAACCCCTGCAGCCTTTACAGATGCCGAGTGAAAGAAGTTTCGTCTATTGAGCGACAATGTTGATTGTTCTATATCGAGTGAGGCTGATTGTTTTACTATCATATCCAGATCATCGTCATCGTTTGTCATTTGCAATTCTAATGATGAGCGAGTGGTATGTGAAATAGAAGATGTTGGTGGTGTCCATGCCGCACATCTGCTAGCGGTGGCGGCTAAGAATCCAAGTGTTAGGACGGTGTATTTCATCTTGACTGTATGGATGGGTGATAAAATATGCCGATTGGCTGATTAATAACGAAACTGCGTCATTTTTTATCAGTACCCCAGAGATAGAGGCCCATTAAAGGATACACCAAAGGCTAAAAAGGGGTATCTTCTCAATTTCAAAATACAACCATACAACCGACGTACTATTATTGCAGTGATTAAGAATAGAATCAAATAATGGTGCGTGCAAGGTCGATATTTCATGTTGAATAGGGTTAGAAGTTGGTGGTGAAATTTCATGCTTGGAGAGAGAGTACAAGATGTATGGCTGATACAAATTATGATATGATAAAATTAGTGGCTTTGTGTACCTGTTGAGTTATCCTAGCCTATACAAAGTGTTAGAGAGTACCAGGATATTTGATGTTCTTTTATCATTATATTGACTGTGAATGTTGGTGTTGCAATGGTTGTGCGAATCGTATTGCAACTTCTTTTTCTACATTACAACTCACAAACTCAATTTATACTGTTTTTTACCATCACTTACCGGATAATATCAACATAAACACATACATAACTAAAGGCACAAACACGCAGAGCAACAGCCGCAAGAGGTGGAGGAGGAGCCGGAGGCGGACGTGCAGCCGGTGGTACCTCAAACATTTTACAATTTTATACTGATGATTCGCCAGGATTACAAGTCGGACCAACAACTGTATTAGTAGCATCATTATCATTCGTTGGTGTGGTAGTATTACTACATATTTGGGGTAAATTCCGAATGTAAAAGCATTGCCTTATATTTGTGGGTGTTATGTCGGATTAAAGATAAAATGGAATGGAAGAAAGGAGTATATTAATTCCTCTAGATATTAATGAATGGTGGGGATTGGAATTATTGAAATAGAGTCATTACTTAACAAATCAAAGATAATAAGGATTGGCGCTTATGATGAAAAAATGGATGTGCTACTTTAAACACAGGATAAGGACTGAAGCAACAATAACTTGAAAGTCTCCAAAAGATTATCTGGGGTTTAGAGAGGGTGGGGTCGCAAGATTCGTCCTCTACCCCGTTAGCTGCCTATAAATTAGTTTTAGCTAGTGAAGTTCTGTAATCACCCTATTCTGCCTTTGCTTTCTCTGTTTACCTTTCTCAGTTTACTGTGTAGTCTCATAATGTTGTGCTTAGTGATGTGGTCTACAGACAAGGCGAAGCCAAAGATCAAGCGGTCTCTATGATGGCAAACAGAGACTGGCGATATGATTCAAAAGAGCGTCTGTGTTGTGCAAAACATGTAATGGCAAACAGAGAAAGTCACGGGCAGAATATTCTAACAAAGACGGCATACTACGGAGCAGATGATAAAAAGCTTGAGATGAAGAGGAAAGGATCTTCTCAGATCTAGTTGAGAGTATCTTTCCCCTATCCTACCTGAGTAAGCGGCCACTTTCTTTCAATATTGAATTATCTATTATTAAGCTTTTAAGTGGTTCCTACTCTTTTCCCACTAAAAGAAGAACAATCCTTTATTTTGAGCATATCTCAAACTCTAGCTCTATCTCTACCCATATAAGTAAATTTATACCTGAGCGGCAGCAAGTTCAACACGCATAGCATCAATAGTTTCCTTGTATGCCTCGGTAGTACGTGGTTCCTTCAAAATGGCACTCCCAGCAACCATCATATCAACACCAGCCTCGGCAACTTCCTTAATATTATCAACCTTAACTCCACCATCAATTTCTAACCGACAGTCTAATCCATTATCATTAATAAACTTACGTGCCTCACGTGCCTTGTCCAATGTACCGGGGATGAAGGCTTGTCCACCAAAGCCTGGATTGACACTCATTAGTAAGATAATGTCAAGCTTATCCTTAACGAATTCACAATACTCAAGACTGGTAGCTGGGTTGAAGACTAATCCAGCCTTACACCCGCCATTCTTAATAAGTTGGAGTGATCGATCGATATGATTGGTAGCCTCGGGATGGAATGTAATGTAGGATGCTCCAGCATCAATAAAGTCATTAATAGCAGCATCGACTGGTGAGACCATTAAATGCACATCGATTGGTGCAGTAACACCGTGATCACGTAATGCCTTGCATACCATTGGCCCGATTGTTAAGTTTGGTACGTAGTGATTATCCATAACATCGAAGTGAACTACATCTGCTCCTGCCTCTAACATATTATCAACCTCGGCTCCTAGTTTGGCAAAGTCAGCAGAAAGGATGGAGGGTGCAATTAAGTAGTCTTTATCTCCCCATACGTTGAGTGATGTGGATGAACGAGATACTGGAGTGGTAGGTGCAAATGCAGAGCAAGTGCTGAGCACGGCGGCGGCGGTAATAGTACTGAATTTCATGGTTATATTGGTATAGGATAGTAGAAATAAGATAGATGGGAGAACAATGATTTATTTTGTTATGTTGTTGCTGACGACTGTGGCTCGTTTGATCGCGAATTGCAATTTAAGGATACCACTTAAGCCGTGAGGGCCACGGGCTACGGCCGGGTTGCTTTTGCATACTAGCTTTTGTGTCATGCTTCAATAATGCTCTCGGACTGCTAACTGTTCTCTGTTATATCACAAGAAGAAGAAGATCAAACAATACATAAGGGGTCGAAGATACCTTGAGCATGATATCTTGAGCATTTCTACAAAGTCAACAAAGTTCATATATCTAATATCATATCATACATATCAAAGACAAAGAAGATGGGTAGTAAGGCAATATTGTCATGCTCTTACATTTTTGGCATACTATCTACATTATTACTATTTGCATCATTAGGTTCTTCATTTCAACAGCAAACGGTAACAAATAGTTGGCTATATCGATATCGTCGACGGTATCCTTTACACTACGCACCAACAGATCCATCAATAATAGCATCCAACAGACAATATTTGAGCAATAGAATGGGATTTAGTGAAGAAAAGTTGGATAAACTCGAAGATCGCAATTATCCTTGCAGCATATTGACTCTAGATATTGGTATATTAGATGAACGTGCAAATTGGCTGAAGAATCGCTTTAGTTTGACGGAGAATCAAATAAGGAAAATTACTCAATTACAACCAATGATCCTTGGTAGACCACCAGAATCAGATGGGGGACTTGCTTCGAAGATAGAATACTTGCAGAATAGGCTGCCACTACTTAATGATGCCGCACTAGGCAAACTTATTCAAAGAAGGCCACAAATCATAGGAGTTTCAATCCTAGAAAATGTAGAACCAACATTAGCTTGGTTACAGCAACGCTTGCTGTTAGATGATGTTG
>Ga0214481_100200_pt1 | contig 31114 bp, 25 predicted proteins | sample M1_20Mar14CPVII9_4_FD_165057 | JGI IMG/M metagenome (GOLD analysis project Ga0214481, IMG submission 165057) | Marine eukaryotic communities from Monterey Bay, California, United States - M1_20Mar14CPVII9sort6BwellG10 | ecosystem: Environmental > Aquatic > Marine > Unclassified | place: USA...
ACAATCGTCATCAATTTTAGAGTTCGAAAGATCAATTTTATTGATATTGGAGTTGGGGTCTTGAAGCAAGGCTGCTATTGATTCACAACCGGGCCTCCCAATTCTATTGCCAGATAACCCAAGCTCCGCCAGTTTGGTATTGCCTATCAAACTATGAACGATTGTTGTAACAGTTGCCCATCCATTATTACCAAGTCCACACCTTCCAAGGTCAAGGCTGATTAGGTTGCAACTCGGAGATTGCAATAAAGCCGCGATTGATTCACAACCAGATCTCTCGATTTTGTTGTGGGATAAATCAAGGTGCTCTAGTTTTGAGTTACCAATCAAGGACTGCGCAAGTAATGATGCATATTCATCAGCGAAATTAGCCATGCCCCAAAGACCGATTTTGTTGATATTGGAGTTTGGGTTCTGAAGTAGGGTTGCAATTGATTCGTATCCAGACCTTCCGATTCTGTTTCCAGATAAATCTAATTGTTTCAATTTGTCATTGCCTATCAGTCCATTAACTACTATTTGTATCGATTCATTATCAAATCCAATACTAGAAAGTTTAAGGTTGCTTATATTTTGTGATAAGCTTCCAATTGCTACAGCTCCTTCAATACCAATGCTATTACTATTAATATTAGAAGAATAATTCCACATATGGAGTTTTTCAAGACAAGACAGCCCTCGAATCCCCAAAGCAATATCTCTTAGACTGGCATCATCAATCTTACATTCGAATATGAGAATATGTTTTAGATTTGGACATTTTGTTATAGTCTGAGCAAGGGATTTTGATAGCACACCATCCCTAAGATCACATTCTAATATACCAAGGTTTTCCAATTGCGTAAGGGACACAAATTCATTCAAAACTCCAATTCCAATACCACTCTGTAGATGTAGATGTTTGATGGTAACATTACGCTGTATTCCCTCAAAAATAGAGCTAATGTCTCGCGTCCAACCTGACGATTCACGAAGTGTTATTGACTTCAGATGAGTATTATTTGCAATGGCATTTCCAAGTCTTGACAAATCTGCTCCGTCGTGTAGCCAGAAACATCTCTCTGTGTTGTCAGCAGTATAGTCCCGACCAACAACAGCTAGATGCGTCAACTTGGGATCATTCTGCTCTATACTAAGTAATGTAGTGTTTGATTTCTCGACTATATCCATGTTTGTTGTTTCCTACAGATAAGTTATGGTGATATGATGTGTACTTTTTTTGCAATGACAAAACGAGTTGTTGTGTGACCTAATATCTCTAAATATCAAACTCCGGGGATCGAAAAACACTTATCAAACTACCCTGTGTATATCCAAATACCATATATTGTACTACTAATCAATAGAATATACATATGCATCTTTATGAACTTTGCATATGCAGCAAAAGGAAGAGTGCTAAACTCTCATAAAATTAGGATACCGGCGTCCACTCACCCCCAGTAAGATATGGTATGTATTCATTCTGCCCCACCATCAGAACGATGGCTATGAATATGATAGCAGTCGTAGTCTAGTTACATTCATGGTGCAGTCAGCGGATGCTGATTCTTTATCCTTTTTCAAGTGGTGGTGTATTAGTGACTGCATCAATTTTTTTGCATTGCTGTCCTCCAACCACTGCACTTTGAGATCGAGAGTTGAGCGCTCAATATATGATGTTACAACGCCGCTGCAGTACCATTTTCATGCCTATATGGCGTATCAACAGTTATAGAAGTCTATCGTCATCCACGATATCGCGAAGATCTCTGCAACAGCGCTTATATACACAATTTTCATCTTCCAAAATTTGCTCACATCACGTGCATACTTTATCTTCATGCAACAATGATCACCATTGCAATGCCGCCCAATATAGATACTCATCGCCTTCGTGTATCAAGAATAGACAATATAGTCAATCATCTGCAATTCATCTCTCCAACGGTATCCAACAACAACAAGCATCATCGCCACCAGTAATCTCCGAGGCACAGAAACGATCAGCTCAACTAGAATTAGATCGTATGGTTCATTCTACATCACGTTTACTCTCCTTAGATCTCACCACTGATAACAACAACAATGAAGGGAGGATATCAGAAGCAATAGTTAACGAGGCACGAGTGGCGTTACACTACTGGTCACGACGTTGGTATATGCATTATCATCCAGGGTTTGGTCGTAATGCCAAGAAACGAAAGGCTGGTGGAGATTATACATTGGCATTTGATCATCCGATTCACTCTAATGCCAGTATGTCTAGTGGCGGTAACGATAGTTCAACAAACAACAGTGATACCACAAACCAATCAACAACAACAGATGGATCATACGGTGCATCCCAAGCAGAACTCCTCCTAAATTGGTCTATACATAACAATCTCATTTCACATGATTTATTCAATAATACACATTTAAATGATGTAACTTCGTATGAATATGAATTGAGTAAGAGTCCAAATTTAAATTTGGTAAATATTATTGATACTTATTTGTTGGATACGAGTTATCATCATGGTGGTGGAAGTTCAGCTTCTGATTATAATAGTTCTACGTCTTCATCAGCAGCTGGAGGAGTAGAACTTGATACTCTTGATGATAGCAACAGTTACTACCGATCATCCAAACATTTCACAATAACACCATCATACATCCAATCAGTTATAAATGCAACACGCATCCTAAAACAAATGAAGTTACTACATTCTCAATATCCAGAATACATTTATCCTGATACACTTAGTATTAAAGCTGAATTAAATGTATGGAGTAAACGTGCTATATTGGTAAGTAGACATGATTTAATGTATGGTGATATGAATAGTGTTGGTAAATTTGGTACACAAGGTAGCAGTAGCAGTGGCGTCAGTGGTGTTGATGGAGGTAAGAATGATCCAAGAGAGATACTTAAAATGATGGAAATACAAGACTCCAAAGCAAATGGAACCGAGTTATACGATGATGAATCATATACATTACAAGGATGTTTAGACCATATGGAAGATATACTACGCAAGGCTGAAGAACAGTATGTCAATACCAAAGATGAACGATTATTACCAAGTTGTGATTGGTATAATCACATATTGGGTACATGGTCACGTAGTTATGATTTAAACACAGCTATACAAAAGACTAAGGATATATTACATGGTATGGAAGTGTATGATGATACCAAGAATGGATCTACACCAACTACTAATGATACTGACATTGAGAATGCTGTCCGACAGTGCTGGGCAAGTCCAAATCGAGTTAGTTATAATAGTGTCTTATATTGTCTAACACGTGATTCTGGAAAGAGTACAGCCACGGAGGCACAGGCTCTACTCCAACGAATGAAAGATCGATATAACAATAATAACAATATCGATGTAAAGCCTGATGAGGTAACATATGGATCAGTATTACACGCCTTAGCCCAAGCCGGAATGGGATATGAAGCCGAAGGTATTTTACATTCATTGGAGGATGATATGGATCGTGATGCAAATGCCATCATACCAACATTAACAATCTACAATTCAGTATTAAATGCATGGGCAAATAGTCATCAACACAACGCAGCATGGCGTGCCGAGTCGATACTTGAACGGATGAAGATATTAACATCAACGAAGAAGAATATACATGTCGACCCTGATTCGATTAGTCTATCAACTGTAATGATGTGTTATTCACGTAGTAAAACACGCAAGGGTGCCGAACAGGGTGAACAATTGTTAAATGAGGCAATAGACATGTATTCCAAGGGTAATACACGGATGAAACCTGATTCAATAATGTTTAATTGTGCCATACAGGGATGGACGAACATTAGTGGTATTGAGAAGGAACAGGGTAGTGCTAGGAATAATGTTATACCAGCCGAACGAGCTGAGCAGTTACTTCACAAGATGATGAATGATTCGAATATAGATGTTCGTCCTGGTGTTCAAACGTTTAATATTATACTTGATTGTGTAAGTGTGTGTTAATATGTGTCTGTTTGATATGTGATTGTTCAGCCTCACGTCTTAAACTTCTACCTTTCTTTGTTTCGAACCATATTAATCGCTATCGTTGTTATTTAGTGGGCAAAGAGTAAACAAAGAAACAGTGCAGAAAGAGCTGTTAAGTTATTAAGAGATATGCCGAGCTACAATGTTGTCCCAGGTATGTTGACTGCCTTTGTTTTATCTGCTACTTTGCCGAATGTACACTCATACTTTTACATCAACATCTCTCATATCCTAGATGAAGTTTCATACAACTCAACATTACATGCCATGGCAATGTCAAAAGAAGGAACATCCTGGGTGAAATGTGCAGAAGATATGTTCCAAGAAATGAAAGGTAACAATGTGCCTATTAGTCAAATTACATATCATGTACTTATGAACATCTATGGCAAAAGTAAGGATGTTAATGGTGCCGTCAAGGTAGAAGAATTACTCCGAAGCATGGATCATACGGACCAATTTAAACCCAGTGAATTCTCATATAATATATGTATGGACGCATATGCAAGACGTGGTGATCATAGAAAGGCCACAAGTCTCCTCGAGGAGATGATATCATTGACTGATCAAGGGAATAGAGAGTTCCAACCCACAATACATAGCTTTGCATCTGTTGTGAATGCATTGGCAAAATCAGGAGATGCGGATGCAGTACCTCGTGCAGAAGCAATTGTTCAGAAGGTGGAAGAGCTTGACTATGTATCCTCCAACTCAATCCTGTATAATAGTCTCATTGACTGCTTGGTCAAAAGTAGACACAGAGATAATGCAGCCCAGGCTGAGGAGGTTCTTCTTAGAATGGAAGATATGAATCGATCTGGAAACTCCAATGTCAGACCTAATTCATATGCTTATAGCATGGTTCTAACAGCTTGTGCAAGGAGTAAAGAACCAGGTGCAGCCGAGAGAGCCAACCGTATCATGCTAAGGATGGAACAGCTCTTTAAGGATGGTAATTCGGATGTAGTAGCCAACTCGAGATGTTATTCAGCTGTAATCACTGCTTGGGCACGTAGCAATTCTCCCGATGCAGTTGACCATGCCTTTACACTGATTGATCGTATGGAAAAGAATGGACGGGATGGTTCCCCTCATAGTAAACCAGATGCCCATTGCTATAATGCTTGCATACATGCAATAGCAAAGAGTCAACAACGAGGCAAAGCTAGAAAGTGTAGAGAAGTCTTACTACGAATGTCTGCAGCTAAAGATGATGGGTTTCACGAAGCGGCTCCTAATTTGATTACATATTCTACAATATTAAATGGTGAGTGATACAGTTTGTTGCACCTATCTCTTGCTCTGATTGTCCCATGGATCCATCTCTAACTAATATTCTCACACCTTAGCATGTGCATTCACAAGTGAAGATGATGATGAAGAAGGGAAGAAAGAAGCTTTTGACCTAGCTCGAAGTTGCTTCCAAACTATCCTTTCATCTAAGGATATGGATCCCGATGTTTCATCCTTTACTAATTTCTTTGTTGTTATTCAAAGACATCTCAAACACGGTCCTATTCGAGACCAATTTGCTGAGGCCATCTTCCACGAAGGATGCAAGCGAGGGAAAATGGGTAGACAGGTAATAAACAGTTTCAGGAAAGCATCTCCAACAGCTGCTAGGAAACTCTTATCAAAGTATAGGACGGAATTCCCTCTAGAATGGGGTAACAACATCAAATATGACGGATATAAATCCTTGTGATTGAACTGTCAGCAACTAGCCATTGCAAGGAAGTCCCTTGTTTCATTATCTACTTACCTAGTAAGAAGTTAGTCCCTGGCCATCCTCATCATCCATCCACCTGAGACAATGAACGGCTAGGTAGAATATCAACAGTTGACTTTCGAGATAATGTTTGATTAGCTCAATGTTAATCTACTACACAATAATCTCCTTCGGAGTCGTTACCGGCCTCCTGTTTTAATATATTACTCAACCGGTGCAGAGTTACACAATATGAGGTAAGGATTCTGCAGTCCTCTTCATTTATATCCCAAACTATTTTCAAGATTATAAACACCTCTTGCCCTATTTGACCATATGAATTACAAAGAATCGGAAAATCAAATCTGTTCCGACAAGTTACACATTACGAAATAACAAAGATCAACATGGGGGATGCCTGATTTAGTCAACAAGCTCTAGTGACCACCTTCAGTTCGACACGTAGACGTATCGTCCACCCACTCACAATTTCCCGATGCTGGTTGGTAATTGTTTGTACACCACCCTTTATTTCCACGAGAGGCACAACTTGCTCGTTGATTAGTTGCAGTAGTTGTTCCGGCAGTTGTTGTGGTAGCCACAGTTGTTGTTGTAACCATGGGACGACACTCATCGTCCTCCCACTCACAATCACCAGTGTATGGCTGGAAATCGTTTGTGCACCACTTCTCTTTTGTACGAGATTCACAACTAGCCCTAGCTTGACAATTATCGTCTAGAACATCTCCATCTGGTGTCGTTCCACCAATAAGGACATCAAATTCATGTTGTTCCAAATGTGCTTCTACGGCCGGTGGAGGAAGACAGAGCTTCTTCCATTTCTTCTTGCCACTGCTACCTCCCTGGAAGTGGCAAATACAGTCAGTTGGCTCAAGTGTCTCAGTCGGAGATGGTGAAGAAGTGGCAGTAGGAACCACTGTAGAGTCACTTGGGGTAGGCATCGTTGTAGAGTCACTTGGAGTAGGCATCGTTGTAGAGTCACTTGGGGTAGGCATCGTTGTAGAATCACTTGGGGTAGGCATATCGGTAATACTAGTTGGATATCCTGTATATTGAAACAAAGGAAACAATAGGATATGAGATATGATCATTTTGCGGCCGAAATAAAGTGTTTCAAGAAAACAAAACTTACCTGTTGGTTTAGCTGTCCATTTCATAGTTGGTTTATCCGATGGAGATTGAGACGGATGCCTGCTTGGCTTGCCTGAAGGCGAGTCAGTGGGGCGACCTGAGGGCGAGTATGACGGCTTGGCTGTAAGAATTCAAGGCAAGCAATGGATAATGAGTTATTACTGTTTTTATGCGGTTATAAGAGTTCAATAGCAAGAGAAGACGAAACTCTTACCTGTCCACTTCATCGTTGGTTTAATCGATGGAGAATGACTTGGCTTTCCTGACGGCGAGTCAGTGGGACGTCCAGAAGGCGAATATGACGGCTTGGCTGTCCACTTCATCGTTGGCTGTGAATTGATAAAGAGCAAAGATCGAAGGACGTAGGGTTGAGTGAATGTGTTGTATAAACTTGACATATAATTACAAACAAACATATATCTTACCGAACGAGATGGTGATCGAGACGGACTCGGGTCTGTCTGCGGTGATCGAGATGGACTCCAGGATGGTTTATATGTCGGCTTGGCCACTGGGGACTTGGAAGGCTGAAATGAAAGAATTGAACATATCCGTGTGAGGAAACGTGAACAGTAAAGATCGACACAAAACAAACATCTCTTACCGAACTAGTTGGATACGGAGTCGGCTTAACTGGCTTAGCCGTAGGCGAATGAGATGGACTTGAAGTCGGGTCTTTTTCAGGAGACTTCGTTGGATATTTTGTCGGCTTAACAGGCTTGGCCGTAGGCGAATGAGATGGACTTGAGGTTGGCTCTTTCTCGGGAGATTTCGTCGGGTACTTGGTAGGCTTGACTGGCTTAGCCGTAGGCGAATGAGATGGACTTGATGTTGGGCTTACGCTAGGTGACAAAGAGGGAGATTTCGAAGGGCTTTGGCTAGGTGACTTCGTTGGATACTTCGTTGGCTTGACTGGCTTGGCCGTAGGCGAATGAGATGGAGAACTAGACGGCTCCTTGCTCGGGCTATGCGATGGAGATAGACTTGGAGTTGACGTGGGCTATTGGATGAATGCCAAGAAATAAGAGAGATGAGAAGTGAGTGTTGTATGTGATTGCAAAATGGATACGGTATCCTTTTTTCAAAAATTGCACACAAGATATGTTCAAGATGACAAACAAGCTTACCTCTTTCGATGGCGATGCACTTGGACTTGCCGATGGTGACTTAGATGGAGATGCTGAAGGCTCCTTGCTCGGGCTCTTCGAAGGAGATGAGCTTGGACTCTGAGTTGGCTGTGACATATGATGTGAATAAAAAAGAAACAAGAAAAGTTAGTTACTGATGTTGTGATGTAAAGAAGTATAGACTCGATACAGCACAGTATGTTCACACAAAGAAGCTTACCTTCTTTGAAGGAGATCCAGTAGGGCTATATGAGGGAGAATGCGTAGGACTTGAGGTGGGCTGTTAGAGAAGAGAGTGAAGAGAAGAGAGTCGAGAGTGAGTAAGAGAGACAAGTTGAAAAATATATGGTATCCTTTTTTCCAAAATTTCTCTACTCATGAGATGTGTTCAAGAAAGAAGCTTACCTCCTTTGTTGGCGATTCCGTTGGGTAGCCTGTAGGTGAATGGCTTGGACTAACCGAAGGTGATTGGGTTGGCTGCAGATGCGAAAAGGAAAGATTAGTATGAGTCAAAAGTATCCTCAAAATCAAAAATACAAAGATACCTGTACTGAAAGTATCTTACCTGCTTTGATGGCGAACCAGTTGGTGAACTAGTGGGCGACACTGAAGGGCTCTTCGACGGAGATCCAGTAGGACTATACGAAGGAGAACGGGTAGGGCTTGAGGTGGGCTGTAGTTGAATGAGGAAGAGTGGAAGAAGAAATGAGATATGAGTTAAGTAAAAAAGAAGCAAAAAAGTTTGTACCTAGGCAACTTACCTCCTTTGTAGGTGGACTAGTGGGCGAAACTGAAGGACTCTTCGACGGAGATCCAGTAGGACTATACGAGGGAGAACGAGTAGGGCTTGAGGTGGGCTGTATTGAATGAGAAGAGAGTGGAGAGTTGAGTTGAAATTGAAAAAAAATATGGTATCCTTTTTCCAAAATTGCTCATAGATGTGTTCAACAAATTTACTTACCTCCTTTGTAGGTGAACTAGTCGGATATTTTGTGGGTAGTTCAGTCGGTTCCAAGCTGATTGATGGCTCAGAAGATGGTTGGGCTGAGGGCATACCACTAGTAGACGGTGCAATAGAGACTGAAGGTTGAGATGAAGGTTGAGCCGAGGGTTCACTTGAGATGCTTGGTTGAGACGATGGAGACATCGTAGGTGAATGACTTGGGCTTGATGTCGGCTGTTAGATGTTTGGAGAAGAAGAAGATAGAGTAGTAATCAGGTAAAGAGAGGAACGGGAGTGGTCAGAGAAAGAGTTACATGAAAATGAATATCGGTATCTCCCTTTTGGTATCCTCAAAATTGTGCACGAGATGTGCTCATATGTACTTACCTCCTTCGTTGGTGAATGGGAAGGGCTTGCTGTCGGATAGTCCGTAGGAGACAGAGTAGGCGAATGACTAGGGCTTGATGTAGGCTGTGAGAAATGAGAGTGAGATAAGTTGAATGAGTTGAGTGAAAATTTATATCGGTATCCTGTATTCTCAAAATGACGTAAGATGTGTTCAAAAGTTCTTACCTCCTTCGTAGGTGAATGGGATGGACTTGCTGTCGGATATTCAGTAGGTGAATGACTTGGGCTTGACGTAGGCTGTGAATATCGAGAGTAGAGAGAGTGGAGGTAGAGAGTTGAGTTGAAAATGATCGCATCTTCCTCAAAATCAAAATGTGACATAAGATGTGTTCAAACAAATGTACTTACCTCCTTCGTAGGCGAATGGGATGGGCTTGCCGTAGGAGATAAGGTAGGACTGCTAGTTGTTGGCTCGTTAGAAACAGAAGGCTCAGACGAGGGTTGACTAGACGGTTGACTTGATACACTTGGCTCCAATGATGCTTTCACCGTAGGGCTCGCTGTTGGCGAATGGGAAGGCGATCCACTTGGGCTCTTTGACGGCGATCCAGTAGGACTAAGTGAGGGCGAATGGCTAGGGCTTGAGGTGGGCTGTAGTTGAATGAGGAAGAGAATGGAGTCAGTAAAGGAGGTGAGAAAATATGATATCCTTTTTCTCAAAATTGTTCACAAGATGTGTTCACATACAACTTACCTCCTTTGTAGGTGAACCAGTGGGCGACACACTTGGTGATACTGATGGTGAATGGGAAGGACTCTTCGAGGGCGAATGGCTTGGACTTGATGAAGGAGAACGGCTTGGTGAACGGGAAGGCTTCCAACCCATTGTAGGCTGGAAATAAGATACAAGAGAGGAGGACATATCATGTGAGTTTTGATCAAAGTACACAAGATAGTTCGGAAATGAACAAAGGTCTTACCTTGTGTGTAGGCCTTTTAGTTGGATTCTTTGTGGGAGGTTTCCATCCAGGCATCATTGTTGGTGGCGGCGTCGGTTTCCACATCATGCTTGGGGGAGACACCTTCTCGGACTTGGAGGAGGAGCCATGGGCCTATCGAGTTAAGGCAGTAGAAAGTTATGATTGAGAAACGTGATCTTCAGGCACAAGTATCAAATGAGAAACAATACAACATATGCCTAACTTACCCATGGAAACTTCCCCATGATTCCGGGGCGGCCATTACGGGAAGTATCATCAGTCATTTCCTTTGGCTATTCAACAAAGTAAAGAAGAGATGAGGATATTACAAGAGAGGCGTGAGATCATATGATATGAAAAGATACGTATACACAGGACTACACGTCCACATACTCACCGCTTGAATACAATAGTTCACGTGTTGTCTAGCTCTACCACTACATCCGGGAACTTTTATGCCAGCATGTCCATTAGTGTTGAAACAAACCATACTATTCTTACAATCGGAATCATCTTCACAATGTCCTTTACACATTCCATACGCTTTATTGGACCCTGACTTGCCACCCTTTCCATGATAGTTCTTCTTGTTCTTAAGTTTCTTGGGTGGCATGTGACAGTAACCCCAACCAGCTGCGGGTGTGCCGCTGCATCCTGGTACTTCTAGAGCTCCCATTGAACACATTAAGGCACCCTGATAAGGATAGAAGAAGAGAGATAAGAAGGCAACAGGGGGTATATCAGAAGACGATCATCAATCGGTTGGGCAGTATAGTATAGAATGAAATAGTATAGTAGCATATCATATGCACACTGTTAGTACTCTACAAACAACTTACCATACAGTCATCATGACTCTTACAACTTCCATGGCATCGAGGTAACTGGTGTCCTAATCCGCCTCCGGCACCCGACTTGCCAGACTTACCGGCTGCCCAGAAGAACTTATTCTTAAACCTTAAGTCTCGATCGGTGACAGGATGGGTGTTGTCGTCGATTGTAGCCGCCGGGGGAGTAGTTTGTAAGTTCCGTTGAGTTAACGAAGATGAGTTAGGTTGATCCATGAACATGGTGGCAGCAGGAGGAGTTGTTCGTAGTAGTAGTTGTTGTTGTTCATTATCCAATGCAGTACTACTACCGATGATGTAGTATACAAGTAGGAAGATTGGTAGATAGGTGAAACGTTTGACCTTTGTCATCATGGTTGATTAATAGTGGAAGTGTAGTATCGATATTGATATCGATGGGAGAGAGGGAGAGAGTAGTGTAGTCCACGGCTTATTGCAATGGAAGACGATATAGATGATAAGGTTTGGTTGCACCTGATCAACAAATGAAATTTGTGAGATTTATATGCAATGGACTAACCACATGCATTGTGTTTACTGAACTGCCGATGCTACTCGGCAGTATGAAATGCTAGCGAACATGAAACATTGCATTGCCTTCTATCAACAAACATAAGCGCCCAAAGGTGCCATGTCAGTTATAAAGATTCTAGCCCATTATATGTGTGAGCAGTAAGTTAGTACATTTGAGCAGTATGAAGCTACTACTCTCTGTTATATATACTACAGAGGCGGTAGAGGATATGGCAATTATCAATCATCGGCAAAGATTCGAAGAAGAGATACATACAGTAAAGGCACGCCTACGGCGAACAAATGGCATGTTAGCAGTAGAATTGTACTAAGTGGCAGGGATATTTGTACTGCTTTAGTTTAGATTCTCCAACTGCCATAGCATATCTACGGCCATTATATCTCTTCTCAACTCTCGATAACTGCCATCATGATGTTGAGTGAGAAATTTGAGTGCCACAAAAAGCTCGCTATCTTGCAGTCATCATGCACACCACCACTAGAAGAAGTATAAAGTATCGGCATCATCTAACTGCACCATGAATGCACTAGACTGCGCCCGCTATTATTTTCATAGCCATCGTTCTAATGGTGGAGACAGAATGAATACCATATCTTTGATAATATCATAGCGAGCATCGCCACCGGTATCCTAATTTTATGAGAGTGCCGACCGCCCGAGTTTAGCTATTTTCGAGTAGCGCCATTGCAATAGTCATCTTTACCTATGTTCTACTCAATTGATTAGTAGTACAATATATGGTATTTGGATATACACAGGGTAGTTTGATAAGTGATTTTTGATCCCTCGGAGTTGTTATTAGAGATATTTAGGTCACACAACAATCGTTTCTTGTCTTGCAAAAAAAAGTACACATCATACACCTTTCTCTTCTATATGCAAATATTTAGCAACTAAACCATGGATATAATCGAGAGATCAGATGCAACATTACGTCGTATAGAGCAGAATGATCCCAAGTTAACTTTTCTGTATATTGTAAACCAGAACTATCCTACAGGTACTGCCGGTGAAGGTGAACCTGCAAGAGGAAATTTCTGGGTTCACAATGGAGCAGATTTATCAAGACTTGGAGCTGCTATTGGAAAGAACACAAATCTAAAGAAGATATTACTCTATAAATCTTCGGAATGGACATCTCGGTTAGATACTAATACACTCTTTGAGGGATTACAACGAAATACTACTATAAAAAAGCTTTATCTACAGGATGGTATTGGAATTGGAGTTTTAAATGAGTTGGTGGTGAACAATAGCAACCTTACAGATATTGAAATATATGGAGGTGATATAAGAGAAGGAGATATAGCAGGATCCATCGCATCAGCAATGAAAATGTGTCCAAAACTAAATGGAATTTCCATTGGTATATGCAAAATTGACGATGCTAGTCTAACAGAATTTGCTTCTGGAATTAGAGGACTATTCTCTCTCCAAAGACTTCATATTCATCATACTAGTTTAGTACTTGATGGATCTGGTTACACTGGTAGTATTGATGGTACTGAAGGTGCCAAATCAATTGTAACTTTACTCCAAGATCCGAGCTGCAATATTACCGACCTTAAACTTTACAATGTTGGGTTTAGTAATGAATCGATGCAGTTAATCGTTAATGGTCTGAGGGGCAATACCAAATTGGTTAAGTTGAGTTTATCGGGAAATATGGAGATGTCTGACTATGAATCAATCGTAAGGCTATTTCAAGATCCAAGCTGCAATCTTATCAGTCTTGACCTTAACAACATGAGATTTAACAACGAGACATCAACAATCGCTAATGGGTTGAGAAGCAATACCAAATTGGAACACCTTGGTTTGTCTGGCAGTCGCATCGAGATATCTGGCTGTGAATCAATTGCAGCCCTACTGCAAGATCCCAGCTGCAGTATTAACAGCCTTGACCTTGGTAATTGTGGATTAAAGAACGATTTGGCAACAAAAATAGTTAGCTCTTTGATAGGTAATACCAAAATGGCGAAGCTTGGTTTATCCCACAATGAAGTTGGAAGGTGTGGTTGTGAATCAATTGCAACTCTGCTTAAAGATGCCAACTCCAATATCGACAACATCAATCTTTCCCACAATAAAATTGATGATGAATGTGCAAGAATACTCGCAAGGTCCTTGATCGGTAACACCAAATTGACATGCCTTGACTTGGCATCCAATTTAAGCATCACTGGTTTAGGTTGGTATGCCTTCTATTCCACCCTTTTGGATTGCTCAAACCATACATTACAAAGTCTTGGAAGTAAAGATAAATACTTGACTTCAAATCTGAAAACCCTACTCAAACTGAATCAGGCCGTTGATATGGAACCTTTGTTTGAACTAGATTCGGAAGAAGATGAAAGGAAACCAAAGGCACTACCTTATGTAATTGATTGGTTTGGCCGCCGTGGTAGAGAAGTCAGCCAAAGTGATGGTGTAGTAAATAGTATCAATGCAAGGAAACTCTCTTCAATCTACCAATTTGCGCGTGCTATGCCTCTGAATTTTGTTCCGTCTTCGTCTGACATGATACTGCTTCATGAGGAAGCGAGGGATCAACTTGAAAGCAAGAAGAACGAGTTGGAAAGGCAAATAGTAGAGCTGGAAGATAAGATAAAGGTTAAGGATGAGACGATCAAGTATCTTCATGGGGTATCGGGCTTGTCGATTGACTCGTTGGCAAAGAAGAGAAAGCACGGTGCACGATAGGTAGGATCGCGGATGTATAGATGGGGGTTACAGGGGACAGGCATGCATGGTAAAAGAAGACTTCCTTTGGTCGATTATCCAGAGGTCAATATATTGAGTTTATCTCTCTCTCCCAAGCTTGTGAATATAAAGATAGACTTCTATGACTATTGCTATGCTATATAGGCTAGATGAGTAGCTTTAGTTTACTTCGTGATGGTGTACATCAGCAACAGCAGAACCTCGACACAATGACACGATGCATGAGGCATATGTAGGATGTGAACAGTTACGAATTAGCAGCCCCCTCGCCCCTCCTTCTCTTCTTATTACTAGCTTTGGTATGAGCAGCCGGGACGAACAATATCGGCATAGCCAGTGCAAACTGATACATGGCAGATAGCTTCCTGGTATCTACCAATGATATACACGCATCTTCGTCTTCCTCCGTAACAGCTTCCCTTCCTCTATCCACCCCATTCTTAATAAAGGAAATATCCAATACAGCTTCCTTGGCTCTCTCAAACCAATCAACTACATACGGCAGGCCCTTTAACGTCCATTCACCATCTGACTGCCAATCATAGAATGGTTCCATATCAATGTTGGGATGGTAACGTAATATCTTATTGATTTCAGAGTATTCATTCATGAATGTATTAATGTGTAATAAGGGATTTAACTCCCCTCTATGATCCATGTTGTGAAACGACACCTCTTCAAGTGTATGATTTGATAAGTAGGTACTGTTAACACTGGATGCATTGCATATCAATTTGCAGAAGACGTCCCCTATCCTACTTCGATCAATTGGGTTACTGTAAAGATTGAGTACCTTCAACTTGGTATTGTTTGATAAACTGTTGGCAAGTATATTAACACATACCAAGTCAATATTATTTCCTGGTATTTCAAGGGTGTGTAGGTTGCAATTTGAATCTTCGAGTAATGTAGCAAGTGCCTCACATCCAAGAATTCCAATGTTGTTTGCGGACAAAGAAAGGTGTTCCAATGAGGGATGCTCCCTAATTGCTTCGACAATTGGAAGGAAGTGCTCATCGGTTAAGTTACAGTCATATAAACTAACATATTCAATATTCGAACATCTTCTTAATGTTGTGGCGATGTTATTGTCCTCTCCATTTCGTAGATTGATAGAGTTAAAATTGTAGCATGTAATATCGAGGCGAGTAAGATTGTTGTTTTCTTGATACGCCTGCAGTATCTCATCAGCCACACTAAGATCTCTATTATCATCGTCCTCATTATGCATAAAAGTAAGATCCAATTTGTTATAGAGGAGTTACTTTTGATACCATTGTAAAAGTTTCGGTTTGTGACAATGCAATTTGCATCAATACTATCAATGTTAACCACCAAGTAGGTGAGATGAGTATTCCTTCCAATATATTGTCCAAGCACTGCAAAGTCAGAACGCAAAGTTGAATTGAATAGATGGTCATGATCTTCTTCATCATCATTTCAAGATGAGTATTAGTTGCAACATATTGTCCAAGTGTAGTAAAGTCGCTACCCACACTTGAATTGAATATACCATCTTTATGATACGTGATACCATCCCCTAAACACAAATCAACTAGATTCTCATCATTCTCTTTAATGAAGCGCAGTATCTCACTGCTATCCCAATCCATACCCACAACTATAAGATGATGAAGTATCGTATATTCTTTTGTGTTGGTGTTCTGTGGTAGAGTTGGTGTTGTGTACGTGTGTTGATATATTAACGAGATCTGAAAACTGGCATATAAACGTATTCAATAGTACCGCCTTCTTGCACTAATATCTAGAGGTGCCGCCGCTGAAATACACTGCTGCAGCAGATATGTATTACTCTTCCTACTACTTACTACATGCCAATGCCGCTTTAATCGTTTGCTCGCCAGTTTACTCCAGAAGATTTTCCTTGCTTTGCCTCTTCACCTCTCTATTCTCTATTATCAACATATCAGCACAATAACTATAGTATATAATTAACACAATGTCTGAAATAAAATTATCCGCCGACACAAACGCCTCAGGCATAACAGTACGTGAATTAACCCGTCTAGAACGTATCGGAGCACATTCACACATTCGCGGCCTGGGATTAGATGATGCCTTGGAACCACGCAAGGGTGGCTCGCAGGGTATGGTTGGACAAGCTGCTGCGCGTAGGGCTGTGGGTGTTATTTATAAAATGATTAATGAAGGCAAGGTACGTCGGTTTTATATTTTGATGTGTGATGTTTGTATATGGCATTGCAAAAATGATGGCCACTCATTCTTTTTATATCATTGCAATAAAAACCTGATAAATACCCTACCTTATACACAATACATACACTAAACAAAATAATAAGATTGGTGGACGTGCCATCCTATTAGCAGGCAAGCCAGGCACAGGTAAAACCGCCATAGCAATGGGATTAGCACAACAATTAGGATCCGAAACTCCCTTCACGACAATGTCAGGCTCAGAGGTATTCAGCTTGGAAATGTCGAAGACTGAGGCACTAACACAAGCCTTACGTAAAAGTATTGGTATACAAATATTAGAAGAGACGGAAGTTATGGAAGGTGAGGTTGTTGAAATTCAGATTGATACGTCATTTGCTAGTGGTGAGGGAAAAGCCAAGGGTAAGGGTGGTATGGAAAAGACTGGCAGATTAACAATATGTACAACCGAAATGGAAACTGTATATGATTTGGGTAGTAAAATGATTGATTCATTATCAAAAGAAAAGGTAACAGCTGGAGATGTTATCACCATTGATAAAGGTTCCAGTAAAATTACAAAATTAGGCCGATCATTCTCCCGATCACGTGATTATGATGCCATGGGTTCATCTACACGATTTGTCCAATGTCCCGAGGGTGAGATACAAAAACGTAAAGAGATGGTGCATAATGTTAGTTTACATGAAGTAGACGTGATCAACAGTAGACAGCAGGGTTTCCTTGCGTTGTTTGCTGGTGATACTGGTGAAATCAATGATGAGGTGCGTGAACAGATTAATGAAAAGGTAACGGAGTGGCGTGAGGAAGGACGTGCTAAAATCATCCCGGGTGTACTGTTCATTGACGAGGTGCACATGTTAGATATGGAATGTTTCTCATTCCTAAATAGAGCATTGGAAAGTGATATGGCACCAGTATTAGTAATAGCTACCAATCGTGGTATTGCTAAAATTCGAGGCACGGAATATAAATCACCACATGGTATTCCATTGGATTTATTGGATAGGTTAATGATTGTTAGTACCGACCCATACACTCATGATGAGATACGTAAGATATTGAGTGTACGATGTGAAGAGGAGGATGTTGAAATGGCCGATGATGCCATGGAATTATTGGCACGGATTGGTGTCGAGACTAGTTTACGTTATGCTATTCATATGATTATTACTGCATCACTTGCTGCCGAGAAACGTAAGAGCGCCGAGGTTGAGATTGAGGATATTAAACGTGTATATCGATTGTTTGTCGATGTTAAGAGGAGCACACAGTATTTGATGGAGTATAATAAGGAATTCATGTTCAATGAATTGGATGAGGATGCTGCCGACTTTGGCATTAGTGGGGAAGGCACGGAAGTTGGTGACAAGGCAAAGGATTCCATGGAGACTTCTCCCTAAATAACTCCTCCTCAGGCCGTGTTGTGAACTTGCAAATCGAAATGGGGAATATATGTGAGGGGTTGTATTTCCCCTCCGACCAACAAGACACTTCCCAGAGTATGTACAAGTAGAAGAGGATAAGGTTATCATACATATATGTATACAATTCTTTTCTATACAACTGTACTGAATTAAGTTATTCTACAAATAGCAAGACAATCTTCTCAAACATTACAAAACCAAGTTGTACAATCTCTCAAGTACAAACCACATCTCCGCCCATATCATCGTGTAAAACTGGCATCTTCCCTTTCCATGTCTGCCACAGCTTATCTTCGTCACTACTCATAATCAAATCAACCATAAACAAGGCCACGTTGGCCCTCGTTGCAATACCGTCCTTTGCACTACCAAACAAACTCTTTTGTGGTTTGGTAAAAGTCTCGTATTTAGACGATTCCCCATTGATAAGATCAGTGGGACGTACTACCACCCATTCAATCACAGGGCTATCCACAGCAGAAATGTATGCAGCAGCCTTTTCATTATCATTATGTGGTGGAAGACCATACCTTAACATAGTTAGAACTGTCCTCTCTCCAAAGCTACGTTGGTCATCACTACCAAGGGGGTTTGCTACTCCGTCACTGCCCATTAGAATTAGCTTTGTTGGATTGTTCGAATCTTTATTCGTATTCTCAATAGCCTTACTTAGTCGTTTCACTGCCTCGGTAACTAACTTACGTGGTGGCATGAATAGACCTTTTATGCTCATATTATGGCCGAGACAACTTACTACGGCATCACATCCTTGCACAATCTATCCGTGTGTCGATGTGGTACATATCATATGTCATATTTTTCGAGAGAGATCATGGGGTGTGTTATCATACGCATATGGGCATTGTAGCATCAATGCATTGTAGCATGACATATAGACAGATATACAACTTCTCACCTTATCCAACTCATCCTGACTCAAATCCAACAACGATGCCTCAGTAGTATCAAGACGAGAAACAATATTTAAATCTCGTGAACTTTTACCGGCGGATATATCATCAATTGAATTGATTAGCTTCTCTTTAGAGCGGACGATGGCCTTTACATTTTGTTTCTTTTGTAATAGTTGAAGTACTACGTGTTTTCCTGTAATGGTAGGTTGGCAGAATGGAGAGACAGGTGAGAGTGCATATGATATGCATGCAAAAGATTTGATACTTTGTTGCACATAATATTCTACATACCTGTTGCACCCGTAGCGCCAACGACTAGCACAGTAAACGTCATATCAGTATCAGACGATGTTGCTAATGGTAGTAGCAGCAGTAGGAGAGTTGTCAGAGCAAATAATGTCGCCATAGTAAGCACTAAACATGATAGGCGGATTTAGGATCGTGAGAACAGGTGAGAACGCTGAGCTAAAATCCAAAGTCCAAAACTGTCTTATCGTACTGCACGGGAAGTCTGGCGACTAAACACCATTACATTGGGAGACGGGAGATGAATTATTGATATAGGGAAAAGATTGAGAGCGGTGATGGTTTGGTCGGTATTGCTAATGCGATTTACTAATATTTCAAATAGTATTCAGCTATATTAATAGTATTCTTCAGGTAATTTCAATTTGGGTCCTTTGCTCACGACTTAATAGTATATACACTTCTGGTACCTTATACACTCCAAGTAAGCGGATAAGATATTATGTTGGATGCAGTTAGTGAAAGGACATTGCGTGAAATTGAGCAAAATGATTCTAACCCGACTACATTAAGGATATGTAACAGCGATGCTAGAACATTTACATCAACTTGTTCGGATGGTAGTTTTTTAAGGCTCGGTGAAGCCATTGCAACAAATTCTCATCTTAAATACTTGCAAATCAATATTGGAGACATAGGGTTAAAAGTTACAGACAGAGTATTCTTCGACGGGCTTAAAAGCAACTCTTCTGTCCAAGGATTGCAACTTCATCGTCGCTATAGAAATCTTAGTATCGGTAGCGGAGTCGGCCATCAAATATTGAAAGTGTACCAAGAAAACAACAATCTTACCAGCCTCAATATTATAAACTCTAATCTACACAATGGAGGGGATATTGCAATCACTGCAACTTTGAGGTGTTGCACTAATCTAACTCGATTGGGACTACATCACTGCAACATTACTGATGAACAACTGATACCAATATTAGAAACAATTAGATACCATTCTTCACTGGAAGACCTTTATCTGAGCAACAATCTAATTGGAAATGTTGGCTGTGAATCAATTGGAACAATGTTACTCAAAGATACAAAGACCAAGATATCAAATCTTCTTTTACCAGGAAATAATATTAGTGATGAGGGTGTAATTGTCATTGCGAATAGTTTGGTTGGCAATAACAAGTTATATAAACTTGACCTTAAAAGTAATACAATCGGGAGTATTGCGGATGATGACTTCTGCAATTTACTATGCAATACGACAAGTATCAGCAGTATATATTCATCAAATCATGTACTTCATTCATTAGTATTACCATATCATATTGGTTGTGAGAAACTTGTCACATTGCTAACACTGAATAGATACGCAAACAAAAGTCATGTTGCCACGAAAAAGATTTTGTTGTATCATCCGGATATTGACGTGTCGGAATTATTTGGATGGGGCTCGAAAGAAGGTGAAGATACTTTAAAGGCATTGCCTTATGTGATTGATTGGTTCGAGAGGGCGAGGGAGATTGATGTTACAATAAACATGAGTCAGCGAGAGTTATCTGCTATCTATCAGTTTACAAGGGCTATGCCGCTATTGTTTGTTCCGATATCTCGTGCCACTAGCTGAGGACCTAAACTAAATCTCCTATTGAGCCGGCACGCATAGACTTGCCTCGCCAAACCGAAGAATAAATTGTTGAAATCCCCTATAGCTTTCTACTTCCATCCCTCATCAACTCAATGCTACCACCCCCTTACTTGTTCTCCCTTTTTCCGTGACTAACTGCCGGCTCTTTTCCTTTTACTTCTTCTCCCGTGGATACGCGAGTTAGGGATAAACAACAATGGCATAGCCTGAGCAAACTGATAAATTGCCCGTAACTTCCGTCGCTCGACGTTATACCCAACTGTTTCCTTAGCCCTATCAAACCAAGCTAATACGTACGGCAGCACTTTCAGATTCTGCTCCCCTTCTACCGAAGTTGCTAATCCAAATAGGGGTTTCATATCAATGTTTGGGTGGTGACGTAATATCTTTCTGATTGCAACATGGCTCGTATTTCCACCCATGTTTGTTTCTGACAAATGATACGTAGAATGGGGTCTTTGTATATACAAGTTTTCCAGTGTATGATTGGAATTATATGTATTATTAACATTTGATGTGTTGCATATTACTTTGGAAAAGGCGTTCTCTACCATACTTTGATTAAATGGATTGTTGTTGAGGCGTAACCTTTTCAGCTTGGTATTGTTGACTAAACTATTGGCAATGGCAATAGCACCTTCATTTCCAATGTCATTTCCTTGCAGTTCAAGGGTATGTAGGTTGCAAATTGGATCTTCCAATAGAGTAGCAAGTGCCAAACAACCAACATCACCAATACTATTTGCAGACAAGAAAAGTCCCTCGAGGCGATGGCCTCTGATTCCGTCAACAATTGGCAATAAAGCATCACCAGTCAAACTTTGAGAATATAGATGAATTGTTTTAATATTCTTAAATCTTCTCAAAATTGATGCTATGAGATGGGCTCCATCTATGTTCGTGGCGATAGGGTAACTTCTACTCAGCTTTGTCAATGTTGTGTTCTCTCCAGCGGAGTTCAGTATCTCTTGAGCTTCATTCAATGGAAGGTCAAATAGGAATGAAATCTCTGCATAATCCACGGCTGTACGTATCGCTTGAGAAGCGTCCATCTTTTGATTTGCAAACTATTATTGTTGTCAAAAATGGTAATATATCTCTGAGACATAAATAATGATATCCGCAAGCCAATAAAATAAAAGTGGAATTCTAAATAGTTTAGCTAATGTAAACCTCCAATAACTAACACTACTAACAGCGAATTGATACCTCCAATAATAATAACTACACGCAATCTCCGTCAGTAGCAAAGGTAGGCTCTCTGAGGATAATATAATTGGCAGCAGTTGCATATCGTACCAAACAATCTCAATAGGGCTGTGTCAGCTGGCCACTTTAAAAACCCCATTGGCCAGTACACTGGCCACTTCAGTACAAAAGTACGCAATACGGATACTTATCGGATACAAATATGGATATTGTACCCATATATATGTCATTTGTATCCAAATTGGCTGGCCACTTTGGCCAGAAATCTGGCCTCATTGGCCAATGGCCAGCTGACACAGTCCTAAATCTCAACCAATAACGTATTTCGTACTTTTGTACTCTTTCAAAGATGAAATATTGATCGTATCAGTACGCAATTAATTACACTTCTAATTTGCTTACTTTGCAAACCAATCTCCTATATTTCGAACAAATATGTACTCCCCAACGATGAATAGATATACCTTCCAATTGCTAATTGCAATAATAGTCGCTGTCTCATTTGTTTCGGCACGGCCAGTCGTTCGGCATATTAGATCTACTCATGGTATGTTAAATTTTTTGTGTAGTGCATCATTTATTTATTTGCAACCAGCCCTTGCAATGGTTTTATATGGTAGATTAGATTGAATGTGATTATAGCAGTATATTGTAAAATATTGCAAATCTATCACAATACACGGTCTATGTACATTTTGTGCATATCATATGTCATAATTCACTTTTGCTAACACTTTTCTACCCGCCCACTCCACCACTACCAACACCCACACAACATACAATACTAATAGAATTTGACAGACTAATGAAAAAACATGCAACCCAAACAGGTCTACCAGTAATAGTTGATTTCTACTCCGACGGATGTGGCCCCTGTCGAATGATTGCACCAATATTCAAAAAATTAGCAAAAGAAGTAGGATCCAAAGCAGTCTTTGTGAAAGTCGATACCAATGCAATGTATGAATTAAGTTCACGATATGGCGTGCGGTCATTACCAACATTTAAATTCTTCTTAGGTGGACGTAAAGTACATGAATTTAGTGGTGCCGGTGAAGGACAACTACGAGACTTAACCAACCGTATCATATCCAAAAGTGAGAATGAGAATATATTACTATCCAAAGATAGTTTGATATCATATTATACTGAAAAGGATGCAACGAAAAGTGAAGAGGATGTTACTAAAGTATATAAGAAGTGTGTTGATCAAGTTAAGGATGATAATCCAAATAAGGACTGTGTGGGAGGCGTGGCACGGAATTTAGTGAAGAGTTTAAAAAAGAAGTATGGAGATGGTCCGGAGTTGGTTAAGAGGTTTGAACCAGAGGAGCCAAAGGCTGAAGGTGATGAAAGTAGTGGTACCGAGAGTAATAAGAAAGCACAACCAAACAAGGGCAAGTCGGGACAACCAAATCTACACTTGGCAACCAAAGAACAACTCCAAGCTGAACTTGAAAAACGATTAGATGCCGAAGAAGATGCCAAAGTCGAAGAGGAAGAAGATGATGATGCTGAATTTGAACATTCCTGGACACCCGGTGATTTTCCTGAACGTGTGACAATTATTGGTGGCGGGCCTGCTGGATTGTCGGCTGCAATATACGCGGCACGGGCTGGATTGAAACCTGTAGTTGTAGCTCCACCAATGGGAGGACAATTACAAGGCAAGGGTGTTGATGTTGAGAATTATCCAGGATTGTTTAATGTTACCGGTCCGGCTGTCGTTTCATTAATGAGAAATCAGGCAATTGAATTTGGTGCAGTATTCGAGGCCGAGACTGTAATTGGTTTAGATACATCAAGCCGTCCCATCAAGGTTAAGACCAATTCAAGTACTATTGAAACACATTCGGTCATTGTTGCCACTGGTGCCGAGAGTAATTGGTTAGACGTACCTGGTGAATATGAACTACGAGGTGGTGGTGTTAGTAGTTGTGCCACGTGTGATGGACACATGTATCGGAATAAGCATGTATTAGTCGTCGGTGGTGGTGATACGGCTATGGAGGATGCATTGGTATTGGCAAGAACAAGTGATTCCGTGACTGTTATTCATCGACGAGATACCTTCCGTGCATCGAAGGTATTGGCACAACGTGTTATTGAACATCCATCTATTAATGTCAAGTGGAATACGGTCTTAACTGAAGTGCTTGGTAAAGAATCAGATACCGTGGATGCACAAGGATCTGAGGAGGGAGAAGATGTTGATTTAGACGCTCCAGTTGCCAAGGTTGTCAGCGGTGCCATGTTAAAGGATGTGTATACGGGTGAAGTATCCAAGATGGACGCTGATGCCGTGTTTGTGGCTATTGGACATACCCCGTCGACTTCCTTTCTAGAAGGAGTGGTAGATTTCAATCCTGATCATGCTGGATACGTATTGAACCAGGGAACAAGTACCCGAACGTCCGTTGCTGGTATATTTTCCTGTGGCGATGTATCCGATTCGGTTTACCGTCAAGCAGTCACAAGTGCAGGGAGCGGTGCAGCCGCTGCTTTAGATGCTGAACGATGGCTCAGTGAGGAAGGATTAGGTAATGAAGAGGCAGAGTTTGAGGCCGAGTTATTGGCCGAGCTCATGGCAGATGGTGGAGGAGGAAGACAACAAGAGAATGAATACAATGTGTATGAAGATGCCGGTGGTAGAATGACAGGCATGAAGGAGTCTGTTGCTGCCGAGTTGTAAATATGATCATAGGTAAACTAATGATAGACAAATAATATAGGCTAGACGTCTATCTCTAAACTCTTAAATAACCTCTAGGTAAGTAACACACTCATTTCAATACAACAACAAAGAGTCCAATCCAAAGAGCAGGCGGCCCTCCAGACTGCTTGAACTATCTCTTCCTCTTTACAAAACAAAATCTACCCCCGCGACACGACCTTATCCTTATTGCCCTTCCCTTACCAACCATTTGTCATGTGGCATCATCATATATAGCAAAATTAATGATTTATTTGGCGAGCAAACGACTACAGCTTTTCTTTATGTATAACTTGCTGCTTAAGCATAACTAACAACAGTCAACTATTGCAAAAACATAAATGAAAATGCAAACATGATAAGTTAAATAGAGAAGTGGATTGTAATTTGATGGCCACTCAATGTGGGATAGGAGGAGGATGTATCATAAATCTCAAAAGCAGATCTTTATTATCATTTTAGTTTTGGTATGTTTGGGTAGTATCAACTATATGAACATAATATCGTCTCCCGCAATCAACAATACAAGATTATACATACCTCAAATAATTGCAAAGTCTAGCAGCACATCACATCGCAGAGCTCATATAGTGTTGGTAGAGAATAGAGATTTGGCAACAAAAAAGTCATATGGGTATTATACATTTGCAATGTGGAAGTTATATACCAACTTTATATGTCAAGATTGCAATTTGCTTGTGTACAACTCATCACATATCTGTGAAACAATCGATAGTAATAAAGAAGATGACAAAGCGGAACAACAAAGTTGTATTGGATACAACGGAACACAAATGTCTCCTTACTGGATGAAAGTTCAAGCAGTTCGTAATGCAATGGATGTAGCCGATGAAGGTGATCTGATCATCTTTATGGATACAGATAATCAAATAATGAATGCAAACTTTGCATTGAATGTCCTTGACTTGAACGAGGTGAAAGCGTTCCTATCAAGTAATAAACATATGTTCGTGATTGCATCTTATTGCGGACATATTGGGATAAAGTTCTACTACAACATCAACCGAATGGTGGATATAGAATCCCAATAGTTAGTAATCTATTCATGGTCAAAAACAGCAAGCTGGGTAGAGAAATGATTTCTATGTGGTGGAAAAGTATGCAACATACTACTTTATGGGAACAGATAACAAATGAAAGTATGTTGATACATTGGCCATGGGAACAAGAACGTCTAGCGGCATTCTATAATTCGACACCACACTTGTTCTATGTACATGAAGAGAGCAAACAGTACTTCAATTGGTTATATCATGGTCCACTTTGTTGTATTAGATTTACGCAAAAGCATGACATTATACGATCGTTAAATGAAACGTTGATGAATCAAACTAGATCAATACCAAAGTTAATGTCGTTATACAATAGTACAACATATGAGGATTTGGTACATGATTTATATCACCAAATAAAGGTCCATCGATTATCAAGCTTGGAGCAAACTCATATGTCTCAATCTCTTGAGCTAGAGAATTTCTGGAAGATATGGGAGCATAAGATCAAACGAATTAGTCCAAAGGATCGGGATGTCATATCATGGATCTTGTAGACCCTCTCCTGGTTCCCCGTGGCGACTTCTGATGCCTATAGAATCAGTGGAAAAGAGAAGAAGCCATCATGATGAAACACGGTAGTTGCGGAGGGCATTCAATGGTATTAGAAAAGATATCATTACTATCCAATGTCGATTATATCGTCATATCACCTTGTGGATTTAGTATTGAACGAACAAATGAGGAATTGAACAATATAGGGATATTAAATTCCAAAGAGTGGAAAGATTTACCAGCTGTAAAGGAGGGTAGAGTTGCCATTTGTGATGGAAATAAGTATTTTAATCGATCTAGTGTGGCATCGATCCTTGGTACTACAGAAATGGTTGCAGAGATTATACATCCAGAATTGTGTGGCATATATTCTTGGTTCATGGACGGGAAATGCCATTCGTCTCTTGACACCAACATGGTCTACAGATGTTGCTCGAGATTATATAGCTGCGAGATGTCCCAAGGTTGTTGTACAAGATGCTGCAGACGAGATTATACATTTCTATTCTTCGTTAAAGACTTTTACACTACCATTATGCAATATGAACTAACACATACCCTCTATTCATCAGTCTTCCTTCTTTTGTTCCCTTCCTCTGCCTTTTTTGATACCTCTGCTGCCTTTCGTTTCTGCTGCTGCCAATAAGCATTTTTCTTCTCTCCAAGCTTCTCATGACATTTCCTTCTCAACTTCTCACAAATGCTGTCTTGATCACCTACTGGACAGTTAAACACTTCCATGTTGTCAATTATGTTGTCAACCTCAGTTTTCGACCTATACACAGAAGAATTGTCGTCCTTGCTTGGGTCTTGCATCCACATAGCTCCATCTCTCTTTACTATCCTATCAGCCAAGTCATTGATAAAGCTGTCTATATCTTCTGCATAATGTGCCGACGAGAGACACGAGATAGCTTCTTCGCCTAGTAAGGTATCTCTAGTCGACTGTACTCGTGTTTCCTCATTTCTAGCACTAGATCGCTCTTTTTGTGAATGAAATTCGCCGTCGAGGCCCGGACGTTGTAGATGTCGGATTCCGAAAGGGGCAAGAATCATAGACTTCGTAACCTTTGTGCATCCCATTGGCGAGCCGTGTGTGTTGTTGAGACAGTATAGTCTGTACTTGCCGGCAGGAAGGAACGTACCAAATATCTCCCTTGGAATTTTGACTTGTTTCTTCTCGTTAAACCGCTTAGGATCAAACAGCACATGTGTGAATGTTACCGAGCTCTCAAGCTCTATCATCACATTATCTTGATCACGGTTGTGTTGTAAAGTGAACCCATTCTTATATTGTGATGGTGGATTGGCAATGTCATATGACTTGACAGCAATTCCCGGCGGTGAATGGACTTGATGGAGAGTGACTTGACAGTCTTCATTCCTCGAGTCTGTGTTAATTGATTAACAAGAGAAAGATTGTATTAGAAATATTTGATTAGACATATATATATATATATATATATATATATATATACTTGTATACTTACATAGGTATGTCAAACCCCCGTCAGTACGGTAGACTTTTGCACCGGTCCTGTGAATAAGGAGTCTCGTCATCATTCGATCATCGGGTACTTTGATACCCTTGTAATCCTTAATTAGATGTTGTAGTTCCTTAATCTCCTGAAGGGCCTTGAATAATACACTTTCGTTTTCATCGTATCGGCAAAATACTCCGTTGAATTGAGGTTCTGTTTTCGATTGTACAGTCGTTGTACATCTGTCCATGTTGTTTAACAGTCTCTTGTACGCCTCCTTATGTTCGTTGATACTGTAGAATTTATAATCACCGTCATAATCTCTTGGCCTATCATATAGATTCACAGCTTTTGTCCCAAAAGTATCAGGCCCCCAATGCATATCATATGTGAATGGCGTCCAAGGACGGCTCTTTGTATGTTTGTTAGTAGAGGCTTTATCTTTACCCTCATCAGTTTCATCAGCTTTAGCTGGCCACGATGACGTATCAATCTCATGATGCATTTTAATCTCGGGTAATGATGTTGGCATTCGAATCTTTGGATGGGGTGAGGGTCGGAGGAAGATCAATGGAATATCTATTTGGAGATGCTCGGTGTGGCTTTTCTCAATGTCATCACGTTGTTTGACCAAATCTCGAATATCATTTGAATGTAGATGCTCATTTACTCTCCCAGCATGTGCTTGTGTAATCATTAACTGTATGATTGTCTCCACACCGCTAAGGATGAGACCTTTATCATGTCCTTCTACTTTCCTACCATTACTGTAAAGGGGATGATTCTCATCTTCAATACCATTAAACATATCCACTTCAAGTATATGAAATAAAGTTATACCACCAAGCTCTTTCTCCAGTTCTAATGCTTCCCTGTCGGTTAATTTCATGTAATCTTTGACTTTTAGTCCATATTTTAATGGTGCATTGAGATAGAGATCATGCAATGGTTGAATTTTGGCTTTGACGGAGTGGTCATGTTTGTATATCATATAGCAATCCGATGGATCTTCATAGCAACAATCATCATCAGCAGCACCTTCATTATCACTACCGTCACTATCACTACTATCGCCACAATCATTACACAAGAAGGACTTTGCAATGTCGCAGGAAAATTTCTTACAGTAATAACTTTCACAATTAGTACACCTTCCACTCTTACCACCTGCATGTGTATAGGTATTATCAATTACTCTCCACTTGAATGGCCCCTTGCTTGGTGGGTAGCAGAAATACACACCGGCGTGATCACCATATTGATACATATGTTGTGTATTATACATGACATGTGGATTATTCGGCATGAGTAATTGACAGTACGGCGGCCCACTTACTACAATACCTGTATCATGATGTGCCTTCATATATTTATCATGTGCAGTGTTTAGTTCGACGGGATATGGTTCAGTTGTTCGCTGATATGTACTCAGACTACTTGATTTTAGTGGTTGTGGTTGTTGACTAAACTCTGATGGACGAGGTTCACTAACCAGTTTCTTCTTACACACAATACACTCATCATCATTCTCAACATCGGTAGATGGTGATTTACCTTTATTTCTTGTCAAGGGGAAAAGTTTGAGAGGTTCACGCAACCAAGCAGGTAGGACAAACTTATCTGAACTAAATAAGTTTGTAAACTTATTGACATTATCGGTAGAAGTAACTTTGGATGATAGATGATTGATGTCGATGTATCGGTAGCCTACTGATATCAAAGCAACTACAATTGCAAGAACCAAACCTAAAGAAGGCTTCATCATCAACATCTTCTTCTTCTTCTTCTTCTTTGCAGCTCGCGATACGAGTTGTACGATGCGATCATCTCCCGATGACGATTCGTCTTCAGATGAGTCTTTAGTAGGCGGTGTTGGTTGCCCACGGCCGCGGTGGCTACGGGGAGTAGACTTTTTAGACATGATAACAGATATATGTGTGCAATAACAATATACTCCTTAGAATTATTGTGAGGATAGTGGATTGTATCAATAACAACTCCGATTATCAACCACCACGCACAACGCGGAGTTCAAACTATGGTAATCGTATCAATGACAATGTGACATGGCAGTTCAGCCGCCATGAAATTGACTAGTGATCGCGGACATCAAAGGGCTGTTGTTCAAGCCTCAAGCATGAAAGCCACAAGGGACAAAAGAAAGATCCATCATCAACAATTTAGACTGGCTCAAAATGCAATGTTGCCTCCATCCAAACTCTGCTATTGGTATAGGACTTTAGAGACAATCCTTTCGTCTTGTTCTCAGAGGACCACTTGTATACTTGTGGACCAAGGTGCTTCTTCTTAGAATCACTGGTGCACCAATACTTCAAATGTGAAATATTAGGGAACCGAAGACGTGTACTGAGCAAGCTCCATGGCTCTCCTGGTAGGAGATTTTGCGGACCACCACCATTGTTGTTGATGGACCAACGGTACTTCTTCCTAGCATTCTTACGACGGAGGAGGAGACCATGCAGAGCATCATTACGATCATTCTCAACAGCAGTAAAAAGCTTGTCTAATAAAGTCTTCTTATCACCACCAGCAAGCTCCTGACGTTTTGCACTAGCGTTGACAACGTGGTTAGTACCTGCTTTCATCGTCTCTAGATTTCTATTGGAGACAGTCTTCCTAGCATGAGTACTACCACGGCCATCCTTACCGCCACCATTCTTCTTATCCTTGGCACCTACAATAAATAATTAATAACAAAAAGATAAATTAATATTTAGAATTAATAATGAATCAACAATTATTAACAATACAACAACAAACAAATACGCACCCTTGTAATTATTACCATGTATACCGAATTCATGGGGGACAACGGCGATAGGAGGTGCCTTCTTCTCCGACGGTTTGGGGGCAACAGCTGCCGTGGACGATTTAGCAGCAACAATAATTGCCATGGACGATGATTTATTATTCTTCGCCTTCGTCTCGGCAGCCTTCTTGGCAGCCTTCTTCTTCTCCTTCTTAGCCTTCCTCAATGCCTTCAGCATCGCCTTGTCTACATCCTTCCCAGGCCCTACAATAATAATTAAGAGAAGACGAATAATTGAGACGACAATAATTTCAATTTATTTAATTAATTAATAAATGACGCACCTTTGGATGTAACAATCGCACCTCCAACTAAGCTGCCGCCAATACTAGCAGCAGCATTAAACTTGTCCTCCTTGGATGACATGGCTGCGTATCAAGATGAATTATTATGGTGTGTTGATAATTAATAAATTGTGAGCTCGCCTCCTTGATTTTACGTGACTGAAAATTAATTCAGTCAACATTAAAAAAAAGTTTGGTGATAAGAGTTCATGTTGATTCCATACTGGATTTCTTACGGACATGG
>Ga0214481_100201_pt1 | contig 30916 bp, 16 predicted proteins | sample M1_20Mar14CPVII9_4_FD_165057 | JGI IMG/M metagenome (GOLD analysis project Ga0214481, IMG submission 165057) | Marine eukaryotic communities from Monterey Bay, California, United States - M1_20Mar14CPVII9sort6BwellG10 | ecosystem: Environmental > Aquatic > Marine > Unclassified | place: USA...
GGTGATAAGCCTCAACATCCTTCTCCAAAATTAAATACACAACAAGATGAAGAACTGTCTTGGAAGAGTTTATTGCCAGCAGTAGCTGTTTCTATTATGGTATCGATTGCAGCATATTATGCTTGTGGTAGCACTATTGATATGATGGAAGATGTGCTGGTTGCAACGGTACGGACAATTGTACAACTTACTTTATTGGCATCATTACTATCTCCACTATTCAAACTTGTTGACGGTCAAACAAAAATAAAGACTACAAAGTATAATACTGCACCACTCTTGGTATTGGGATATGTATTCTTTTTCATGTTACCCCTCGCTGCATGGGAGGCTTCCTCCAGGAGCAAACTAACTTTACATCCGATGAGTATAAACAATTCATTGCTACTCAATAACAATATCGTTCTGGTGATAGTAATGGTGTCTCTTCTTACAGCGGTATCGTTAATGGGGGCGGTTGCTTTGTTCGTTATAGTTAAACCAAAGCCATGGTACAGTCCTCGACATGTGATACCACTCTGTGGTATGTTATTTAATAATGCACTGTCGGCCATATCGGTATGTTTGGATATCTTATTCTCTGAATTGCAATCAAAGCAACGTGATACAATTGAGTTAATGCTCAGTTTTGGTTCGGATCCATGGAGTGCAACCCGACCAATACTAAGATCAGTTCTTTCAAGTTCAATGAAACCTCAGGTATGTATGTTAGACAAATGTTTGTTTAGTATACTATGGTGTGCTTATATGTTCAACTCTCTCATATATCTCTTTGAATAGATTAATAGCATGAATGTTATAGGTATGTAGTACACTGTGTGAAAAATGTGCATAAGATGTGTCATCTCTCTCATTCTCTTTGGCTTTTAAAGGTATTGTTGCAATTCCAGGCATGATGACCGGGAATTTATTAGCTGGCTCTTCTCCTCATAAAGCAGCCAAGTATCAAATGATGATAATGATCCTTATCCTTGGTGGGAACTTCATATCAACTGCCATGACAACCGAACTTTTGCTGTTGAATGTATTTGAGAATGGGGCATTAAGAGATGACTGGATTGATAATAATGATTCATTACGATTATCACAGCTCATTTCTTCCATTATGGTTCCTTGGAAATCTCAGTCAAGTATTGGTGGTACTAAGCAGGACAGTGAAAGTACTCTTGATAGCTCAGTGATTGATGTAAAGCTTACTTCGGATAGGGAATTGACGAATAGTGATAACCCTTTCTTTTCTCTTTCATTGAGAGAAGGGTCATTTGCCAATAACAAGAGAAAGATGACAGCTGACTTTACTGTTCCAAACAGTGGTGATATTGCTATTCTAGAAGGAGTCTCTGGAGTCGGAAAGAGTACTCTTCTAAAAAGTATTGCAATGTTGAACTCAGGAATGAGACTCTCTGCTTCGGCCGGTTCCATGAAAGTTTCTCTGCAAGGGAAAGATAGGGATTCCTATCTGCCTCAAGAGTGGAGAAAGCAAGTTCTATATGTACCTCAACAGATATCTTCTACTCTTCAAGGGACACCAAAATCATTCATTCAATTCATTGCTCCGTTTCATCCTCAGTTTACTCTAGAAGCATTGACGCTACAAACAGTGAGATATTTGACAGCATTTGATTGTGCCCATATACTTGAGCAGTCGTGGTCAGAACTATCCGGAGGCGAATCTCAAAGGGCACTATTATCAATTGCTCTTGCTCTCAAACCAAAGATACTCTTGGCTGATGAATCGACGTCTGCGCTACCTAACGATATGAAGTTAAAAGTTGAATTGGAATTGAAAAGAAGTGGTGTCACAATCATAATGATTTCACATGATCAAGAACAAATAAACAGGCTCGGTACAATGCGACTAAGTTTGGCTGCAGTTTGATGAGTAGTATAATCATAATATCTGTAGTAAATAATATGTAAATATGAATCAGAATTATAGCATGAGACATATCCCTCAAGATGTTTACCTCTTCAATTTAAGTTAAGCTACACATGTTGTAGCTTGATATTGCTTGTCATATCCATCAACCTCTTGGTCGAGTTCTTCCCAGCTTTCTTCGAACAAATCTCCACTTATAATACGCCGTGCCATTGATAACTTTGGCTCTTTGTGTTCTGGATTATTGCACAAATCTATAGTCATAGCTTCTGCCTTTGTCTCATCGGAACACCAGGATTCACACCACAGCCACTTTTGAGGGAGAGAGAATATCCGAACATCATGTTGTGCATAGTTAGGTAGATCCTGATCAAGATTTGCAAGGCTGTTCGGGTCTGCAGAAAGACTCTGGTATATACTTCGGAGCTTGTCGCCAACAAGTTCACGTCTAAATCGTTCAAGATCGACAACATATAAGGCTGAAATATGATACGGCTTTCCTCGAAGGTGTGAATTCCAAAAGCCAGTCTTCCAAAATGCATATCCAAGGTTCTCTATTCTAGATTCACACATCGGTGTGTACCCATACGGTGCTCCTTCCAAGTCTAGATTCCACAATTCAGTCATATCACCTCTGACTACTTGATCTGCATCAACATAGATGATCTTCTTCACATCAAGAGGGAATAGTACGTCTAAGAAGAGGATTTTATACCCCCAGATTATCCGTTGTTTCTCTGATTGACTCCTTAGCCACTCTGGCCACTAGACAATCGAGTAGGAGACGTGGATAGTTAGTTTGTGAGAATGAGTACAGTACTTCTCTTCAACAACAAATAACTGTCGTGTGAAGCTTACCTTGTATGTCACAAACTCTACTTGGCACCCGATTTTATCGGCCATGTACTTAGCAGATGACTTGAAGGAGGGTGATAGGAACTAGAAAGCAAAGGGTGAAACGTGAGCGGACAAAATAATATATGTGACATGTATAAATTGCATGAGCTTCTTACATTCTCAAACAACCAGAACTTCACTGGTGATGATGTTCGCTTAGTAACAGAGAGCATCATGATTTTGAGTAAACGTTCATACGCATGACCGGTGGCCAGAGAAAAGACGTGAACAGTCTCTTTCTCATCTCCTTCCTGAGTTGTAGCAAGACTCTCTTCCTCATCAAAAATACTCGCATCTTCATATCCCTCTCTTCGGTTAACTAAAAGAAGTCTTCCTTGATTAGAAAAGTCCTTCATTACAAGTGTTTTTGAGGTACTTTCAGAGGAATTGGCATTCTTTGCGAGCTTTATCTTGCCTCTCTGTGAAACAGTACCTTCCACAATGTTATATATTTCTGATCCTCTCGACTTTTCTGCAATGCGCAGATCCCATACACCAGGATTGGCACGGAGCTGCCAATATCCTACAGTCTTCATGACAAGAGTATCGGTGTGTTCTGTTGCTAGTTGTTGATCTGGGGAGTAAGAAGATATCTGCTGTGATCCATCTGACTGTACCTCTGCTATTCTTTGAGTCAACGAGTTTGTTTTGGATCTATCCAAAGTCAATTTTAAACCATTAGGTGGGGTGCTTTTGTTTACATCATAACATTGCCCAAACAATAGCAGACTCTTGAGGCCGTATTCAATAGTCGATAAACCAGTACCATTGTCACCACATCCTACTTGAGAGTCACATCTTAGATTATCACTATCTTGAATGGCATTTGCCTGTTGTACATCCCATATTTCAGGCACGTCCATTCGAAGTGTTAGGACATGATTGGTTGGTAAGTTTTGAAACAATGCTGTGGATGAGGTACTATCCCCAACAACAAATCTGTAGTAGCTGGAAAGTGGAACATCATTGCTGACTACTTGACGAGGTGCAATAACTAGTCGTAGTGGTAGCTTTAAGACATCACGGATGGCCAAGAGTAATGGTGCTACTCGTTGAGTTGGCTCAGTCAACGGATCCAAGATAACTGATACCTTTACTTGTAGGTTCCTACTAGAAGAAGAAGCGTCTTCGTTCCAAGAAAAGTAAAGTGGATTGTCATTGATTTGAAGCGAATCAAATGTTGCAGCAACATCTTGCGTTTTTGATGTTGACGCTGATGATAAAGACATGGCTTCATTAAGAATAGCTGCGACAGTACCAACAGTATTGTGAATGATATTATCTGCTTCCTTCTTTGATGTTGTATCTTGATGGAAATGTGGTAACATTATTTTGGTCATTGCATGTGTTCGATCCATTTCCATGTTGACAAGCATGCTCAGATCAGATGTACTAATTGATGAATCTTCTCCAATTGGTACATAAACTCGTCCATTTGATACATAAAAGTTCTTATCTTCACCTGCTGTAAACTTTGCCAAGGGACATGACATCTCTCCCTTTGCCACATTAACCATCTTGTCAAGAACATTGGCGTTGATATCTTTAATCTGACTTATAAATGTAATTGCATCTTCAACAGTATCGTATGAAGCGTCGATTATGGCTTTTACAAGCTTGTTGATATCATCAGGGTCAAACTGTGACGCAACACAGAAGACCTTTGCCAGTACTTTTGATGTAGGTGTGGTAGGCGTGGTTGAGGAAAGGAGTCTAAATGCCAATGAAGTTGATTTCGTATCATGCCATTTATCTGAAGGAGAAGTCATCACGGCAAGAAGTGATATCGCAGCCTCCAAACCAACACTTGTGTTGAGATCAAATACACCGTCAATCATGAAAATTGCATCAATCTCGTTGTAATCTGATAATAGTGGTGCCTTGGGAAGAATGAGTGATTGCCAAGTCGATTCAGGAGAAATCAAAGTGTATTCTGCAGAACCGCTCTCTTTCAGTAGTGGGTGGAATTGCTTATACACTTTGTCTCCTTTCAATACGGTAGCATATATCGATCGAGGTGCAGTATCAGTAATCACTCCCTCCTGTACCAAATTCATGATATGGCTATTTTCATAAGAAAGGATCTCATTAACGCCTGCTCCAAAAGCCTCCATATCAGAACCATCAGGTAGAGGTAACCCATTGAAGAAGCTCATACCTGGTCGGAGTAGTTTGTCAGCCGCATATTGGACTGCCGATTCATATGTGGTGTCGTTTGGTTTACTTTCATCACTACTAATGCCTCCTGATTTGACCAGGTCTTCCAGCTTAGTCTGTACACTATTCATCTGATGACTCTGAACGACGCCAATCTCCATCAATAATGATAGATGAATACCGAGATATTCTGTGATTGACAAATCATCTCCTTCATATTGAAACAAATCATGTGAAACTTGAATCAAGCATGAGATTGCTGCCATACCACCATACTCCTTTGATATATATTTTTGCAGTATGAAAGAATCTCGAGCATTAAAACTGCGGTTTCCTTCATTCCAAGGTTCAACCGGTGATGCTACTCCTTTTGAAACATCTTCATTGTTAACAATCAATACTCCCAGTCTGAGAGGAAACTGGCTGTTCAAAAGTTGTCCAATCATATTGAAAGCAGGCGGTGTAGTCCCATCCGCAGGATCAATAACCATCAACATCGTAAATAAGTTTCGCCGCACTGTCGGTGCACCACCAAATTGAGATCTATACATCATCTCTTGTATTGATGTAGGCCAGCTTCTGTATCCTGGATCTTTTTCGATATCATTCAAGTATAGTACAGCATTCTTACCCCCTCTAGCCACATCAATTCTTATCTTTTCTTCTGTAGGGGTGTCATCTGACAAGCCAAACATATCCATTGGATCTGGTTCATTTGTCAAGGAGCTCTCGTCTTGATCATCAAAGCCTTTCTTCCCCATTTGTTTCAGTTCTTCAATCCCCAAGTCGTATATCTTTCTAGCTGACTGTAGTGCTTGCCACTCATCTTCTGATTTGTCCTCATCTCCTCCTAGTAATGACAGTGCATTCTTCAATGTTGGTCTGACCTTTAGCTCCAGCTCACGCAATCGCTTGTCCTCTGATCGTAACACATCAAGAAGTTGGAATACATTAAATGATGGGCGTTCAACATCTACCAAACGACTGTTTACAAACAATCCAAAAGCGGCATCACCCCAACCAGGAGAAACGGCACCCACTTTCGTTGCCAGGCTGGACGCCTCTTCTGCTAATTGTTCGTATGATTCAGGCACCTTGACATTAACCAATGAGTGAGCCACAGATGGAAGGTTCTGGGATACACCTTTCAATGTTTCTAATGGATCGTTTGATGCTGTGATTACAGTTGTCGCTTGAAGAGATAACGGACGGCGTTGCCAAGCCGGTGGAACTATTGATTCTGAACGGAGTTGAGTTGGATGTGAATGTATCAAGGCAGTCTGCAGTGATTGCACATCAGTTGGAAGTGGATCATCATTTTTGTCTCCAAGTCTTCCTAACAACGTATCAAGATTCACGCCAGCTAAATATTCATCTCTAGCTGGATCGTCAGGATTATGTCTTGCATCTGCAACATCTAGCTCATCTTTTCCGTCATTTGTCTTATCATCTGAACTTCCTTCATCAAATGCCTTGTACTCTAAATTTCGAATGTCCAATCGCACTCCATATCCCTGTAAAGCCGTTGGTATTGCTCTTGATGATGATATGTCCTTCCTCGATTTCATCTCTTCTTCGTATGGAATGTATCCCATGTGTCTTACGACAAACCGAACCTGAGAATCTTTCAATGATTGATAGAGTGATGCAAATGCTGTAGTTCCAACTTGACCATACAAAATGGCAATTATATTGACATCATTTCTTTCTTGAGTTGCTGTTGTTGGGTAGGCTGACTCGTCTGGAAGCTGCATTAGCATACTAGATGCTGTTGTGCTCTCAGTGCCTGCATTCTCATCCTTCGACTTGAGTGCATCTATCGCAGCTGATAATAGAGATTTATCCAAAATCACTTGTTTAGCCAATATTTTATCAATATCATTGTCATCTTTGATAATACGTGATATAACAACAAATGCCGCTGGAAGGTTATCATCAACTTCTTCATTATTATTGATATTGTATAAGCCAAATGATATTGCTGCATCTCTAGCCAATGAACGGTGCATCTCACAATGTGGACTATGTGCTCGAAGTGATAATGACATTGGTAGTAAGTTACCATCTAATGTAGATGATGTATCTGATAATGCAATAGAAGCTGCCTCGAGAGCAACTTGTGTAGAATTTTGTATTGTCCAATCTATATCTTCATTACTATTGACCCAATTATCTAGAGATGGGATAGGCTTTTCTACCAATATATCTAAATATTTCCATACCAATGAACTACTAGTCTCTTCCACTGAATCTTTATCATTCTGGTTCTTCTTATTCTTACCAATAGATGTATCTACATAAGCCCATGTTTCACAAATTGCTGAAAAGATTGTAGTTGGCCAGTTATATGCTTTAACTGATGCTTCTATTTCCCTCCGTCCTTGTGAAGTTATTGGTTTGTTAGCTGGTATAGTATGCGTATATTTATCATTGTTATCAAAGGATGATAGTGACCGACGTTGATTTGTAAAAGGTGTTGAAATATCATCGTCATTATCATTGGCAGCAGTATTGTCTTCAGTATCACTACCAAAGAAAGACCAACAGTGCACTACGTCTGATATCAAACATACTGAATAGATAAATATAAACAATATCAGCCGTATGGGCGGCCTTTGCAATGCTGTGGCGACCATTATAGTAAGTGCAACCGGCGCTACTATTCTAGACTACTAGTAAACCTAAAGCTCACTGTTTCGCCCAACAGCAATTGATTAATTATAGTAAGTGGCTGTACTAACAACACACTCGATAAGTATCATGATATCGATCTGCTAGAACCGGTCACCGGCCACCGGTATCCTAAAAAATTAAAAAATGCACCTCTTGATCTCAAGAATTTCGCGGTGAACAAAAAGAGTTGTGGTGCAGGGATAATAATAGATTAGATATAGAATAATATAGCATTGTCAATGGAGGTAACACCAACACAATTCCGTAGATCGGTTACAAAAGATACGGTCGATACAAAAGAAGCACCGGCGCCGGTACCAAAAGTAATTGCAATTGCATTGCAAAAACAACGTGACAATAACTCCTCAACAACCAAGCATGAGAACTTTAGTCAAGCTATCAGAAGAGCAAACAAAAGGATTAAATTTCCCACTTGGTTGTCCAGTGTGGTATAATTTTTCTCAAAGTTCATGCTTTAGTGGTGTAGTACAGACTGTTCATTTGGATATAGTTCAAAAGAAATTAGTATACACTGTATCTCGTAAAAAATCTCATTCGAAATCTGATACAAATGATAAACAGTCTTTGGTATTAGATACTGTATCCGAAGATGATATATCCTATTCTTTCAATTGCCCAGTTACGCTAACTTCAAAAAGTGATGATGCTGCTGCTGATGATGATGGTGATGTTTCTTCAAACAAAAAGATGGCAGGTGAGATTATGTTTGCTGAAAATGTAGAAGATGAAATGCTTTATGTTGTGAAGCTTATTCCTTCTGGAGTTGAGGAAGGAGGTGAGAGCCATATTATTCGATTTGAAGATGGTGTAAAAGCTAGTCGATTGCGGTATAGGGAAGCAGTGGCTAAAGCTGTATCTTCTAAGCAGCAGCAACATTGTGACGATATAAAAAAGGATTGTGGACATACCTCTAATGTTGGCGTGGAAAAGGTAGAAGCTGTATCGTCGTCTGAGGAAGAACATTCCTTAGAAGAGAAGTTAGTAGTCCAACAGCGCCCAAACCAAGCTGTCAATGTTGGAGATAAGGCTGTGAGTAAAGAGCAATGCAGCAGTAGTAGTAAAAAGAAGAAACTACAGAAGAAACCTCAACCAAACAAAAAGAAGGCTGAAATCAAGTACAAGCCAAGAAATAATAACCACAAGAACTCATACTACGGCCCATCAATGAATTCCAAGGCCAAGTTTCCAAGGCGTAATGTCCGTGATGAGTTTGGAAGGATGCCCCAGAAGAAGGAAGGGAACAAGAACCTTGGAGGACCGAAGAAAAATGCTGGCCAAGACCACCAAGTCCAGGCAAGCCTTGGAGGTGGTGCATCATCTAGTCAAGCATTCAAACAACAAAAGGTGGAAAAGACTGAGAAGGCACTGCCCATCAAGTGGGAACCACCAGCAAAAGAACAACAATCCTGTCTCCATTATGAAAATGATGGGGCTATTTGAAGACTATCACGTAGGTGATAGCCGCTGCTTTGTGCGTGCACATAGAGAGTCATGCTACGACTGACATAGTGGATATACTATATATAATACATTTGTTGTAATCCCAACCCATAGCTGCAATATGTTGTGCTGTAAATGAACTGATATTTGGCCAGACACATGGCGTCTTCATCCCGTCCTTCCTCATACATCAAAGTGACAACCCCTAACTAGACCTAACCGATAGACAACGCCCATCCCGTTCAATGTACCGCTAAGAGGTCAGTGCTCTATCGCTCCTCTCAATGAATACCACCCTATAACCAATGTCATCCCTTCAATTTACCTTCCAACACACCAAATAATAAACCCAACAATCCCCAACCCCGGCAATTCCTACCTGAAAAGAAAAGAACAAGATAATCATGCAAACGCAAAGAGTTCAAATTCAACGAATCAATATACAACTGATGTATTTATTTTACCATCACAGAAAATGAATGATGTTAGACTGACATCAAAAAATGTCCAACAATCAACAAATCACGTCAGCGCCCAATCCAACCAATCTATCCACTAATCTACAATGATAATAAATACCATACTAACGATATTATAATGCTTATTTAAGCTTCTTCTTGGGACGAAGCTGAGATGAATGTCCACACTTCTTCTTCCTGCAGTTGGTGGCCTTGGGTGGTAAACGTGCGTAGCACTTACGGCAGATGGACTTCTCACAGTTGTATTTCCTTGCAAGCATGGCAAGGGATGGGTCATAAACACCTCCACGAAGTCTCAATACAAGATGGAGTGTAGACTCCTTCTGGATATTGTAGTCTGATAATGTACGTCCATCCTCAAGCTGCTTACCAGCAAAAATTAAACGCTGTTGATCTGGGGGAATACCCTCCTTGTCTTGAATCTTCGTCTTGACATTATCGATGGTGTCGGAGGGTTCGACATCGAGTGTGATGGTCTTACCCGTTAGGGTCTTTACAAAGATCTGCATGGTTATATTCTATTATTAACTACTGCTACTTCACTTACACAAAAAAGTTCAATGCCAGCTCAGAAGTTGCGCACTTTTAGGAAGTTTCATAATTTTAAGTAAAGCGGTAAGACACTTTCAATGGTGGTGGTCATGTAATCGATGGTAAATCAAACAACATCAATTTATTGAGGACTTACTAGACTACTAATCTTTGCATTCAAGTCTAAGTGCAAATTGAGTCATTAGATAGAATAGATAACATTTGTCTTCTTCTTCTTGGAAGCCTCATAATTACTAGTTATTATCTCACATACGTATTAATCTCCCTACCTCGACTCAACTCTATCAACAATACTTTGTTCAACTAGCTATACCATACCGAACGATGATATCAAAAACATGTAACATTGTTCGAGTATTATTACTTCTCACATTATTATCAAGTAGCATTATATCGGTAGTTTGTGCAACAAATAGTGAGTTCTCGGTTCCACCACCGCCACCACCAAGTTTCTGGGGTTTGAAATCAAAGACTGCATTGGTAACTGGGGGTACAAAGGGTATTGGTAAGTGTTTGCATGAACGTGATACATACAAACATATATTATGTACTTAATAAGCATAACTCATGCATTTCCATCTTGAATACATATTGATCAAATGCAGGTGCTGCAATTGTAACTCAGCTTTCATCACTTGGTTGTACTGTCCTTACATGTAGTAGAAATGGAGCGGATTTAGCCGACCGACTATATGAATGGCGAGATCAACATGGATTAGATGTACATGGTATTGTTGCTGATGTATCCACTCCTGAAGGAAGAGAAATCTTAGTAAAGGAAGCTGAAAAGAGATTTGGTAACAAATTAGATATATTGATCAATAATGTTGGTACAAATATACGCAAGCCATCTGTTGACTATACAGAAGAAGATTATGATTTTATAATGAAGACGAATCTACAATCAGTGTTTGAGTTGACAAAGTTATGCTATCCAATGTTAAAGAGATCAGAAAAGCAATGGGATAAGAAGTTCTCCCATGATGAACATGATACTTCTTCAGTTGTTAATATCGGAAGTGTAGCTGGTGTTACATGTATAAAGAGTGGCAGTGTATATGCAATGACTAAAGCGGCAATGAATCAACTAACAGGAAACTTGGCTTGTGAGTGGGGGCCTGATGGCATTCGAGTCAACTGTGTAACTCCTTGGTATATTAATACTCCTCTTGCCAAGCAAGTCTTGAAGGATGAAGCTTACAAAGCGTAAGTTGAGATGTTATAGTGAATAAATATCGATATCAATGATTTCACCATGCTCACTTTGCTTTTGCAACTTTCATCTTTACAGCTCGGTTCTAGAAAGGACGCCTTTGGGTAGAGTCGGAGAGCCGTGTGAGGTTGCTAGTTTGGTAGCATTCTTATGTACGCCAGCTGCAGGTTACATCAGCGGCCAAGTGATGTCGGTAGATGGAGCCTTCACACGAAACGGCTACTACGACAAATATTACTAAACAAGAGTATAGACTGCATTTAGAACGCATATACATATAACACTAACTTATTTCACGACTCTCGACTTTAACGCGCCAATACTCATTACTACACTCATTGAATAGAGCCATATACAGAATCATCTCGTCGAGGATTGTGTATACCACAAAATGCAACTGGTATTATACTTGTCTTATCCTTGCCGTCAGCTTCTGTTCTTGTTAGTTGAACCAATTGAAGTGTATATTCCTTGCAAAGCTTTTTGTCAGCTTCGTCAAGTTCAATAACACCAGATTTCTTCTCATCTGCATTCTGGTCACTATGACGAGTCTTTCGGATCTTTACTGACTTTGCTTTACCGCCCTTACTGTCATCAGCTGTGCACTTGGATGCTAGAAGGGCACACATTGGATGAAAGGACACAAAGCAACCCCGAGCGGCGCATCTCGTTAGGCCGACTCCGCCGGTTCCACAAATGGCACAAACATTTGACAATGGTGAACCACTTGGAAAGTGTTGTGAGAAGGATGAGTTTTCATTTGACTTTGAGTCGTTAGAAGTGACATCAGGACCACTCCATACTCGACAAACTTCATGAGACCATTGACTGTTGGAGTCGCCCGGACCCTGTGACATTGCACCGCCACGATGAGGACATAGAGAACATTTAGGACCGGGTATGTTAGCATTTCTAGTCACAGTATTGTCTTCTGTATTGGCACTTGATGATGCGCCAACATCTCCATCAGTAAAACGTATAGGCATCCGTGGTTGTCGACGAGGTTTCATTTCCGTGTATCGGCAGCAAACAGCACATTGCCATTGTTCCGATTGGCCATTGGAACTATTCTCTCCATTAGTTGATGACTCGTTTGGAGTAGAGAACTCTCCCTTGTCGAGACAGCAATTCGAGTGTGCCAAGAGCCCACATGAGACACATTCTTGTACCCCTTCTCTCCCTTCACCTTCGTCACTCCAACAAACTGAACACTTCTTTTCATCATCAGATTCTTGGTCTGATACTTCCCGGAGAACTTGATGAACTGCTCCTCCGCTCATATTACCAGCATTTAAGCAAACAGTTCTAATGAGCCCATCCTCTAAGGGCACGCAAGCGAATTTGGGAGAATTGGATTGTTTGATACTATGAATTCCCCCGCCGTTAATTGTTGGTGCTGTCCCTTCCGATGCGGCAGTATCACTAGATGCACTCCTCTTGAATTTCTTCTGAGCAGACTTCTTCTGATTAAACTTGAGTAGAGTTGCAATTATATCACCTCTATCAATATCAGGATGAGGTGCCTTTGACCCAAGTTCAAGGTAAACAACCGATCCATTTGAAGTGCTTCTATTAAGAGCTCTCTCCTGAGGAGTCTTCCCAATTGAGTGGTTGTGCAATGCTGTATCAATTTCATCATCTGTACGAGATTCAGGGCAATGAACACTCTTGAGGGATGGTCCATTATCATTCTCGGCCTGATTTCGTGTCGATATTTTGCGTTTACGTGAAGAACTGGTGGTAACAGCTGGAAGATCTTCTATTGCTTCTTCCATTATGATTCTTCCATTTAATCTCACTCCAACTTTAACTTCAACTGGTCTTTTACACTTCAATGTGTCAATTCTTTGCCCCGTCAGTAAAGAGTTGAAGTTAACTCTGTTACGTGTTGAGGGTAGAAAGGGTTGATCATCTCCCTGAATGAGGTTACTCCAAATAATCCTAGTCCGACCGACCTCTGTTTGTTTCGATCGCTTATTTGAACTATCTTTCTTTGGATTCGATAGACTATCAGTAATTCTACAATCATAGGAGCCTAAACGATTGGCAAGTCCAGCCTTATCCAGTCTTTTCGCCTTATCCATTGATACAGTCTCCCCAGATTGTATACTCTGTGGGAAAGAGGCTGGACAAAGCATAGGCCGAATAACCTTCCGTGTATTCTCTGGTATTTGACCACTTTTAGTTGCAATTACAGACGTTGAGGGGAATAATGTTGACCTTGAGGAAACTCCTCCCACCTTCATTGACACCTTCCATTTCCGTGCACAAGACGTTGCTAGATGTATCTGTGTACTAGATCTTGACCTACTCTCTGCCAACTTCATATCACTATTATCAGTGATGTCAACATCAAATCTCCGTTGTTGCTTGTAAGGACGGAGTCCGCCATCTCTCTTTTTCCAATGGTATGGCAAGTGGGATAACATTTCAGCGTTGTTTGAATCTTTTGATATTAGATCCGCTTGCCATTTCTCAGCTAGAGTTACTGAGGTGGTGCCAACGTCTTTGTCATTTACCACTGCATCCATAGAAGATGGTAATGGAACTTGGGTGGAGAGCTCGATAACGCCAGGGTCTTGAGACCGCCTCGCGGCGGCAGAAGTTGATGCAGAATTAGTTTCAATATCATCTGGATTGCTGCTGTAATTACCCCTCGATTGTCCATTCTCGTATCGACCAAATCCGAAGGGTCCTTGAAAGTCCCCAAAGGGTGCACGGAGTTCATCTTGACAATGAGTGATAACATCCAAATTATCTATATCCCTTGGCATAGACTTGGCCAACCTCAGTGGTAATCGTTTTGAAGGATCTGACCATGGAAAAGAAGGTGGTGCTAAGAACTTTTGATTGATCGTATTCGCATCTTGATAAAGAGCTTGATTGTAAGCAGGACCATCGAGACGGGCAAGGATCTGAACTATAAGGTCGTCGTTGGGTATTTCAACCTTGCTAATTGAACTATCAGAATCACTATTCTCAGTAGACATAATTTGATCTTCTTGGTTCCTTTTGTTTGTTTCTTCCTGTAAAGGTATTGTTAAGGGGGGTGTTTGACAGACATACAATGGTTAATCTAAAAGTTAATAAAGATGTAATTCCAAAAGTGTGTACAGCACGTGGCTGCTGCACAACCAACTACCCCCCTTCTTAGGCCGACATAGTCCGGAGCATAAAGACAACAACAACGTGCTTACCTTCTTGCCCCCATTAGAATGAACTTCCTTATTGGATTCCATTTTCTATGAAGTAATTAACAAATTAAGGAACAACTTTAAAACGCCAATTCTACCTCTTAAACTTTAGAACTACAACGCCAACAACACTAACCCTTATCAAATTGTTTATCTGTACGCTTAAAGGCGTATCTGCAAAAGTAATGTTGCCTATTCTGACAAGATTGTTAAGATTGTTCAAGTTTGAGGGTCCAAATCCCCTGTAATTGAAATTTTAAGGAAAGGTTAGATTAAGGAATACACAAACCAGAAAGACAACACAAATGCCTATTGAATAACGGGGGAAGCAATACCGTAACTTCCGTAAAGGGTGTTCCAATCCAAGGATTAAGAAGTTGCAACACAATAGCCTAAAAGTTAGGCAAATTCACTTAAGTTCACGAAGAGTTGACTTACTGTGATGTTTTTAGATGTGTTATCCTACTGAATTCGAACCAGCTCGTAAATAATATGCCACAGGTATTTATCAAACAATTAGAGAGTTCCTTGCGTATATATATTGACTCTCCGTCTATCACTGCCTACTCAATTGCTGCCTAAGTCCTTACTAAGAAATTGTGTATGATATGAATCTATCTTTCAATGTAGACACATATCTTAAAGTGGGTATCCTCCACGGCGCGGTACATACATAGCTTCTTGGCAGGCGAATTGCAATAGTATCATTAGCATTAAGTATATTGCATTAATCTAGCATATTGCACTTGTCCACTCTGTAGGCACTCGCTTATATCTAGTCACTGTCCTAAGAGCAATGGCGGCTAAGAGTGCATTCTATAGCTTGTCGTGCTGGGTTATGAACAGCTGCCAGGTCGGTGTCTGTTGCTGTTGTATTTCTGATACTTGTGGTACCGCATGCACGCTCCAACCATTAGATGCCAATACTTGAAGTGATTCCTTTGTGCCTTTGACATGTTGAAAGTCGACAAGAGTGTCTGCTTCTTCTCTTACCAATTCAATATTTGCAATCACCTCATTTCCTTTTGATTGCTCGTCTTTAAGAAGCTTTAGTATCGAGCCTCCATCTTCTCCCGATACTAATACCGATACAGGCAACTCGTCTTCATCATTAGATGGATCGTTCGTTCCTAGTATTTTCTCACCGCTCATGACAAACAATTCATATGGGTGAGAATTAACAACGATGATACCCTCTGCTTGGCGATGATTTGATGCTTTATTAGTAAACGAGCAATTCCCTCTCTTTATAATCTGCACATGACCATCGTCATCGTCAACTGGACAAGTCTCTAGAGATGACGGGGAAGGTTTACAGCCTATTTCGTCACCAGGCGGAGGTGGCTTAAGTATCGCCTTGACAACTACGCCATGTTCACTTTGCTTTATTTGCGTCATCGACGCCTTGCCAAAGAAGGCTGGACTGCAGGGATAGTTTGCAATGGGTTGATTCTCTTCCTCGGCTTCACTTGTTTGTCGGTAAATAACGACATTGCACCTAAAGGAGTTACTCTCCATATCAGCCACTACAAGAGTGTATAAAGAAGAAGCGTGTTAGAAGACCAGTTTGTTACTAACCAAACAAGATACAAACGATAGATTAACTCACCTACAACATGTCTTTGATAGCCATCAGTAATATCATCTTCTGTCGAATCATCCATCAAGGTTGCCTTGTCACCTCCGGTCAAGCCGCCTTTCCCCCATTTAATAGTGGACCTGTCTAGGGTCTGATGATGCATTGGGGTATTGACTATTGACGCTTCCATCTGAGTGAAAGGAGCAGTTTGTACTACCAACACTATTGAAGGAGTGAGTTGATCCAAACTGTGAAAAATAGAAACTTCAATTACTTCTCCTGAGTCGATGTGTCGAACTATAAATCCATCGCCTCCGGGAAATGAGCTCACATCGAACTCGCCAAGAGGAGCACCCATGTCATACCGAGTCGAACCTGGGATTTTAGCATTTGTTGAATACTGTATCTTGTCCTTCTTTGTGGGGTTCTCTTTTGATGATGTAGCATCTGGTATGTTGGGACAGCTCTTGCTCTCGTCGACCTTGATCCCATTAGGATAGAAATCAGTGCCATAGAAACACGCTGATGACAGTGCTGTGTTCATGCGTTCGTCTACAGCATCCTTTTGCCTCAAGATATCGGTTAATAAAGATCTATGAGCAGTATTATAATCTAATGAGCTGCCGTGAAGTGCCATTGCCCATTGCATATCAGGATGATGGTAGTTTGGACAACTTCGTCCGAGCTTATTACCATTGCCTTTACCATGTCTATCAAACTGGTGATGAGCTTGATTCTTCCCTTCTATTTCTGAAGAAAATATCCCAGCATCATCGGAAGCTAGTAAAGATGATGCACTTTGAAAAAGCGGCCCAGACTGAATACCATCACTGCCCTGCTTACTAGCTACGACAACTTGATTTCTCTCGTGTATTGCTGCCGCGTATATACTTTCCTGTGTCTTGGTTGACCACTTTTCATGCTCAAAACTTGGGACAATACTCTCTTTTGTACTGTCGACTTCTTTGTCAGGCAGCACTGCAGTAGATGCTACAAGCTCATCTTTCGTATCGGTTTCAGTACTAGGTGACAGCCTTTCTTGCAAAAGTAAACGGACTTGCTCAATCTGAGTACTTATGCGGTCATCCTGATCTGTTTCTGCAATGGGAACATAATGGATTGGATGTGCCTCGGTAGTAAATATCCATTCTCGTTCATTATCATTGTGGAGAATGTTGTGCTCGGCATCAAATGTCAGCCAGAGATACTTTATTGTCTCGCTAAGAAAGTAGCTTGGCATCTCATTGTGATGTTGTATGTTGTTGACTCTTTGCTCGGTTTGGGGATCTCGATTGCTCCCTACAAAATCTAACAATCCGGTTGTTGTTGGGCCAACTTTTGACACGGTAGCAAAGCCGCACGGTTTCATGGATTGGGCATGAACAGCATGCAAGGCGAAATTCGCAGCCCATAACCAACTCGAGGTGTGATGTGTTGAGTTTGACTTCGAGCAAGGACCACGGTTATTACCATGCAATCCTAAAGTAGCAAGATGCAAAAAGTAGCAACTCTCTAGCAATTCGGGTCGCAATGGATGCACATCTCCAACCCCTTCAGTCTTCCAATGAACAAAGTTGAATCTTTCTGGAAGTAGACCAAGAAATTCTCGAACGAGGAAGAAACTGTTTAAAGTTGCGGCGGAAGGTGCAAGTTCTCCTAACAATACTTGTAGACCTGGATAGAAGGCCATTAAACTCTCAAATACCTGTCTTACATGACCAGATAGACCATGATTTAAGTCAACGTCCACATACCACTCTCCTAAGCGAGAGTTATCATGAACTCCAGAGTAGACTCTTGAAAACATAGTCCAAAACTCCTCATCTTCGGGAAAGAGCAAGTAGTGTTTTATCAGATACTCATAGAAACTATCAGAATTACTGCCAACTCCCGAGAGATATTCTTTCCATACTCCACTTTTTGTATCAATGTGCTTCCCATATAAATGTAATTGAGGTTGCCCTCGTATCCACAACGCTCGTGTGGCTAATTTTGCAGCCTTGCCAAAGGATTTGTCACTAGTGAGACGAGAAAGTAATTCAAACTCCAACGTGAGGGTTCCTGCGCCTGCTAAGCTGGCAACAGTTGTTTCCCCTTTTGGAACTCCGTGAAGTAAGTTCACCGTCCCGTAGGGTATACCTGTTTCTGTATCAAAGGCGAATAGAAGCCTCTTTCCAATATCATGTGCTAATTCAAGAAGATATCCATCATACTGCCACATATTATCTGTTGATTGGATATTCTCGTTGTTGTTTGATGCACATTCTTGCGCATCAGTTTCTTCCCAAACGCATTGACTACTAGCACCACCATTATCTGTATTTAGTGATGCAACATTGTCTTTGTCATTCGTTCTACTTGATGTTGAGTTTAACACATCACCCTCTAAGTCCCAGACTTCACTCTTGGTAACCATATTTGACATGTATGCAATAGCCAATTGATGTGCACTTAATAATCCTCCCAACACTCTAATTGTTGTCTCGAATAGACTAACATTCGTATTTACAGAAAACAAACCACCTTCTTCTCCTTTGAGCTTGAAACTTGCACTCTTCTTCTTCCCACTTCCTTTGGCAGCTTGAAACTCCTCTTTCATCCTCTCATCAAGGTACCGAAGTCGTTCTACACTTCGAGCAAACTCAGTGTAGTTCCCCATTATAATAAATGTGTCAAGTGTATCAATTAGAGTCAGCGCTGGCACCCTCACGAGGCTAAATGTTCCTGGTTCACAAGTCAAAGGCTTCAATTCGCCAGCTGGAAATGCATTATAAAAGTAGGAGTCATAAGCATGCATAAACATGGACTGAAGAAGTTGTTTATTTGCTTCAATTTGAGATGGTGGCATGGGAGGTAGTGCATCACTTGTAGAAAAAGATGTGCCTTGAAGATAAGTCTGTATCAAACGATCAAAGTCAGATGGATCAACTGTTGAAGAAGAAGAAGATTGATCAGCAGTATCAGTACTGTTAGCGGCTTCTTCGTTCTCCTGCATCTCCTCCACTTCATTAGGGCATGTATTGCATGCCTTGACAATGTATCGACATGGAACAGGCTCAAACACTTCTTGTATCATAATATTGCCATCATTTTGAAATAGTTCCTCTAACATACTTTGTCTACTACGCTCACAGCATTCAGCACTGTATATTACCTTGCTCTGACGTTTTTGCGTTCCTTTGCATATATCCCCATCCGTGTAATATTCCACAACCACACCTTGAGGTATTGGAGAATCCATCTCTTTTATACCCCAAGCATTATTTACAATTAAATTGTAGTCTGGTTCCCATGGAGGTAGAAATGTACCAAGATTATGAACCGTGGGTATAACAAAGTGTATACTATTCGAAAGTATCGATGTTGGTGGTAGTTTTAAGGTTTCTACTGGTTTGGATATGACTTCATCTACATTTTCGGGTATGGTTGATGGTTCTAAATGTAATTGTGATAATTGTTGTTGCGGTGTGAATCTATATGTCCAATGTGACCCACGAGAGAATATGCTACCCTCATTTTTTGTAGCAATTTCTCGTACATTGAATAATGAAGATTGCTGCATTCCCTCGTTCCAATATTCACTAGTAGATGTTGTTGGTATTGTTGTTTTATCTAATTTTGTCTGTTCTTCATCATGCATAAGTTTTTCATAATGTGAACTTACTGATAGGTCATATAAAACTTGTCGTCTATTCGACTTTCCCTTGCTGCTACCACTACCAATTTGATTGTTCATATTACCATCATCTTGCTTCTTTGTAACTGACTTTTGAGTGGCCTGTTGATTATTTTGTTTAAAGCTATTAAGAAATGCAGTTAGTTGATCGGGAGTGAGCTCAAACACATTATTACCCGAATTTTTATCTTTCTTGTCACCATTGTAAAAGGAGGCAAATAAATCAGATAGCTGGGCAGCACTAACAATTGTCAATGTAATAGCAACAGCTATACACCAGAGTTTCCTCTTGGGCATTATGAAGGTAGTATCTCCTTAAGAATGAAGAATGAGTCACCTACAATATTATGGGAGAAGTACTAGAGGAACATTAATAAGGAGGTCATATTATACCATTTGGAGCGGCATCTTAATTAACGTACGACAAACAACAATATGCCTTACGCCCGCTATGCGCTCGGGGCCTCGGGGCCCACGGTGATTTGGAAAAAAGATCACTAACAAAATTAAAAGATACCGATTTATCGGTTTCCGATTCGGACAAAAACTCCGAGCCTCAAGTTTTGGTTTTGACGGCCTAGTTTGGATACCGTAGTTTTTTCACTCACAAACATTAATTGCAATCAATGGGTTGGGTGGAAGTGATGATATATCTCCTTTAGACATGGATCTCCTGGTAGGCCAAATTACCATCGACCTAACAACTATATATACAATACATCTGTAAGTTGGCCTACCAGGAGATTAACAATTGATGTCTGCTCCCAGAATTATTTTGACAGCCTCTCAAAATTTTCATCATACCATCCTCCAACATATGGTATATAAATAGTAGTATAATCATTGCAATAGCGGATTATAATAATAGATTATGTTTATACTATTACTATATGATACTATTCTATGTTTGTTTGATATTCTACCGGTACAATCATCATACAATCATCCAAATAGGTCAAAATTATGGGGTAAAAAGCACGCTCAATTGAGGGGCGGAGAGTGATGGTATATCTCCTTCAAGTATGGATGGACTACGCTTCCAAGTTGATAAACCATCTAACGACTATATAAACAATCAATCCATAGGTTGGAAGCGTAGTTGACCAACTATTGATGCCTCCACAATAAGAAGTTATCAACTGACATTTTCAGATGAACCATAAATTTCATTGCAATTACCAACCAGCCATACTCAATAGTACCACCTCTGACCCGGCTGTGCGATTGTAGACATCATACTATGATGGTAATAAAGCCCTCACCCGATTGTTAGCTGTAGGTTGACCGCCATTAGAGAGTAATACATTGATGACGGAGGAAGAGACATAACTTGGGGGTATTTGAGAGGTCGAAGGATGGTATGATATGTCTCCTTCACATATTGATTGTGCAGTGATCCAATGAAGAGGCGGTCTAAAGACATTCAAATAGAGCTATCTGTCGGCTGGCCTACTAAGAGATACAATATTGATGCCTCCACAATAAGAAATTATCTTCCGACCATATCAGATGAACCAACATCTCAATTGCAACAACCAACCACTCATGTGCAATATAACCTCCTCTGACCAGGCTATATGGCTGTAGACTCCATACTATGATAGTAATAAAGGCCTCAACGGGTTTATAGCTGTAGCATACCAACAGTTGGAGAGTAATAGTGTGATGACGGAGGTGGGTGGGTGATGGTGGGGTTGTTCGATCATCGTAGGTTGGACGGGTAGTATGTGCACTTTATCATCCTCATGGCCCTGATAGACACACATTCATTGTTGATAATAATAATGGTGAGCAGCTTAACCACCAAATAGTAATAGGATGGTGTTTATTATGGTGTATATCCGGAGGAAAGAAATCATGATGAGCTATCACCTCAACAACATTACATTTTTTTGTAATGTTGTTTTTTAATATTTAGACGGTAACAGTGACCATATCCGACAATGATATGAACAAATAGGAGGTTAATGATGATGCCATAACAGATATTCGGTTGTCAGCATCGATTTAGGTGGTTAGGGGAGACGCTAAACATGGTGCTATTTGGGCTGATCGAGGGAGGATGTACGAGGTGGGTGGTTACAAATAGTAGCTATTTGGTGAAAAGAGCCCCTAAATGGTCATTTATGAGTTTTGTTAGTAATCTGGAATCCTAGTTAGGGTGAATTTGCCGTGGGCCGGGGATGTTTATAAGGATACCGTCACCACACTCTCATAAAAATAATATAATTTGCTTAGTTGTGCTCGGCGGCCTTGCTTAGACCAATAGGATGGGCCTTCCTTCACCTCGCAGTAATGGTAGTGGTGACCTAAGTAGTATATCACGTCAATCATCAAGTATCCTTGACAGTATAACCACAGGAAAGTCCGAGTTAGTATTGTTTTGTCATATAAAACTCGTTCAATATTGTAGTGTTGGAATTTGAGTGCTTGCCATTGTTTGCCTTTATTTGAATGTTTTTGCAAGCCGTATGTACTAAACAAACATTACAATTATCTCTCTTTCATCTTCATAAACGGGCTTATTGCGCATTTTTCCAGAGGGTTGGCTAGAATTATTTCTAAATGCCGCAGAGAAACGCAATTTTTCAAGATGGACCGAGAATATAAATGACAAATCAATAACACACCGTGCAACGAAGAATACATTCGATCGTATTGCCTCTTTGCTCCCTGATACTGTTGCTCCGAATGTTATCACTGCCGCTGGCTTTGCGTGTCTAGGTGAGTTTATTATATATACTTTAACTTTTTATCTTATGCACACAAAAATATTATAATGATATATGCAATATAATACTCAACATACAATAAACTATACTAAACACCATCACAGGTCAAGCGTGGTATGTACAAAATTTATATGGAGAATTATTTCCAACGGCATGTACATGGTTTGCCGTGGCAAATATACTAGTCTTCTTTGTAACAAATAGTATAGATTCTCGTCATGCCGATCGATTACGTCAACGAAGTGCTTTGGGTGAACTATTCAAGTATAGTTGTGATTGCTGTTCGGTAGTATTCTTCATTATATTGGTTACGTACTGTTTGGGTGGAACTAGTAATGTTACACAGTGGTATGCAGTACAGGCTAGTCAGTTAGTTATGTTTACCAAACATTTAAGTGCGTTCCACAGACATGCAGGTTTACGTTATAATGTATTCACTGGTCCTGGAGAGGTTATTCTAACAACGATAGTAGTATTGGCTTTAAGAGCGATTACTGGATTGGATTGGTTATTACAAATTTATGAAGTCACACTACATAGATTCATGACGCATCTGGACGATAAACATGATATTGAAATACATGATGGCATCAAGGAAATTATCACCGATCCATACAGGCTAGGTCCAGAGATGATTCAATTACTATATGCAAGTATGTATCTCACAGCATTGGTTAAAACTCTTCTACTTAAGAAAGATCATAACTGGTCTAGGTTTGGAATTATTTTCTGTTTGACAATGCGGCTTATTCCCGCTGTTTTTATACGCTGGGGATTTTATCCAGCCACCAACGGTCTGACGGCAGTAGATGTTGTTGTGGATGGTCTATTCTTGGCGGTACTTACATCGGATGTTACCCTTGCAAAGATGGCTGGGAGAGAAATCCATCCCTGGGTGGTATTAATGTCTAGGTGAGTTACTTTCGTTACATGCTTGTTTATTGTTCTCATCTACAATTATCTCATACTTGTTCTTGCATCTTCTCCCCAGTGCTGCAATTCTCAGTCATGCAACAATTATTTTCCTCGTCGTTGTATACTACATTGCGGTGTTTGCCGATTTATGTTCCTACCTCAATATGCCTTTAATGACTGTGTGTCGCAATGTTTACTGTGATGGTGTATATGATCTATGTCATATAGGCCACAAAACGTTGTTCAAGAATGCACTAACATTCGGGAACCGTCTCTATGTTGGAGTTGTGGGAGATAAAGATGCATCGGCTTACAAACGTCCACCGATAATGTCGCATGACGAGAGGTGTGCAGAAGTGGAAGCCTGTAAAAGTGTGACGAAAGTTATTGAGAACTGTCCCTGCTTTGGCCTAACACAAGAATTCTTGGATTATCATCAAATACATGTTGTGGCTTATGGTGAGGAATATCTTGAACGCTATCCAAATCCAGATGATGATCCATACTACTCGGTGCCAAGAAAATTGGGCATTGCTCGTCCTTTACCTCGAACAAAGGGTCTGTCAACTTCTGATCTGATCAAAAGAATTCAAAGAGCGGCACCTGCTGAACAGAGAAATGATGGGGGAGGTGATTGAGGGAAGTAACTTTGTGGAGGGTTGCACATATCTCATGTATAGGGACGTAGCGTGTGTATTAATAAGTGGATGTGTTGGATATGTGTTATATGTGTAAGTCGTGAGAGAGCAAAATGTAAACAGAGTTAAAGATTCTATGTTACACATTTAATATTTAGTCTTCTAATCTGAATCACTATCGGTAACTTCCTCCGCCTTCTCTTCCTCTTCATCTGATGATTCCCCTTCTACATTTTCTTCTGGAACTGGATCTTTCATATCCAAATAACTCTTATCAAAAAAGTGTAAACGAATGTAACCATCCTCGGCACCACTAGCATAAGAGCGTCCATTGGGATTTATCGCAAGGGCATTAATAGGTCCAAAGTGCCCCTTCACTGCACCAAATTCCTCTTCATACACTAAATGGAAGAACCGAGTCTCAAACTTTCCCACCTTACCAGAAGTTGTAGTTACACTCATGGCATCCTGACCACCACCCAATAAAATATGATCTTTCGTTTCTGAAATAACTGCATCGTTCACGGGACGATCTGTCTTATACGTCTTCATATGACGCAAGTCCACAACATCATACAACTTGGCTGTGAAGTCTGAAGAACTTGTAATGAAGAGAGTCTTATCCTGATTGAAACTCACTCTGTTAATCTTCTTCTCATGGGGGAAGAACTCATCAAGTTCCTCACCCGTTACTGGGTCATATAGACGGATAGAACCATTGTCGAATGTTACAAAGAGAGCCTCATTGAGGTTAAGCCATACAATATTGGTAGCATTGACACGCTTTCCATCAATCTTGGGCAAATCAATCTCCAACCTAGGACTATCGGGATAGTTTGCTGGATCATCATTTTCGGGAGCATCATAGACTGATATTTGTGCATTATGTTCAACAAATGGGTCGGATATAGTAGCAAACATGTTAGACCCATCAGCCCATGCAACACCACGAACTGGACCGTGATGTTCAAATGTTTTAATACATTCCCCTGTCTCACAGTCCCATAGTTTGGCGCACCTATTTGATATATTAGTACATAATGATTTGTGTGGGATATGTAGAAAAAATATGTGAGCTGAGATTTTGACATTACACTTCTCCTACACAACCAATCAACTCAAACTTACGCATCAGCACTAGCTGTTAATACCCTTTTTGAGAAGCGACAACAATCTAAATCCCAAATAGTACCCTTGTGACCATTGAAGGTGCCCAACCTTTCACCATTCTCTGCTCTCCACACAGATGGTATGTGATCTTTAGAGCCAGTGAAGAGTAAATCACCGTCAAAGTTGTACTTGACAACGGTGATGGAACGTTCGTGTCCTTTAAGTAGAATAGGTCTCTGTGAATGTATTGCAGTATATCATAATATATAAGCATTTGTTGAGTACAATAACCACATAATAATATAATTTCATTGCATTGCATTGCAAAAAAAACTTGTGCACAAGATGTGCATTTCTCACCATTTCTTAATATTTAAATTCAACTAGAATAATAATCTGTCAATAATCGTGTATAACTATAGAACCAGGGCGATAGTGGAGGAGTGTAGTAGATGAGATAAGAGAGGAGATGGCGTACTAGAGTAAAATATTACAAAGGGTGAATTGGAGGCTACAACGACGGCCAGACGAATAAATAAAAAATAAATGGCAACTTCGACTCTTTACCAGTTTTAGACTTCTCCCCTGGGACTTTACGTACCGCGCAAAGCGTAAGACTCCCAAAGATGCTTACCACCTCAAAATGGCGCTTGCTTGAGCATAAATCTAGAAACAACCTCTATCGGCTGGTGGACTGCTATTGCTCCTTCCCACGCCATACATATTGGCCACCATCACATCCCAACGTTGTAGTAACCCCTAAGCTTCAGTCTGATAACTCAATGGCCGTGGAGGAGTCCGTCAAGGCCACCATAAACGAAGATTAGCACTTCAACCCTCGAGATCGAATTACGTGATGTGTCATCCTTCTCGCCACCAGTACTCCCTCCACATCATTACCTCCACCCCACCCACCATCCTCCTTCATTAACAAGGTATTAGACCGCGGGTTGGTGCCATCAGACCGTATAGAACATATGATTAGGCCACCCTACACCACTTTTATTAAAAATTCGATCAAATTTTGATGTGGTGGTGAAGTAGTTTTGGGGATGTATATCACCCTATGCGATATCTCACAACCAAATAAACATTGCACAACAACAATATAGTATATGAGAGGGTTCTGGATGGTTGTGCATGGGTAGGTGGTCGTTCATTCAACACATAAACCCCGATTCTCAATTTTTTTGATGGTGTGGGAAATGCCAATTTTCAACCCTATAATTTGATTGATGACAATCTTTTGAAGGATTGGGCCATATATTCATTTGCAATTCGACAATCAACCACTTATATATGGTATTGGTGGTGTGATTATGGTTGGGGATGCAGGTATTAAATATTAGTTATGTTTTGTGTAAAAGTTGAGGTGGGGGTTGAGTGATAAAATTGATGTTTGTTGTCCCATATGGCGGATTAGAACGGAAACCAACACAACACAACAATCAACTATCATATAGAGAGGAGGAGAGAGGTTGGTGTGATCAGATATGATATTTAGAGACTATTCTACCAGTTTTATGTTAGCAACAACAACAAAACTAGAATAGCATATAATGTTAATATGTAGCTGTCTCTAGAACTAATGTTATGCAATGTTTCAGTATATGCACATTGGATATATTCTAGTTTATATTGTTAAGTAATGTTCCTCCTCCTCAGATACTACTCCACTATCATTCTATACCTCAAGGCTGCCTCTGACATATCATGTGTATTATTAGAACATATGATATGTCTAACATCAATATTGTATTGGTGGCTAGGAGACAACAATTGCACTACAACTCATCATTCGATTTAGTTGATAATTGGTAGTTTGGGCGGATTAAATCATCTCCTGATCGATATCAGTACCAAAAAATCATTACATAACAATCAACTATGGTAGTGGGGATATTGTGGCCGGTATATAATGGTGGTAGGGCGCTCATTGTACGTATTAACCTCACTTCTTATTAATTTTGTTAATTGCAAAAACTTGGGTGTTGACAAGGATACGGCATTGAGGGGCGTGTTATACCATACCACAAACAACAACAAGGCTAAACATGATAGATATGGAGTATATGAAGGCGTAGGAATGTCAATTGCATGGATTGGCAATGCATAGGCGTCATAATAGACATAATAATAGAGCACAACTTGACCTCGGAACATTTACTTTTGTCAAAAAAGCTAAATTCTACAAAATTACAAGGTAATAAGATACCTATTTCTCTCTAAAGTACCTTTCTGAGTTGAAATGAATCCATCCTACCTGATTTAATACTAAAGGATACCACAATTATTTACTAGTTTAATGCATATCATTGCAACTATATCCAATATCAATTCAATTCCTTCTAGGAATACTTAGCTAGATGCATTAGGTAAAGATATTGGGTGGTGGTTTGATCCAGAACATCAATATTTAAAAGTTAGGACCTCAGCTACCTGATTTAGGTCTAAAACTGGTACTACCATATTCTTCATAGCTTTGACCTGATCACTATTCTATATGCCTCTTCTTTCCACCATTCACGGCATGTATCTACTCAAGTTAATAGCAGCATATAGTGTACTACCAACTATTTCATCATTTCATTCTCCGCATAGACATGTAATATCATCTGACAACTATAGAAGCAGTCGAACCGCTAAAAAAGCAACACGACATGACAATCTCTTTTGGCCATCAACACCACCATCACCTATTGCTGTAGATAGTATAATAGTTTCTGGTGATGATGATGACGACGACAATGTCGTCGATGACGATAATATTCTTGATTTGGCATTGGATTCTGTTGTCAAAATATATGCAACCCATAGGTAAGTTATGATATAGTATGCATGTTTTGCAACTAGGTATGCCTTTCTATTCTCAATTTTGCATCATATCTTTGCACTCATACATACACTAGTGAACCGGATTATCATATCATGTGGCAAAAACAACACCAAACCACGTCTACATCATCTGGTTTTGTACTTAATTGCCCGGGAATTGGTTATAGAGTAATGACAAATGCACACTCTGTAGAATATGGAAGTGTAGTACAAGTACAACTAAGAGGAGATGATGAAAAGCATGAAGCTATAATTGAAGCAGTTGGTAATGAATGTGATCTAGCATTACTAAGATGTGATACTCTATTTGATGACACGGCGCCTTTTGCAATGCCATTAGGCCCGCTTCCTTCTTTGCAAGACGAGGTAGAAGTCTTAGGCTATCCAGCAGGAGGAGATTCTCTATGCGTTACCAAAGGAGTTGTTTCGAGAATAGAAATGCAAGAGTATGCGCAAGCTGGCGCTCGATTGTTAGCTATGCAGATAGACGCCGCTATCAACCCAGGAAAGTTCGCGTTAGTATTGTTTTATCATGTGAATTCGTGTGTTCAATATGAACTATCGACAAGATTACTTTGCCTTTATTTGATTGCCTTTACAAGCCGTATGCCCTAACATAAGTTACTACGTCTCTCTCTAACTTCATAAAATGTGAAAAGGCAACTCGGGTGGGCCTGTGATAAATGAACATTTAGAAATTGTTGGGGTAGCCTTCCAAGGGATAGACGAAGATAGTGTTGAGAATGTAGGTTATGTGGTACCTTCTAGTGTTGTATTACACTTCCTCGAAGATGTCAGGAGGAACAAACAATATACAGGCTTTTGTCACTTGGGGATAGAGATATCATTCCTAGAAAATCAAACATTTCGAAAATTCTTACAACTTGATGATAAGGAAGACGCAACAATAATAAATGGGAGCGGAAGAGCAAAACGCAAGAAGAGAACTGGCGTGATGGTGAGAAGAGTACAGCCTACCTCTGGTGGATATACTATTCTACAAAGCAATGATGTCATACTAGAGATCGATGACATACCATTAGGAAATGATGGGAAGATACCATTTCGAAGAGGGGAAAGAGTAGATCTCGGTGGCTATATCACATCTTTATTTGAAGATGATATTGTTCATCTTAAAGTCTGGAGAGAAGGGGATGAGATTGATGTTTCATTTCCAGTTTCACCTATCAAATCACTGGTACCTTCTCACTTCAACAATAAACCACCGCCATATTTGATTGCCAGTGGGTTATGCTTCACATGCTTATCGATACCGTATCTTGAGAAAAAGCATGCGTGGTCTGACTTCTATACTGATAATGTTTCATATCTTCTAGGTCTTGCGAATAAACCACTGAAGCAGGAGGGAGATGAAGTAGTTGTCCTCGCTCAAGTACTTGCTCATAGAGCAAATCGTGGGTATGAACACTTCTTCGACTTGCATCTCCTCAAATTCAACGATATTGAAGTCCGATCCTTACTACACTTGAAAGACCTGATTGACAATAGTAATGCAGAGTACATGACATTCGAATTTGCTCCCAAAGATGGCGGTAGACTAGTTGTATTAGATCGAGTGAATAATGAAGAGGTTACAAAAGAAGTTTGTGTAGAGCATTCGATAGGAAAACACTTTGTTTTGAGATCATGATATGGATGGTAACCCTAGAGGAAGTCAACCCTCATCTCACCCGTCTAGTCAGCTACAGCTCAGATGATAAAGGTACATTCTATTATCGTTTGATCGCTACTCATTCTTAGATTGTCTTCTCGTAATGAAGAAAGCCTTTCTTCCAACCACTAAACTTCATACCCTAAGCTTTTTTTACTAACAAAATGTAACTCACTCAATATTGGGTATTTTTAAGTCAGTAAACCTTCTACTGTGGTCTATTAGATGCCATTGGTCCTTTCCTTATGTAAAACTTAGCTTGCAATGTGCATAACAGTAAGAAAAATACAAAAGAAAATAGCAACATAAGGCCTGAGAAAACACATGCACATGACTATCATGCAAAGACCTCACAACCAAAAAGCATCAGCTCTAGTTGAATAAGCTTTTTGAGGGTACATGTGAAATATTTTGATGGGTGAGCCACGGTCATACTGCCTGTTGATGCAACTGTGTAGCAAAGTGGCATTTTCACACAAATCATTGGTGCAACAAAACGCCTAAGAAAACACACAAATGATTATCATACCATGTAGGTGCTAGTATAGTGGTGGTTTGGCATTGTATATGTATATAACAAGTTGATGAACACTGTCAGCACCTTTGTAGGGCCCTCAACCATACTTTTACTGCCAGGTGTTGGCGTTTTTCTTCCCTCAGGTGGGTCAAAGTTTCGTTTTCCCACAGGCTTTCGGAGAACGTTGGGCTTCAAGTGGGGTATGCCAACATGTAGGTGCTAGTATAGTGGTGGTTTGGCATGTTATATGTATATAACAAGTTGATGAACACTGTCAGCACCTTTGTAGGGCCCTCCACCATACTTTTACTGCCAGGTGTTGGCGTTTTTCTTCCCTCAGGTGGGTCAAAGTTTCGTTTTCCCACAGGCTTTCGGAGAACATTGGGGCTTCAAGTGGTGGTATGCCAACATGCAGGTGCTAGTATAGTGGTGGTTTGGCATTGTATATGTGTATAACAAGTTGATGAACACTGTCAGCACCTTTGTAGGGCCCTCCACCATACTTTTACTGCCACTACGCGTTGGCGTTTTTCTTCCCTCAGGTGGGTCAAAGTTTCGTTTTCCCACAGGCTTTCGGAGAACGTTGGGCTTCAAGTGGTGGTATGCCAACATGTAGGTGCTAGTATAGTGGTGGTTTGGCATTGTATATGTATATAACAAGTTGATGAACACTGTCAGCACCTTTGTAGGGCCCTCCACCATACTTTTACTGCCAGGTGTTGGCGTTTTTCTTCCCT
>Ga0214481_100202_pt1 | contig 30897 bp, 21 predicted proteins | sample M1_20Mar14CPVII9_4_FD_165057 | JGI IMG/M metagenome (GOLD analysis project Ga0214481, IMG submission 165057) | Marine eukaryotic communities from Monterey Bay, California, United States - M1_20Mar14CPVII9sort6BwellG10 | ecosystem: Environmental > Aquatic > Marine > Unclassified | place: USA...
GAGCCTACCAAAAGCGACACGATGAAATACTTGATTTATCTTCTGCATTATCTAACCCTACACCATCCATATTATTATTGGGTTGATCTTCCTTTAATGGTTCAGTTTTAGATGAATCATCCGAGTTTTGTGGTGATGAATTATTATTAGCTGGTGATTTAGTAAGTTTAGGAGAAGAAGGTGGTAGTTCAGGTGATTCATTAGCATTCTTCTTAGCCTCTTCCTCGGCGGCCATCAAACTTTGTTTCCTAACTTTGGCAAACTTCTTTTCTAACTTTGTTAACTTCTTCTTATTACCGGCTATTGGTGACTTTTTAGTATTATTGTCAACTTCGGCCTGTTGTTGGACTGGTGGTGCTGTATCATCCTTCAAGTTTGATGTAATATCAGGATTATTATTTTTCAAGGTATCTGGTGATGTTTTATCTGCGGAATCAACTTGTTGTTGGACGGGTGGTGATATATCATCCTTCAAATTAGTGGGTGCACCATTCTCATTCTTCAAATTGTTGGTGCATGCACCACTTTTATTGCCATAATTCTTATCCTTGTTATACAGCCGCATACCCCCACGAGCAGCAGCATTCGTATCGCCTACGTCATTATTATCACTCTTATTATTATTATTATTATTAACATCCTGTCGTGGTGGTCTAAGAGCAACACTATTACAATCAGCCATGTTTGATGAAAAGGTAGTATTGGTTGTACGTCTATTATCAAAATCTAATCGTAATGTAGCTGAACTCTTTTCACAAATGTTTGTAGTATTCATATTATTGTTAGTAGTATCTGCTACGGCTGATGTATTATTACTAGTGGGTACAGGTTTTCCAGATGTATTAGGTGATTGAGATAATAAAACATTCTCTGAGTTGTCATCTTCTGTTGATTGTGGTGAACTGCTCTCTGCCGCAGCGGCTACTTTGCGTTCTTCCGGTGGATAAATTGGTGATGGCATTGTTGTTTAATGTTGTATTACTGATATGTTTATATTATATGGCGTCCAATAAATTAATACTACAGCACGGCTATCATTCAGTGCAAGTGATTTTATGTCATGTCAAAAGTGCGCAAGTTTGGGCGCATGTTATCACAAGCGCATTTTCGACCCCAAATTAAAGGATACCTACCATTAGTAATTGTCAATAGGTATCCTCATAATTACGGGCATGTGCGCCAGCGCTGTGGCTAGAAATACTAAGAAATTTTCTTGTGCATTGCGCCATGTGCATGTGCCTGATTGGGTTTGATCGATATCGTGCTGTGGGCTGTGATCGATATTGAAGAAGCATCATAAGTATCCCATATGCCAATGATATACACAGGCATTATACCTATTTTGACAAGGTAAATACCCTGTTTCTTTAAGTATTTATTATAATGTTAAAGTTTTATAACCCGAATGGTTCACCCTAGCCCGTTATAGTAAATAAACCAACATATTACAATAATATAAAACATGAGTAATAACGATGATAATATATTATCGTGTGCCAATTGTGGCAAGGGAGAGGAAGAGAGCATCAATCTCAAATATTGCGGTGCATGTAAGTTAGTAAAATATTGTAGTGCAGAATGTCAAAAGGTTCATCGTCCTATGCATAAAAGGGATTGTAAGAAACGTGCTGCTGAATTACACGAAGAGGCTTTATTCAAAGAACACACACCGAATGAAGATTGCCCAATCTGTATGCTGCCTCTACCACTTGAGATTGAAATGTCTTGTTTCTATCCCTGTTGTGGCAAACGTGTTTGTTGGGGTTGTATTTATGGGTTGATTATGGAAAGTATATCAAAAGGTAAGAAAGAAGAAGAATCTGAAGTTTGTCCTTTCTGTAGGACGATATTCAATAAAGGTGAAGAAGGGGTCAAACAATTACAGAAACTCATTGAAAACGGCAATTCGGATGCATGTTTTGAGCTTTCGGGATATTATACTAAGTATGATCCTTCAATAGGACTGTCACAAGATTTAAGTAAGGTTAATGAGCTATTGGTCAAGGGAAGCAAGCTTGGATGTGAGAAGTCTTGTCATAATCTAGGAGCTTTATACGAACATGGAATAGGTGTTGAAAGAGACGAAAAGAAAGCCAAATACTACTATGAGTTAGCTGTCATCAACGGGAGTATATGTACACGATCTGTTATTGGTAACATAGAAGCAAAAGTTGGCAATAATGATCGAGCAAATGAGCACTTTTTACTTGGAGCAAGGGCAGGGGATACGAAATCTTTAGATTTCGTCACAGAGGGGTATAAAGATGGGATGGTTACTAAAGATGTGTATGCAAATACTCTACGAGCCTACCAAAAGCGACACGATGAAATGAAGAGTGATCATAGGAAGAAGGCCAAGCAAATCTATCCATGATGAAAATACCTGCTTAGATTAGAGGATCGGCACTAGAGAAATTTGACCTCAATAGAAACGACATTCGTTTTGGTTCAGATATCTATCTACCTAGACAGCCTTGTTCTTTTTACTACTAGTTGTACTAGCCTTGTCATCATTATTCTCAAATTGCTTCCTCTTATTCCCTCTCATCTGCTTCCGTTTACCACCAACCTTGGATCGGATAGCCTTGACTTGATCTTCTGTAAGTTCATTAGTACCAGTTCGTGGACAAAGCTTAGTCCCCATTAATATATATCCACCACTTTGTGTCATGGCCATGTTTGGATGGGTACGTCCTTCTAATACTTGATACTCACGGAACCATGTATCAGTTAAACGAAGATTGATTGCAATATTACGCTGTTGCATCATGGTGCCTTCTTCTTGGATATACCATTCAATGCCTTGTTATTGTCATCATCAGCATCTTCATCATTAATATAGTAGTTTTGTAAAGTATGGAATGTTTCAAGTAGTGGTTCCAAGAACTCATGATAGATGACAAATGGACATGACGGTGCAAGATATGGTAGCAGCCGGAATAGCGTGGCTGTTGGATCATACTTGGTTGCAATAATGAGTGAATCACATTGACGTGGTACATGGGTACTCGTTGATTCATCCATCTTGGCATCTTCCTCAACCTTCTTTGTATTGTCTAATATCTCACTCTTATCAAGACATTCATCAATCATCTCTCGTATTTCCAACATACTATGCCTAGTTAACTTTCGTGTAAACCTAGCACATCTCCGTGCCAAGAAATCATTCACCTTACGTTCATCATTCATCAAATCTGTCTTGACATAATCAAGTGTATGTGGTTGTAATGGTGTTGGCCATACCATACTTTCACGGTCACGTTTCTCGACATCTATCAATTCACCAGTGTTTGGATCACATAATGATTTGGTCTGTATTGCCTTCTCATCATAGTCACCAAATACTTCACCCAAGTTAACCCACTTTAAGGATTGTTTCTCACCAATTGTAAAATTCATCTTCATTACAACATGATCTAAATAACTCGGTTGTTGTCCCGAATACAAACTAAAGACACTACCATACCCGCCCATCCGTCGTGTACAACTCGTCGTTATTAATCCCTGTACGGCATTATCAAATATTAATACTCTACTACCACCACATATATTGGCATTACTTAATAACTGACCTAGTGTGTCATCACGTAAATTACTAATCTTTCTTGGATCTTTTAAATGCAACGCGGAACATAATGTTGATGGCGTTATACGTACTATACGACATCGTGGTTGATACTTCATTTGTTTACGTTTGACATACTTGGCTTGACTGAAGGCAGTTTTAGAACCAAAGGTTGATGAATTTGATATCATTGCGGCGACGATTGCTGACCCGTCGGAAGTTGATTGTAATTTTGATACACATGATTGTGTCAACTTTTGTGATTTGTTATCATCAATTAAGTTACGATTATCATTGTGTGCTACTCCCTCTGTTACCTTATCTTGTTTGTTGTTAATTGAATTGGTGCTTTTGTTGTTGTTTGCTGTTGCATTGGTATCAATACTACTACCATTCTTCACATCAACACTACTACTCTGAATAACATCCAATACATCATCCGAACTGGGTAATAAATCCTCACCTTCAGGCAATGGTATCAATCCTCTATCATTCCCAACTTCCAATACAGTACCATACGGCAGACCAATCAAATCATGTGTATGATAGGTACGTTTATTAATCTTACAAGGCACGAATCCCTTGGAACATTTCCACTTTGTTAATGCTTGAGCGAATAATTGACGTCCATCTGCAAAGTGTAGTAGGAAGTGATCGTTTTCTCGAAGTGTTGGTGGTAGTGGATCTTGATAGGAGTATGGATCTATATCATCATTATCATCATCTTTTGTTGGAGGAGGGGTAGTACTGTTTTCCATAGTGTATTACTGCAAGGTAGAGGAGTAAATCAATCAATGATTATTATATTGCAAAAGATACGGTATCCGCTTCTACCTTTGTGCTCGACTAAGTATAAATGGGATCAGTGGGGATTTGTAGAGTACATGAATGCCCTCGCTATATTATTTTGGCAATAAGATTATATAAACACTGCCACAAAGAGGACCGATATGATACAGATTGGGTGGCTTGTAATATTGTTGTTTTTAGCAAGGATACGTTTGATCGCTAAACTCTAAATCCCCTCTGAACTTGATTTCTGGGTTATTATTATTCCACTATGTTATGTTAGACTGGCTCTACCACATCTGCTAACATCAACCTCTATTATCAACAAATCGTCGTATATACCGCCGTTATTATTAATATCTAAATTAATCTTCTCAAGAAAATACGCCGCGGCACTAAGACACAACAAATACCCAAAATATAATTTCTAACAACCACCACCACAAAAACTTTACTACGACTATATCAATATAATATCTCCACCAACAAATACCAACCGCAATATTAATAAATCCATATAATAAATTATTCACCGCCGCTATATAATATTGCAATAATATCGGTATTATAAACATCTACAATACCGGACATAAAATATATTTTTTCTGACCTCGGTGCACTTCTTGCAATAATATACTCAACAATACATTAATAAATCATGTCGACTACCTCGAACATAAAGGGTGCATTCGATAGTTTACTCGCTGCCGCTTCATCAGCTGATTTATCTGATAATTCCCCGGAAGATAATAATAATAATACCTCCGTTGCAAGTGCAAAAAAGAAAGCCTCTAATAGGGTTTCATTTCCGCGAAAGTTGTATAATATACTAGAGGATGAGGATGCGTCCATAATTAATTGGACAGCAAATGGGGATGCATTTATTGTTCATGATAATGATCGGTTTTCTACTGATATATTGCCACGGTACTTTAGACATACCAAGGTACGTGTGTATATTATTTTTAGTATGGTTGTATCAATTTCACGTCCTAACTTTACACATATCTATATAATCTAACCTCAACCTAACTCTCAATCTATTCTTTGCAGTTAACATCCTTTCATCGTCAATTAAATCTGTACGGATTTCGTCGTATAGTGAACGGATCATATCGACATGATTTATTCCAACGTGATAAGCCTGAACTATTTCTTCAAATGAAAATAAATAGAACCTCCACCTCCACCGCCGCATCACGTGAGGATGCGGCTAAATCACGTGGGGGTGCCGCTAAATCACGTGAGTATGCGGGTAAGAAGTCTGATGATATTATTAAGGGTCTCGTGGCATCAGGTAGTTTAGCTGCCGCCAAGATCATGGAGAAGAAGAAGAATGATTATCTTACTAATAATAAAGGTGGTGTAAACAACAACAGACCATCGCCAGAAGTACATGAAGGCACGCAGGCACCTAAACGACCACGTGGTCGGCCACCAAAGAAGTTAGGAGGTAATGACAATGGTGTAGACAACAAGAAACCATCGTCAAAAGTACATGAAAGCACGACAGCTTCCCAGGAAGATAAACAATTAAAAGCACCACAAGCAGCACCAGTTAAAACAACAACTACTACTCTTAAAGGTGAAGAAAAGGTTACATCCACAGCAGTGACGTATAACCATCTGAAAGTACCACCGGTGCTGCCCAATGAATCAATCCTTCAAATCACTGCTGATAAACAAATTCAAGCTTATCTTGATAGTAGACCAAAACCGAATACTCTTGAAGATGAAGAGGATAGTACATCGGCACATTCTCCTCCTGTTGCAACAAGGTCTTCCAATAGAATCAAGAAAGAAAAACTTAAACAGAGTGCAGAAAATGATGATGATGAAGAAGAAGAAGAGAGTACAACAAGGTCTACAAGGTCATCCAAGAGAAACAAAAGCACATCAAAGGAACAGCCAAAACGTGGAAACACTTATGGAGTCAAACACCGTAAATTCAAGGTTAATCGTGATGAGCCCACGGGTAAGGATGGCCTTACAAAATCACAAGCTGCGGCTATTGAACGAGCTTTTTCAAGGCACGATATCCCAAGTGAGGTGATTAGTTCACAGTACCGCTACGCTAGGAATCAATTCTATGAGAATAAGACTAAGTCATCTTCCTCTAAACCACCCCCTCCTATTACGAATTGGGATGCAAAACGTTTGCAAGAGTGGAATAAAGCAGCCGCCGCCACAGATATTTTACCAGGAGGACACTGGACAAAGGAGGAGGACGATCGTATTGTTGCATTTGCTGCCAGTGGAGAAAATGTTGAGAAAGGTAGTACGAATTGGGATGAAATACGTTTACCTGGCCGTGTCAGTGAGCAAGTGAAGAGGAGGTGGGAGAATATCTTAGACCCAAACATCAAGAATAATGGAATGTGGACCGAGGCTGAGATGAAGCTACTAATTGATGGTCAGAAAGAGTTGGGTAATAAATGGGCTGAAATTGCCGAACGGATCCCTGGTAGGAATGAATGCGCAGTTAAGAACCGCTGGTACAATTTCAAAACAAGTGAGAAGAAGAAGGCAAAGAAGAAGGAAGCAAAGGAGAAGGCTGAAGAGGCGTTAAGTGAATCCAAGTTGGCGGCCACTGCCGCCAAACAGAAGCAATCTTCTTGTTTACCAAAGGATAAAGATGAGGGTACAAGAAGTTTCACGAGGGAGGATGATATCTTGTTGATGAAGGGTATGATGAAGCATGGAAATAACAGTTGGAAGAAGATTTACGCTGATGAGCCTGGTCTACACCACATCCAACAATCTGCTCTCAAGGATAGGGCCAGAAACGAGCACTTTCAAACCAGGTATCAGAGAGCAAAGCTCGACCCATCTTTGCTTGATCGTGTTGACGAGTTATGTGGAGCCGCCTGTCAGCGTATTTATAGTAAAGAGAAGGTCTCTTTGCTGGAGGGTATTAACAAGCTTAAAGGGGGAACTGCACAACCTCGAAATAACAAGATAAAGTCCATCGCCGTACCTCGTTTGCCTCAACAGATGGTCGTACAACCACAGAAGCCCACCGCCGCGACTACTGTGCCTAGAGAGAACCCAGCGGCTTCCATACCCAAAACGGGATCTCAAGAATCAGTGATAAATGACAAGACTAGTGAATCTTTAGAGGGAAACTTTCCTCTATTCTATGAGACGCTTAAGAAACAAGAACAAGAGATGCAATTGGAAAGTAAAAGGAGTTCCGAGAAAGAAGAGAGTAAAGTCCACCAAGGTGAAGATGAAGATGTCAGTGAAGTATTATCTGCTCTCTTTTCAATGAAATCAAAGGGTTTCAAGTTTAAGGAGGATCGTGAAAGTAGCACTATGGAAGAAGGGAAAGTATCAAGTGGAGAATCTGGTACTGCTGTTGAAGAATACAACAATCCCTTGGTATGCCCATACTGTTCAAAACGATTTGTATCTATGGGTGGACGCCAATATCACATCGGTAAGTGTGTAATTGTTCGAAGTGGCTTGGTCATACTGGTAATATAACTCACTTTACTCACCATATTCATCACCACATATTTACAGACAAGAAAGTATGTCAAAAAACGGGTTATGTGGCGAAGAGTTCTCCTGTTGCTGAGAAGATGGAGCCGGAGAAATCAAGACCATCACAAGTCGAGAATAACTACTCCGGCGGCTGCGACACTCAACAAATTCCATCTCAGGAATCTACTACTAATATGTTGAACGATCTATTCTACAACTACCACGGCAGTGAGCTAGAAGACCAAAGAAAGCCGGTAGGAGGTCCAGTGAAACTTACCTCCGTTTATAGTGGAGTACACAGGGATATGAGTAAGAAGGACACTGACCACCCAATCAAATTTCTGGCGAGGTTTGACAATACATATATGGGTTCTTATTCGCTAGAAACAGATGCAGCTTTAGCTTACGATGCAGCAATCAGAGCTCGACGACATGCAAGGCATTATGGCAAGGTCAACTTTACAACTAAAGATTCGTACTTGAAAGAGCGTGCGGCGGAGTTGAAATCCAATGATGTATCTGAAGCCCAAAAACCCTTGGAACAGATATTGGCATATATATCTTCAAATGTCAGCAACAAAATAGTTCCACTCGATGATGAAGAAGAGGAATTGTTAAGCTTTGGTCAGAAGACAAGTGGACAGTCCAGTTTGAAGAGACGTAAATCATCATCTGCCTCGAGGCCCGTCAGGCCTGTGTCATTAAAGTTTGGAGACGACGCAACCTTTCCTGAGCAACTCTATGACATTCTTTCAGTAGAAGAGTATTCGGATATCATATCATGGGCAGCAAATGGAAATGGTTTCAAGATATATGACTTTCAAGCTTGGGAAGGTACGCTACTTCCCTTTCATTTCAATGCCACTCAACAGTCATCATTCACACGACGTCTGCAAAGGTGGGGATTTGAACGTATATCCAAAGGACCTGAACTCGGTCTATTTTACAATTCAAACTTCATTAGGGGTAAGCCTGAGCTGTTAGATAACATGTATCAAGAACAAGTGCATTACTATGATAGCGCTAAGAAGGATCAGAAGAAGGTAGGTGCACCAAAACGAAAGTCTTCATTTGAAGATTCTTACGATTATGGTGATAGATCCTTGGATGATCGTAAGCACCACGATGGCTCAGTGTTACCGGCTATTGCTCCAATACAGCTACCAGATGGATCATATCAAAGGCCAGTAGGTCGTGCTCCTCGAGGATGTGACTGGAACTACATAAAAGGTGTTTGGATACCAACTCATCATATCGACAAACCAAACACCTCCTCTTCGGATTTACCACAACCGAAGAAACGAAAGTCCCAAGCAACAGAAGATAATGCTTACGAAAAGACATACCAATACCAAGTCGTGTCCAAAAGATCTAGTGCTTCTAAACGTACTGTGGTCTCAAAAGATGAAACGACCGTCAGCCTTCCCATGGGTGTAAGACACATGCCCTCAGGAAACTATGAAGTGGGCATCGTTTATCAAGGAAAGCGGCGTTCTATTGGCACATTTAATACTTTGGATGATGCGGTGTTAGCTAATGAAGTTGCACGTGGCATGCTAAAAGCAGAAAGTGGACAGCTCTCTGCTGAACAAGCTGCCAGAAATGTACAGTCGGCGAAAGATGCGATAAAGGCTTCTGGGGTAGTTACTAACACCACTCCTGGAAGACCGAGGTCAATAATCAATAACAACACTCCTGTAAAAGAGAAGAAGAAGGGTACTCGTCGACAGCACGGGACATTTGCTAGACCCCGAGGCGCTGGAAAGGTAGGTTTTGAATGGGATTATACAAGAGGGGTATGGGCAGAAATATCTGGCTTTGAACAGTCGTCAACTACTAAGATTAAGATTAAGAAACCGGTCATCACTGCTTCACAGACCGCTCCTCGACAACTTCCAGACGGGACATTTGCTAAACCTTGCGGTCGTGGAGTAAAGGGATGTGACTGGGATGCTAGTCGTGGAGTCTGGGTTCCCTTGTCGGAATTGCCACAACGGAAGAAACGTCATTCCCAAGCGAGAGAAGACAATGCTTATACAAAAACATACAATTCCAAAAGATCTAGCGCTTCTAGAAGTAGAAGTCCAGTAATGATGTCAGAAAAGAAAGTCCCTGTAGACAAGCTCCAAGAGGGTCCTCGACAACTCCTAGACGGGACATTTGCGAGGCCAAGAGGGAAAGGAAGGGCAGGTTTCGATTGGGATTATACTAAAGGATTGTGGGTGGCACAAGCTTCATCTGCTGACGAGGAGGATGATGAAGTTCAGGAAGCAGCGCCACAAGCTAAGTCAATGTTGTCGGGATTGTTTGGCAAGTAGGTTGGATTTTGTTGGGCCCTATTCAAATTCAAATAGACTGTTTAGTTTGAAAACATGTAAATAGTAGCAGTATCAGTTACAGGCGTATCAAGGTTTTCACATGATAATGTTCGATAGGGTATGGGTGTAAAGAAGGCATTTGTCGTACCAGCTGCAAATAGCAGCCTTGTCATTAATATTAACATTGCAGTATATCCAAACTTCGTCGTAGTCTATAAGTATTGACATACCACGATGCAAGAGTATACTAGTTGAGTCAGCCAGTCTTTCAAAAGCTGAAATCTCAATCAACTTTCGATCTTTCTCCCCTGGGATTTTGAGCTTTGAATCGAGCTTTGAATCGCGCAAGCTGAACGTGTAAGCTCCTATTACACACGCGACTTGAAGAGGTGTATGAGATGTCTCTCCTTGACTGTGAGGCCGCTAGAGTGATATCACATCATGATATAGAGGTCGAAAGTTGAGACTTCCCATTCGTCTAGATAGATTAATGAATTGTATGTAGAAAGATTGTTTGTATGAACTGTATGTACAAAGATGAATAAAACACTGATATCACGTATTGATGTTGTTGTTGTCGTTGTTTTGTTGTTGTTGCGGTTGTTTATAATCAATCCCTAGGTACTAGGAGAGAACCACATCGAGAAACCTTGTGTAATGAAACGAACAAGGAATATCATCCCCATAAACCAGTATACTCCAAGGTAAACAAAAGTAGTATATAATACTACAAATAGAAACAACCAATCTAGACAAGCCCATACAACATGATGATTATTGTATGACTCAATTAGTGGGCTGGTATTGTTTCGATATTGGAGTTTGACAAAGCCAGTTGAGTATGGTGTACTCGCTACTATATCAACTGGATCTTGTTGACCCAACCAAATATTAGCGGCAACTGAGAAGCTATCACGTACTTCAGGTGTAGTGTTATTATTGGCATGGCTATTCCTCAATGATTGCAATAGATCTTGTGGTCTCTGACCGGCGGGTTGAGCTAACGAAGTAGTTCGTTCACGGTCACCACCCCCATTACCAATCCAAACTTGAACATTGTCATGAACATGCTGGATTTGATTGGGAAGGAGTCCTTGAGGTAAGTATGTCTTGTAGCGCTTGTCATGATTATACCATATGAGATGACGACAATGATACCATATGGTATTAATCCTCTCATTAACAATGGCTAAGCCTGGAGTGGAGTCTAGGATGTTGTGGTTTACCCCACGACGCCAAGCATCTAGTACACCAAACATATCATTGGCAATATTGATAACATCATTCACTGAACCTTTGTAGTGTTCCCTTCCATTTGGTGATACTCTTGTCAATCCATTTGCATTTGACAGCATGTTTTTGAGGTAAATCTCAGTTAGATGTGACCATACTGTACGGAAAGCAAAGTGTACACCGCGATTGCCCAAGGTTCGTCTATGTTCTTTCATTCTATTCCTCACATAACAAATTTCATCACTGAATGATGTACCAACTTTGATACGTAGTAAACGACGACCATTCTCTTCAAAACAAGGGTCAATGATGATATAAACCCAACCAACAGGGTACTTCCATCTCAAAAGATTTGGTATGCATATGATAAAGTTGATCACAACAAATAAAAATTGTGTTAGGATATAATAACTTGAGAGATAATGGTGATGATACTGTGGGTCAGCATTTAACACACGGATGCCGAATATAGGTATCATTATATTGACGACGACGATATTAGATATGGTTTATTAACGACTGTCGATATCGGGTGTATATATCTTAGAGGCATAGATGGTAAACTCTTGAGAACCACCCATATTACCGCAACCTGTTATCTTCTCTGGCGATTGCTACATAGACTCACGCACTTCTTACACGGAGAAATGTTTTGTCCTTTTATGTCCGATCAGTCACTGTCAAGGTACATCACAACTCACAAAGACACAGAGCTGGTGACCGCATAAGTTCAACAGGCCTCTTTTTTTGTCTCTTACTGATAATGATGGGGAAATGAAGTAGCTATTTGTAGTATATAATATAAGGGTGCCATAATATAATATCTCTAACCAAACATAGGTATACCTTTTGCAATAATAACAATGGCTGAAATTAAAGGTAGCGGGGAATTGCCGGCGGCAAAAAGAAGAAAAGTATCATCATCTCGACGTCAGAGTGATTATACATCAATGTTCCAAAGCATACCCAACAACGATAAGAAGAAGACGACAACATCAGCGGTAGCGGTAGCAAGGAAAACGAATAATAAGTATAATAAGAAGAGTATAGGTGATTGTGATGGTGATCGTCCAGATGATGAAGACTATACTGATACACCGCCGCCACCATCACGACGATCGCGGAAAAGGAAAAGGAATGTTGTTGATAAAATATTAATTGGTCCCGAAAAAAAATGTATTCATAACGGTTGTGAAACTTTGGTAACCGGTAGGGGTAATGTAGCATGCGGGGAACATGCAGGTAACAGTTATTGTAGTGTTATTGGTTGTGGTAACCTATCACAATGTCCAGCAAAGAAATTTCTTGGTATTAGAGTACAGGGAGGAGTTTGTATTCGTCATGGTGCACCATCAATGGAGAGGAAGAGGTGCAGCTATGAGGGATGTGATAACAACGCTGTTAAGGAGGGGGTATGTATTCGTCATGGTGCACCATCGATGGAGAGGAAGAGGTGCAGCTATGAGGGATGTGATAACAACGCTGTTAAGGAGGGGGTATGTATTCGTCATGGTGCAGTTGTGGTGCCCAAGTTATGCAGTTATCCTGGATGTACTAATCAATTACGGAAGGATGGGGTATGTACTAAACATGGTGCTTCGCAACTGCCCAAGTTGTGCAGCTATGAGGGATGTACTAATCAAATTGTTAAGGATGGGGTGTGTATTCGTCATGGTGCACCATCGAAGAAGAAGAAGTTGTGCACATTTGAAGGATGTACCAACGGCCGTGTAAATAATGGGCTTTGCCGTAGGCATGGTGCAGTTGCGGTGCCCAAGTTGTGCAGTTATCCTGGATGTACTAAACAAGTACGGAAAGATGGGGTATGTATTCGTCATGGTGCCGCGGTTGCGAAGAAGAAGCCTTGCAATTATGAAGGATGTACCAACCTCCGTGTGAAGAATGGATTGTGTAAGCGTCATGGTGCCCCGCAGAAGATTTGCACTGCCGAGGGATGTAAAAACTTAGTTGTCCAAGGAGGGATGTGTGATCGACACGGTCGGAGAAAGAACGGAGATAGAAGGACTAGAAGCACTAAGAAGTAACTGTGGTCAAACTAATATAATTTTTAAAAACGGGTCTCTTCTTCCATCCATTGTTGTAGTGAAGTTGCTACAGCCACTGTATCCTTGTGTTTCGCCCCATATAAGTCGGTGTACTGGAAGAAGCGCGTTATCACCATTTAGGAAGACGAAAGAGAGATGATTGTAACATATGTTAGTAAATGTGGGTTACAAAGGCAATCAAAGGAGGCACAGATGAAGGTCAAACGAGTAGCTAGATCACCGAGATTTCATTCAAACATCACATATGCATAGATAAAACAATACCAACGCGGACTTTCCATAGTCAAAGCCTCCCGTAGGTGAATAATGGCATGCTTGTTGTCATCTCTTTCTCCACTTTGTCTATATATTGTGGCACATTTAATATGTGCCTTGGCCTTTTCAAGCCGAGATGCCATTGGACTTTCAGTATTGTCCACTTCTTTAAATAGAGAGGCATAAGCTTCAAGTGCACCATTCTTATCACCCGATTTGAGTTTCAGGGAGCCGATACGACCAAGAGCCGAAACCAGATGACGCATGTGAGATGAATTCTTATTCTTCCCTGCCTCATCACCTGCCAATTCAAGTTCTTCCTTGTATTTCCGTAAGCCTTGTACTCCCACTTCATATGAGTTGATAGCACCTGCAATATCTCCCTTCTTGGACTTGATTGATGCTATATTTAAGTTGATTAAGGACATGTCAAAGCCGCACTTGGCAGCAGATTCGCCGTGATTAAGCCATGACATGGAAGAAGGAAGGCCATCTAATGCTTGTTCATATGTCGAACGAGCCTTTTCATATCGAGCGAGGGCATCATCCATCCTGCCATTCTTCGCCAGAATGACAGCATAGTCATTGGTTGTCTTTGCAGTTGCTACACTAAACTCTCCATGAACACTTTGTTTCCTACTGATGACGTTCTCATATAAAGCAGTAGCTGCTTGGAAGTCTCCACTGGTGACAAAGAGGTTAGCCATCCCTTGTAGATTGGCAATTGAGTCAAAGTGGTGTGATGCATTGCAGTCTTCATAGGTCGATGATGCTTCACCAAATCGTATCAAAGCCGCACGAGTTTCATTAATCTTGACTAAAGACTTGGCCACGGCATTTACTGACCGAGCAACATCAATATGGCCCTGTCCAAGCAACTCTCGATATAAAGTAGCTGCCTCATCTAGTCTTTGGGATGCATCTCGAGGTTGACGGGCCTTGATTAAACCTTCACCCATTGTTGATAGACAAATTGCAATATTGACACTTTTGGGGGTGTCCTCGGACTGCTTTACCACTTCATTAATGATACATGCCGAACCTTCCTGGATAGCATCCACAATATTGAACTCCAAGTCTCCTGTTGATGACTCTTTGTGATGAGCATGTGCTCGACGTAAATCAATCAGATCAGAAACATGTCTCCTAGTCGCCTCTATCGGGCCAAGAGCAACAACTCGTCGAGTACAAAAGTCTTGATCGATAAGAACCTCGGCTGCCTTCTCCACCTTCTTGGCACGGATGAGATGCAGTGGAAGATTCTCGGCAATGTACTCCTCTATGTTCCATCTCTCATATAGTGAGCTCTGGATAACCTCGGCCATATCAGAAACTTGCCCGGTCAACATCATCACCATACATTCATCAAATGGAAACATTGACCGTGAGAAATCAGATACATTATCTGTCTTTGAGATGAAGGAATTAAACTCGTCATACAATGGGGCAAATGCATCCGTTTTCCGTTTTGCCATATCCTCGGCTATTGCCTTAATCTGTATTGTGGTAGTGAAGGTGAGTGGTATGAGCTGTAGATGGTCAAAACTTCAAGTAAGAATAAAACACAAAGAGATACTCACAGATTCATGCATCGAGTAGCACTTGTGATTCGAATGATTTGTACTCATCTCATCATCACCAGCAGCATCCTTAAGATTTCTCATGCCTGTAGTTTTATTCAAATCATGTCCTGCTCTTTGAACGAGGTTCATCGTCTCGAGTGTATCTAGTATCAAAGTTGCATTATCCATACAATCAGCCAAAAGATCAGAATTGATTGATGTTGGCAGTCTCCCACCCTCCATGCTAGAAACTACCGCAAACAAACGAATGACGACTGCCCGTGAAATACCCTTACCAACCTTTAAGGAGTCGGTGTCATGAAACACCATAGCAAATGTCACAAAGCATTCTCTCAGTATGGATCTTAAGTCAGGTTCTATGACTGTAGCAAAGCTCAAATCAATCAACCTCTGTACTGAATTGGCAAAACTTCGTATCCGTGATGCCTCCTCTAAACTTGTACGACATTGTTCTACCAGTAGCTTCCACGCTGGAGATGAGAGAGTCCAATTACGATTGTGTGACCGCAGCATTCCCCCAGCTATACGTAATGCCAATGGTGAATTACCACACCCCTTGACAATGATACGTGCTTGGGCAAATACTGGTGATACTTTTGGCAGACCATTCGGCCTACGTCCTGCCGCAGTGAGCAATAGTTTCACAGCTTCATGTTCTGAGAATATACGGACAAACACTTCATGTGTGATCCCCGGCCCAACCAACCCAGGAATACGGGTAGTGATTAATACTCGGTGAGGAGTATCTTCAAAGTTGTTATCACCATCACTTCTTGTTCCAAATAAGAACCATTTAGCATCTTCCATTTTACATACATCATCCAAACATATCAATACTCTTCGTGATAATAATAGTCGACCTAGATCTTCTTTCATTCCCTCAAGTTCTCCACCCTGGAAGGATCTTCGTGATGTAGCCAGCTTTGTCTCGGATGCGCTTGATAAGTTACTCACACCTCTATTCGGTGCATTGTCTTTCTCGTTCTCTATCGCCGCTGCCGTCGCTTTGATGGCTTCGTTATCTTCATCATCTCCCGAACTATTGGATGAATTAGACGCGTTATCATCGCCATCATCATCCTTCCCCTTATCATCATCAGCAACATCATCATCCGCACCACCCAATAATTGATCATATAACTGCTCATACAATCTTCGAACCTCTCGTTCACCCAATGGTGTACGTCCCAAATGTATCCAAGCAATCCCATCCGAGAAGAATTCACGAACTTCCACAGTTTGTATCGCAGCAACTGCCAATGTAGTCTTACCATTCCCCGCCTTATCGGAATGTCGACTTGTTATACATGTAATAGTATTAGCGAATGGGGTTTCATCATCAGTATCCCTCGGGCCAGCTCTATCCAACAAACAATTAACAACCTGCTTCATCAAACGATGTCGATGGATATATTCAATGGGTAATTTGGGTACAGCACTGGGTATCTCCGCCTTGGGTGTGAAGTTACTCTTAATCTCATCCAAAACATTCACACCACGATTATTCTCAGCAGTCCCTATAGCATCTCGTGCACGCATCTGTTCCGATCGTAATCCACGTATAACATCTAACAACTCATCCTTTGGTTTCATTGGCTTAACTTGACCTAGTGCAGCGGATTGTTCGGCAGTGTCGGATCCTGTCTTCTTTCGTTTATCACCATGTAATTCAGTTGGTATTGGTGTTGCTACTGACAAGTTACTACTACAACTACCACCACCAGGTGCACCACCCGAATCTAATGATAGTTGTAACTTTGCCAAATTTTCTGTAGTCATGGCAACAGTATTCGAACTATACCCATCCTCACCGGCACTACTATCAGAGGCGCCTTGACTACCATCCCTCCTTCGTCGTAATCGAGGCGTTGGCGTGGCACGACGTGCACGTACTTTACCCGCCGTGGGTAACAACTCTCGACCACGTCGTAACACTGCACTAACACTACTACGTGCACTTGACGTGCTAATACTAGACACGACACTTCCCGCATCACTTGCATTATCATCTGCATCAGCTTCAACTTTACTACGCCATGAACTAACCGCTGATGAACCATCATCACCATAATCTTGTGTCACGCCTCCTAGTGCCTTTTCAACTCGTGCATTCCAATGTGATATTTTCTTTAATAACTTACTATCATTCACACTAACTATACGAAACATTAACGTATACTTACGTTCACGACGTATCAGCATGGTATCAAGGACCTTGTTACATTTCTTAATAACATCACGTAAGCCACGGAATGTAGTGTCTTCTTTCAATGCACCTCGGGTGGCAGTGTCAATTGCCACTTCATCAACTAATGCTAGTAGAAAGTCAAGATTACCCATGAATTCAAATAATGTACGATGCCAATCCCATTCTGTTGGTGTTAATTGTGGTATGACATTCTTTGGTGTTGTTTCTTTATTATTATCACTTTCCTCACCTCCTTCACCACTAGATGAATCACCACCAATACTGGTAGGTAATCCACCATTACTATTATCCTTCTTTGGTGGAGGTTTAACAGGCATACACCCCCCAGCTTCATATGCATCCTTAATCCCCACTGCTAATTCATGAAATGTCTTTAATGCACTAGGTGCCCTTCTTGGTAATTTTGATATTTGATTTAATGATTTCCCTTCATGATAGGCATCACTCCTGCAACTTGTTACTGTTATTATCATTTCAGTATTGGTAGGATTGTTTTGAGATAATTCTGATGATGATGATGTTGATGATGTATCATCATTCATATTAACTCCTGAAGTATAATTGATTCCGTTATTATTGTTAGACATGCCTGGAGCATTCTCTGAAGAATTACCAGAGGTACTTCGTCGTATTAATCTATTGGTATTTGATGAAGATATGTCCAATGCAGCCGAGGTAGCATTCGACTGTTTACTGCGTCGTGATCGTGATAAGGAACGTATAGATCGTGATGCCATTGCCATTAGTCCTCTGTCCTGTTTCCGTTCTCTACCCCGAGTAGAGGTTGTTTGTGTAGTTGTTTGTGTTGTGGTTTGTGATGCTGCAACAACTTCTTGTGGATGGCCAGTAGCACCTCCACCTTTCGTTTCGGAAACTCCAGCAACAACGGTCCCATCAGCAGATAAATAACTAGACGAATGTCCACTTCCATAACTTTCACCTTTTACATACTGCTGCTGTTGAATATTATCAACAGACTGTGGTTTATTGTCTTTTGACTTCTTTTTATCCTTCTTTTTAGTATGTTCCTTGGAGGATGATTTTCTACTACTTGATTTACTGCTGCTACCACTTCCTCCACCTACTCGTTTCTTACGACCTTTGGATATAGATGATGATGACGATGATACTACCGATCCAGTGGCTGATGCTGCAACTGAGGTATTATTATTGGGTAGAGAGGAGGTAGCAAGGCTGGTACTATCATTATTATTATTTTCATCTTCAGCCATCTTTTTATATTTTGTTGTGTTTCGTTTTGATATCTCCAGTTTAGCAATTTACCATTCAACTATTAATCTAATCTACCCCTTATCGAATATTGTTAACAGGACGACAATACAGTCTCTTTCAACTTGAACCAATATTATAATAAAGTTTTATTGCAAGTAAATTTTTGTGCATAAGATGTGCACATAAATTTTAACTCGAGCGTAGGTGGCCTGTTTATATCAGATAATCCCTTTTATTAGCAATATATTCTTTAATATTGGCTAGCCTCCTAATCAAATGCCGATTTATCCGTTAAGTACCGACAGTGTACTTTTTTTATCTGTCTTTATTTATAAGATTTGACGGCTCCACTCCGCCTATAAGTATCAAATAAATTACCAGATAATCTATACTATACTAACCTCTCTATTTAACGATATGAAAGGTAATATAAGGGATAGGCAATCGTCTATTTAGAGGGCGGCTTGTTTCTTTCTGTTGTTGACTTTGCAGTTTTGCAGTAAATGTACGGCCGTGCATAATCATTTGCTAATGATACAAAAATTTCATTATCTCAAATTCGTGATTTATGAGATATCATGCTACATACATTACCATAAATACATGGTTGATGAAAAGTGAGAGTGATATCGTATGGATGAATACATAGCCACTGTATTGCAAGGATTGTCGCTCTCTTTTTCAACTGATCTTGTTCCGTGACGGATCACGGGACCACCACAAAATCTTCATCTCATCATTAATTCTCACCCTTTATTTTTATTGAGCAAATAAGGTGGCGTATTTTTCGTATCGTGCTGTACAGCTCATACAATTTCTAATTTCCAATTAATGACAATGCTGGTACATCACCGTAAAGGCATATTGGCACTATTGTCATCATCTATATCCAACAAATCAACATGTGCATTTAGCGGTAGTATCAATAAGAATCGTATTATACGACGTCAATCATCTTCTCGAATATCTCATATAATTGCAAAATCTACAAAGAAGGATGATGACCCTTCATTAGCAAATGACAATGACTACGAGTTGTTGAAGGCTTCTCGTCCTATGCGTATTCGTGCTCGACCATTATCAATAGGCGTTGATTGCAATGATGATATAGGATCGTCAGGCACTAAGAAGATTGTTCACTTTCAGCGTCATGGTATGTTTGTTGTGCACATGATGTGTTCTTACTTAATATCCTTATTAGATAACAAATCCACACTCTAACTCTTATCTACATCCCATAACAGGACAGGGAACACATAATGAACTATACAAAAAGGTACAAGATAAAACAGGTGTACCACCAGACTTAGGTTCTCTAGATCCAACAAAAAATCCATTACTATTAGAACACATTACAGATTCACCATTAACACAAAAGGGTATAAATCAATGTACCGAACAAAGATCTGTAGCACGTCAATTAAATGGTATAGAATTAGTTATTGTAAGTCCATTAGTTAGAGCATTACAAACTGCTCATATAACATTTGAAGATCATTTACCGTTATACAATAATAATGCATCATCATCGGAGAAGGAGAAAAGTAAGAGTGTGAAATGGATTGCACACGAAGGAATTAGAGAGGAGTTTGGTACATTACTTTGCAATAAGAGAAGGCCATTGAGTGAAACAATGGCGGACTTTCCTACAGTTGACTATTCATACATGACATCTATGGATGATGAAGATGTTGCATGGAGACAATATATTGAGAAGAATTCAAGTAAAGAGGGTATTGTCAAGAGAGAGGAATTAGTTGATATATCCCATCGTGCATATAATTTCATGGTAGATTTTGTACTACAAAGAGAAGAGAAGGAGATTGCCGTAGTCGGGCACTCTCACTATTATCATGCATTGACTAATTGTGTATTTGATGTTGGAGATAATACTAGCATGACATCCATGTTTGGCCAAGCGGAGATTAGAAGCTTTGAATTGGAGTTTATAGTGAATAATAGTAGTAAGCAATAAGACCACAAGCAAGAAGACCACATGGAATATAATGGTAGAGAAAGAGATAAGAGAGGACTTTGAGTCTTTAGAACCTCTTTGAGTCTTTAGAACATTCAAAAGAAAATATCTACTTCTCTCGTACTTCATCGCTTCATCGAAGATGCGAGCCAGAAACCACATAAACCAGCCCAACCTACAAAAGCAATGATGCAAACGTCAAGACACACAACTTGAGTAACGTGCTGTTGAATACTCCCGGGTGTAACGTCGATGTGGTAATACCTCAACTCATTTAGGAAGGTTTTTATCGGCACGGATGATGGTAGCACAATCTCGCCCTCTCGAAGGTAGTTGAGAACATAAACGAATAAATCCCCATCACGATCAATGAAGATTGGTTCATTGTTGTCCACTGTATGATTACGTAACTGACCAAGCGTAGAAAGTGGCTGCCTCCTGAGTAATAAATCGGAAACTTTATGTATTCTCCCCCCAACGTCGAATGATACAGTTTGTACAGGACCAAGTACCAGTGCATGGACGCTCATATAGTTCATCAATCTCTTATCTTCGCTTCTGTTTGATCTCTCTATTACTTGTTTCTCAATTTATGAGAGCAATCAAGCGTCAAGTTTATATTGCAATGTTCATCACGACTTAATTTTCAATCTTGCTTCATCTTGGTTAGTCGTTCTTAAAGCTAGGCAACCACCTCGTGTCCACCTATATCTTGCCTTATTAATAAAGATAACCTTACTAACCATGGATGATGATACTCGTTCGGATACAGTCAAGGTAAGAGCTCACGTTTCACCCTTACAGTAATCTATTAGTGTTGTCTTCTAAATTGCTTGGTAGCCATGGATGATACTCGTTCGGATACAGTCAAGGTAAGGGCTTTGTTTATCATACTTCAATTTTGTGCATATGATGTGAGTGTTTTACATATCAAACTTTGTGCATATGAATATGAGTTCTTTTTTAGGCCACTTTATCTTATATCTAATTATTCTTGTTCATTCCTCGTATTAGTTCAATGTTGGAGGGAAAAGATTCGAAACATCTACAGATCTTATTAACCAGCAGCCGGACTCCATGTTGAGTAAAATGATCTCCGATACATGGCATCATCAACAAACATCTGACTCGGATACAGATGACAAGCCAATCTTTATCGACCGAAGTGGAGACATCTTTCAACATGTATTGGAATATCTACGTTACGGTAGTGTTGTACTTCCAACGAGTATTCCAACAGAGATGTTCACCCGTGATTTAGAGTATTATTTGCTAGAGTATGATGTTTCGACTATCACAGACGGGGAAGAGAGGCATGCTACTTTGAAGAAAGAGTATGCTACTCTGAAGAAAGAGTATGATGACTTGAATGAAGGTCTCAGCTGTCTGGATAATGTTGTAAAGAGCATCCGTGCCGATCTTGATATGGCAAAATTTAACATATTGCAGGCAGATGAAGTGAACTATGCATGAGCTCTCGGTTTCATTCATTGATATCGTACTTATAATTGCAAGTCAATTATTATATGTTTAGACACCGTTTGGTAAAGATAACAGAGATCAGTTATTGAGACGTATTGGAAAGCCCTTTTCTTGTCCACTTCTACCCTTTTTCTTATCCAAAACTGTAAAGGTATTTCCCCTCCGACCAATAAATGCTAGCAAGGAGCCATAGCTCTCTTTCAATTCTGTCAGTGCAGAGTTGTTCCCATTCTTAGAATCGCTGTTGGCTGCAAGGTACCGTCCTACATCTCTTGAGCCGGCCTCGCCTCCAGAGGCTGCTAGATACTCTTTGATTAGATCTTCTAGATGGGCACCAATAGCTGGATCAACAGACTCGCCAGTATTGATCGTGGCTCGTGGATTTTGATACTCGTACTGCGGTAGAACCGATGCATACACATTGTTCCCCGCTGTTGATATTGGTCTCTCTTTTATCGCTGCTACTTTTGGTCGAGGTAACTTTTTGGTAAATGTTCGTTTAGCACCTCTTGCTTCTCGCTGCAGCTTTTCTATTACTTCATGCTCTAACTTTCTATCTTCCTCCAGCCTTTGTATTAAGACATCTTTCTTCCCGCTGACAGGCAGGTCCTTCTCTCTACATATATCCTTCAGCTTGGCGGCTGTAAGTTGTGAATAATCTATTGCAGGAGGAGATTCAAAAGTGAATTCCTCAATCGGCGGTGGCGGTACATAGCTTGACGTTCCAGTTGTGTGGTCAAATGAATCATCCTCGATGTATTTCTTTTTATTGTAGCTTTCTAAAAACTCCTTCTCTTCCTTGGTAAAGAATTGAGTACGTTTGAATTCGTTCAACAAAGTCTCATCTGTATTCCCTTTGACTCTAACATTGAAACTAAATTCATCCCTACCTCGAACTGTACCAGAATCAGGAAACTTGACTTCAAACAATGTAAGTGCTCTTTCCATTAAGAATGTTCGTAGTCCACCGTGTGCTTGTTTTAACTCTTCGAGCATGTTCGAGTCAGCAATATCAATACTCTTGAGATACTTTCCTATATCTCTTGAGTTTACCCACTCATGATCATCAGGAGCTGATTCAATAAAGTCTCGAACAACTCTCATCATTGTAAATGAAGATGCATACCCTGCACGATCTCTACGACCTCGTTCCTCTGCAGATATTGGTATTATAAGTTCATCCATCACATTTTCAAGCCAGACAACATCATAATCTCTGATATGTGGTGATTCATATAACACTCTATTACAACCAGCTCTCATACTACTAATGCATACCTGCTTTCCCTTTTGCCGTGTTCTCACGAGGGCAGGAACAAAGTCTTTATCTCCACTAAGCAATATAGCCACATCATATGCATTTGGTACAGTAGCATAATGTAACATCTCCACAGCCAATTGTATATCAACACATTTCTCACCCGTACCAACTGGAGATGAAGAGAGATGATAGTAACTTTTGTTAGTACATGTGGGTTACAAAGGCAAACTAAAGCAAACTAAGTTCAAATGAAGTAGCCAAATCACAGAGACCATATGAATTCGCATGATAATAAAGTACAAACCGGACTTTCCTGTCTCCATCATGTGTACATCAAAATTAGCATTCGCCATTTCCCTAAACATTCTCATTCGTATCGAATTAGGATCAGTCTCCTTCTTGGCAGATGTAAATACCATTACACGTGATATTTCAAGTGGTCTATCTGATGATCCAGAACTGTAGGATGTTTGACTATTTCGTTGTTTCTCAATTTGGGCACATATCAATCTGGGTAGGGCGAGCCAATCTACTTTGTAATTGTTTTGCCAACCCATACCGAACTTTGGTATTATAGAATCTCTTTTTGGATTACGACTATTGAGTGAATAGTATAACCATGTACCATCTATGAATAACATTGCCTTGAGTGGTGCCACATTTGATGTAGGTTGAGGTTGAGATATTGTTGACTTTTCATCTCGTATTCTAGGACCTCTATCAGATGCTGCTGTTTGAGAAGGCTGTTGCCCCTGTTGTTGCACAAGCTTCATTAGCATATCAATTTGTTTCTGTTGCTGTTCCATCATACTTTTCATATCATTATCCTTACTATACTCATCATCATCAGATTCCTCATCTTTGAGTGCCTCGGATATAAACTTTTCAAAGTATCCATCGCTTATATCGTCATCTTCGCTGTCTTTATCACTGCCGCCTTTCACATCATTGAAGTCATCTTCGTCATCAATATTAGAAGAGTATAATACTGTACTGATGATAGAATGATGTGACGTTCTACCAACTCTATAATTTGACACATGATGTGTCTGTAAATTGTATATATCATTATATGATCTCGTCGGTATCCTCACATTGATTAATGCCATAGAATGGCAGATAAATAGGTTTATGATAAATAGTATGAATGCCATTCTTGATGTATAGCGTACTATTGTTCTTTGTTGGAGATCTCTATGTTGTTGATGGCAATCGTCAGTGTTTCGTCTTCTTTTGCAATGTTGCATTTTGACGTCATCAACACCTTCTATTATCATCGTTCCATTTCCAACTGCAAAAAGAGAATGGTATATGCTGTTTTCGTATTATTATATCGGCACCAGCTTTAGACGTCGCGGCAAACCTCCTATTGCAACTCACGACATCACAAATAAATGATATCGTAGATACAGACACAAAAAATACATTCTCAAATGATTACAAGTGGAGGTCCACCAGCATCTTCTCTACGATATCGTACATAGATAGAAAGTATGTGAAGCAACGGCTACGAGTGATAGAACTTACTCCACTAGTTCATCTCAGCAGGTATCAGATAAGTACTAAAGAGCTAAAGTTTAAAGTTTAAGCCAGTACCTCTAAGTTCGTTCATTCTTTTCTAACACTAACATTTCCAAACATATAATTCGATTCTTCTCTCTTCTTTCTCGTTTATCATTTCATCCTTGTTCATTAATAGTAAATAAATCGATCATTAGCAGCAGCAGCTTTATCCCTCTGATCACTCTTAATCTCCCCTAAGTATTCTTGATATAGTTGTAATGCTTTTGTGTAATCTTCTCTTGATGCATTCCCATTTGTGTATAATTCTTTGGTCTTGTTCAGTGATTCAGTGCATCCATCTCTTGTTGCAATTAGATAGTGCTTGATTGCTCTGTCGTAATTGCTTGAATTTGTCTCATTTCGTCCTAGATTGTACCTTGCCTCCACATTACCTCCAATAGCTGCTAACTCCAAATAATACACAATCTTCTTCTTGCTAATTTCTACTCCTTTGCCATATTCATATGCATCGGCAAGTTGATTATATGCTTCAGAATGACCAAGCTCTCCTGAACGGTGCCAGAGTTCATATGCCGTCGTATAATCTTGTGGAAACTCATAAATTCCTCTCTGGAACCAACTTCCTTGGCTGTACATTGCTTGGGGATCATTAGCCTTCACTCGTATATTTACCCTTTCAATACATTCCTCAAGTGAAGTAGCCGGCGGACTTCTACAAAAGGGGCATATCTCGTTATCGACTTCATTGCCTTGGTGATCATATCGAGGTGCATGAATGCATCCACTGCAAATAATTTTTCCACAGCATGATTGATATCCATTTCCCGTTCCAAGAAATGGCAATCGCTCCATACAAATTGGACAATCTTCCTTTGGTGGAGGTTGTTTGAATAGCTTTTCATCGTGTAACTCAGCTGCAAGCCTGAGTTTTTCCTTACGTTTCTCAGCAGCAAGTCTGATGTGTTCCTCACAATCTTTCTTATGCTTCTTTTTGTGTACCTTTTTACATACAGCGTTGCAATACTTTACCATCTTACATTTGTTGCATGTATTCATATTATCACTACTACCCTCCTTTCCGCAATTGGCACATACTGAAATATCATTATTATCAGCAGTGCTCATATTCTGTAACATATCGTTGACCTCACATACATCATCATTATTTGATTTTGATGCACCGTCTTCATTATCTACGGATGTGCTCATCATATCATATATACTTCTTTGTTATCACCATATAATAACACCACTTTGAATGATACTTAATTAATCAATTGATTGGTAACTCTGCGGTGTTGTATATGAAGTATAATAAACTCTAAGGTTGTAATTTTGGGTGCACCGTCTTACTATAAATTAGTTAATAGTGTTTGATACCTCCTAGCGGCGCGACGTGATAAACCACCAATCAAAACGATCTAGTGAGAGCACTGGTGGTATATTAGAGTGCTATTTCATATCAATATCTTGTCCACCCTGTATTTTATTGTCTGGTGCACCATATCCATAAATTTTTTTGATGTGCATCAAAACTGGGAGTCTTTAATTAATAAATGGGAAATTCCATGACATATCAGAATTAGCCACCACCTTCCTCTACATGGGAAAAGATAAGGACTTGGAATTGATGTCTTATTAAAACAGGATGGTCGATGGTTTATTGGTAGAACTGGATGGGTGGCAGTAGATGGGCAAGAGTCAGGCGAGTATTGTTTTTCATTCATTTAACTGCTCTTCATTTTCTCAAAAAAGAATTGATCATTACATCGACTGGAATCTTCTACTGATTATATCCTACACACTCTAGTGTCATTTGGTTCCATATATCAAACTAGTCCTCGAAGAAGATGACTCTCAAGATTGAACTATTCTCTGTTATGTGTGCTTTTCGATATATTCCGTAATTTGCCTTGCATTAACCTCCACATCTTGTCGTCCGTCAAGTATCATATGAGGAAAGGTAACCGGCTGGAAATTCCATTCGGAATTATCATTATCATTGTCTTTTACATTTGTTATTGCATCGTCTTCAACTTCTTTGACATTATTTGTATTCTTGTAAAAGTGACCTTCTCTTTTCGATATTCGTTCTATTGCTAAATCATCTGAAGTATCAACAAGTATCCAATATGCATTATTGGGGAATACATCTCGAAAAGCGGTACGTAAATCGGTATTGACAAAACTGAATGATATAATAACAATCAATTTGTTGTGTTTTGTATTCTGTTGAGCAGTTTGTATTTCATTCGTTACATATTGAATTGCCTCTTGTATAAAGACCGCTCGTTCTTTCAGTGTAGGATACTTTCCCTTGACAAAATTATCCTAATTGGTATTATGATTTGATAACGAGTTGGAGTATATGCATTCAATTGTAATGTAAAATTCATAGAAACTCACCCGCATAGTTTGAGATACACAAACATCTAAATCAACGGCCAAGTATTCATGATGTTTCATAATATCATCACCACATTGTTGTCGTATTGAACCAGTAGCTGATCTGTATCCTTTATCATTGAGCAAATGGACTACTTTATCTGCTGTCGTTGATTTACCCGCTCCTGGTCTGAAGTATGCCAATATAGAGAGAAGAGATGATAGATAAGAATGATGTTTGCAATGAGTTGATGTGTTGATGGCAGTCGAATGTATTCGGTATCCTTATATCCTCTCTTGATCCTATCACTACTCACCGACCAAATATAACAAACATTGATATATCACCACTCATCATATCATTCCTCATTTATAATATGTTGCCTATGCTGGCCGTCATCATGTAGAACAAGCTATCCCGTAGATAAGTGCTCTCTCTCGACTAGGCTTGTGGGATTAGTGCGCGCGAGCGCACGCGCACATTTGGCTCGATCTCGAGCGCCGCAAAGTACCAGTGCGCACGAAAGCCTCTCAAAATGCGCCCTAATCCCACAAGCCTACTCTCGACGAAATTTTGCGAGGTATCTTGTGAAAAATTGCTGAAGATACTTTCACACGATAATGACGATAGACTCTAATACTCTATCAAGCATTAATAACATGCAAAGATAATGATAAATAATGCCATTATCATTGCTAGTTACATACACTGTTGAATATACTATCAATCAGATCAATCAGACCGCCAACATTATGAAAAGTATCTTCGTCTTATTTTTACTCGCTGCCCTCTCATCGACATGCCAAGCAGTAATCTGTGAGGGAAATACAGCAAACAATTGCAATGGAATGGCAAACACTTGCAACTCAGAAGGACTCTGTGTCATTCATTCATTGTTCGATCGATGCTGCACTATCAGTAGTACATCCACCGACGGTTCTTGTATCTCAAATGAAGACCCGACAATGTGTGAAGGAGATGGTATGATGGGTATCACTTCTATAATTGAAGATACAGATACACAACTAAATGAGATGACGTCAAATCCAACACCCCGTCCAACACCCAGTCCAACAAATGTACCAACAGTACGACCGACTGATACACCAACTGTATCCTCAGCACCTTCAGAAACATGCTATCGATTAGAAATTGGTTTAATCTTCGACGAGTATCCTGGCGAGACGAAATGGGAGATAACAAAAGGACGACGTAATACAATCGACTTTCCCGATAGTGCAGTAGTTGTTAAAAGTTCACCATTCTATGATCCAAACGATGGATATGAGGAGGCCTCTGAAACACATATAATTTGTCTACCAGAAGGTAAATATACTTTTACAATTATGGATCGTAATAAGGATGGTATGTGTTGTGGTAATGGGGAGGGACGATATGCAGTGACATATCAAGCAACTGGAGAAATCATTAAACATGGTAGTGAATTTGAACAGTTCGAAACTGTAACATTTACCATCCCATATGAAGCTCCTCCACTAAAGGATGAAAATAACGATGGTGTGGAAGATCGTACTCAAAATGTTATCCCACCAATGATATTAACAGATAATGGTATACCTATATCAAAATGTGAGAATGAATTTGGTTTACAACTTATAACAGATGATTATGGAGTTGAAACTACATGGGAATTACGTGAACGTGCACCAGCAGGTGAATCATATGAGCAAGGGAAAGTCGTGGCCAGTGGAGGTCCATATACTTCTGATTTTGAATATGATATAAGTTATTGTGTTCTTCCTGGAAAGTATACATTTGTATTCTATGATTGGCAATGTGATGGATTGATAGGGAAGGATTTGACGGGTACTTATAAGTTGAAAGTGAATGGTGAAGAAGTATATACTGGAGGCGGTGATATGGATGACTACTGGGAGGAAGTTAAGTTGGAGTTCAAGAAGGATCAATCCGATGCTGCAAAGACAGAGTCTTCATTTGGCACTAAGATGATCGATAGTAATGGTGTGTATTGGATAAGTGGTGTTGTATCTGTGGTAATGTCTATGTTCATGACAATGTAAAGAAACTTGGTTGAAGAAGAATGTAGTATGCATGTCAATGTATGTCAGAGTAGGAATATGTCTTGGAATAAACGTCTAATATACAATCTATTTATCAATAAAGTCTACTAAGTTTTCTAAATCTCACCCTCTACTCTTACTTTGTATTATCCTCAAACTCTACATCACAGTTCATACTATCGCCCATATCTTGTAACTCTTGTCGAATCTTCTTCCAATCAAAGTTTGTCGCAAGTGGTTCGTATGCTATCGCTATTCCTTCCACTACGATTACATAAGGTGTACATAAAGTGAGTTAACTATCATATACATAAACACAAATGTTCAGACTGTCAATAACACTTACTTGTGAATAGTGAACTTCCTCCAAACGGCGCGTCCTCGTTGGACGTCTTCATATTTCCAATAGTAAGACTGTTACGAACTAACACTGAAGTTAGTTTGTGTACTATTCCTGGATTGTCAGCTCCGCTCAATTTGAAATGACCCGCAACTTTTATATCATGTGTTTTTATAATATCAAAGGATACAATATAAAAGAAGGAAGATCTGATAAGAGACGATTGCTACAGGATATGCTGCAGTATATAAAAAGTACTCACAACCAACCTTCGGACTCAACTCAGCTTTCTTAGGACCAATAGCATCAAAGACACTAGTACTCATACCCTTTACATCTTGCAACTGTTGACTTAAACTTTCAACATCTGACGATTGGATCTGAACTAATAACATTATTGCAAAGTGACCGCCTAATAGTTGTGCCTGTGACTCTCCTACATTGCCACCTTTATCTGTTACGATTTGTGTTATATCTGCAACTATACCGGGACGATCTAAACCATGTGAATTGATTACTATATACTTCTGTGGATCTTGAGTAGAAAAATGTCGTGTTGATACTTTTGTTGTTGCATTTATTCTTTCGTCTAGTATCTGTGAAGTATGTGTTATGAATAGGTGCAATACAGAGATATATAACATTAGACAGTTACAAGTATGATAATTAGTACAAGTATATTGCATGAAGTCGTTAATTGCAGTACCAGTTGAAGAGAACACTTGCAGACATAAGATAATATGCTCACCTTTGTAAAAATGGGTGTAATCAAACGACGTGATGCTGGATGTATCGTCCGACGACTAAAGGCTGATAGTAAAGACATCTTTGCAATCCATATAATGGTGTCGGTCGTCTTTTAGATCGTTCTAGTAGGATGGATCCTAGTATGCACGACGATAGCTCGAGTTCTCTCGCTCATGTTTATTTGACACCTAAAAGACGTGCGATTAAACTGGCGATTCAACGAGAAAGCCTCTTGCTAAACTTTAGATTGGTTTAATTTATATATGGTGTCTTATTCGTTACTCGCCTTTTTACGTGCGCAAAGCGGGGTTTCTATGGTGGCCTCACGCAAAAATGAACGTAAAGTGACGAGTGTACTATTTCACTCGTCTACACAAATTGGTCGATTCCTATGTAGATTTCG
>Ga0214481_100203_pt1 | contig 30896 bp, 23 predicted proteins | sample M1_20Mar14CPVII9_4_FD_165057 | JGI IMG/M metagenome (GOLD analysis project Ga0214481, IMG submission 165057) | Marine eukaryotic communities from Monterey Bay, California, United States - M1_20Mar14CPVII9sort6BwellG10 | ecosystem: Environmental > Aquatic > Marine > Unclassified | place: USA...
TTTCTTCTTCTTCTTCTCTGCTGCGCTCTTCCGATATCATTTTGATCAGGAGAGTGTTGTATAACTTCCTCTTCTATATCTATTAGTACCGGTGTTTGTTGCTGATGCCGCGGTTGCATATCTTCATTCTCAAACTCATCAGCTGCTGACGTTGTTGGTTGTTCACCTGCTACTTCAACTGCTGCTACCTCGTGTTCCTGTTGTGCTATATCACTAAATGTGCCATAATTGCTACTTCCCAAAACTTCTTGTTCATCTATTTCATAATTCGATGATGCACCGTCTATCCTATCGACATTACTATCCATTGTTATTATCGGTAGAGGAGATTCTATATAAGCAGAAGAAGGAGTAGCTAATACCTTGTCTGTTGTTTCATTAATATCTGCATAGTAGGCATCGTTGTTGTGTCATTTGCTAATTTGCAACTCTCATTATTGATAATAATGAGAGTTGCAATGATGATGACACCGCCTTACCTTATTATTTACTCTATGCATCATAATTAACAACTAATAACTGATAGTAGAGATGGATAAGCAAATACCTGCAAATACAATCAAGACTCTTTATGTCAGTCAAAATGAAACTTGCAAGTGGATCTTGTTATCCCCTAAACGTTTCAGATAGCAAGTTTCATTTTCAAGTAGTATGTTTTCTTTATCGTTGCTTTGACGGACTGGCGGCGGCTTTCAACAGTACACTACACTCACTTACGGCAACCTACTTTACGTATTATCATTAGTTGATATTACCAGTGTATCATTACTATCGTCGACAGATAACAATACACAAAAAAAGTAGAGATAAACATCATTGTAATTTTACTTGCAACTACCTCAATACTCTACAAGTAACAACAACGCTGTCCGACGCTGTGGGTATATATCCATTTTCGCAGTATTATTATTAGATACATATTTATACATCATTAAGTATCAGTATTATTGGCCTTTTATTGATTTAGCAGAGTAGTATATAAAATATAAAATGAGCAACGAAAAAGAAGATGGTGTATGTGAAAATAAATTATGTATCAGCCTCGATGCTAATAGTATCAGTAGCAATTCGACGCAAGGAATTGGATCAATCAGTACCAATAATAATAACAATACAGATGATGTATCAATATGTGCTAATTGTGGCAAGGGCGAGGAAGAGAGTCATAAACTCAAATCATGTACGGCATGTAAATTGGTTAAATATTGCAGTAGAGATTGTCAAATTGCCCATCGACCACAACATAAGAAAGAGTGCAGAAAACGTGCCGCTGAATTACATGATGAAAATCTCTTCAAACAACCTCCGCCAAAGGAAGATTGTCCAATTTGCTTTGTACAGTTACCATTACTTGCTACGGGAAGTCAATACTATTCATGTTGTGGGAAAACAGTATGCAGTGGATGTAGTTATGCACCTGTCTATGATAACCAAGGGAATAAAGTTGATAATGATAAACAAAACGAGTGTGCATTTTGCAGAGTTGTGGCTCCTAAATCAATTGAAGAGGCAGTTAAAAGGCTGAACAAACGTATTGAGGCTAAAGATCCTATTGCAATCTACACTTTGGGATGTTTCTATCGGAATGGAGAGTATGGATTTGAACAAGATTACACCAAAACATTAGAATTATGTCATCAGGCAGGAGAACTTGGGTATGTTAATGCTTACAATAATATCGGTAATGCATATGAAACAGGAAATGGTGTAGAAGTGGATAAGAAGAAAGGTGTGCATTATTATGAGCTAGCAGCTATTAGAGGGGATGTAACTGCAAGGTACAATCTAGGTGCTACAGAACAAAATTTAGGCAATTATGATAGAGCGCTGAAGCACTATATGATAGCTGTGAGGGGTGGAAAGAGCAACTCTTTAAAACAGATCAAAAACTTATACACAAATGGACACGCAACAAAAGATGACTATATGGAAGCATTGCAATCCTATCAAGCATACTTGGATGAGATTAAAAGTGATCAGAGGGATAAAGCTGCTGCAGCGGGTGATGGCAATCGTTATTATTAGTAGGCGGCGATATGATATTGATATGGACGGTCACTACTTGGCAGCTCGGCTGAGAGTTTTAAAGCAAGTAGATGATTATAGTTATTATTAGATTGGATTGGAAGTAGAATTTGTATCTATTATTAACCTGAAACAAGTATTTGTAAATGGCAGATGGATATGCTTGCATCATCATATTCACTGTCGCTAGTGTCACTAGGCCTATATTGTCATCACTGTTGGTAGTACCCTCATCTCTGACCGAGGCATATCGATTTAAACAAGAAGATATGAGGTCTACTTGAGGGGGCTACTGATTGGACACATCATAAGCAATAGTGTAATCTGTTCGGATATTTAGCTCACATATGATACTTAGTTAACAATCAACACTACTTACACGATATCTCAAGACTTCCAACCTTTTGTATTTGTATCTTCTACTTCTATCTCCTCCGCCGTATTCTCTATTTACTTCTATTAGATACTAACGATAAGCGGCTATACTGGTATACATATAATATTGCTTTGTGATATAATACGAAACTTTAATGAGGTTAGATAAACCTACTATACATATGGGAAGCACATATCGAGTTTCATCGACACAAAGCGTACCCATACCAATCCCTCTCATTTCTCATTCTCTTTTAATTGTGTATGAAGCAATACGAAACATCCTAGTCTATACAAAATATACTCCATCTCTATAGTTCTAATCTTAGCTGTTCTGAGCTACCACGGTGTAAACTAAACCCTACTATCTCTTCTCTACCTCACATTGCATACAACTACTCCCATCATCATGATCGGTATGAAGAGATGACATATCACTATCGTACTCTGCAGGAGGTACGGGATGATGAATGATTGGCATCATCATCTTAATCCCATCAATTGTATCATCATCAAGTGTGCCGTCCATATCATAACGACTATTGGCCATCATACGCTTTATTTCGTTGATTGTTTCATTATTAAGTGTACGGATTGTTAAGTTACTATTATTAGTATTAGACGATGATGTTGATGACCGACGGCTGCTTTGATAGCTTTTGCTACCCGTTGATGTTGATGTTGTTAATGTTGTTTGTTGAGGAGGTATATCCTTAAGCTGATAAGTTGTTGATTGTTCTTGATTCATTGTAGATTGGTTTAGATTCATATTCATAGCGGCGGCGGCATGTCACTGATACCGACAACTTGTATTTGTACTATCAACTCGATGCTGATTCAGCCGATGAAAGTATCTGCTCTTTATTATATATTGCAATATCTTTTATCTTACTATCGTATGCCTGTATGCCGTTGCTTTATTTATCGTTGGTACATGAATCGTCTTGCTCATGGTCGATGATAGGCGGTGAAGGCGGTGATGTAGAACGTGCTTGTGCGCGATGCGGCGATGTGTGGTATGAAGAAGTGCGGTGCACAAAAATAAGATTGTTTCCCTTGAGATTCTCTTAAAACCAACGTTTTTTTAATGAGCTTGAGATAATGGGTTCTTTTAAAATGATTGCGAGCATTACTTTACCTTTGTAGCTCAACTCAATCTAACAAGGATACCGGTACAATTAAGACGTGAGCACGAAAGGAAGCAAGAAAGGCCGTTTGCTTTTTAAAACTCTCATGTTTCTTTGATACATAGGTACCTATGTTGGTACCTATGATGAATCTGTTGATAAACAATGGACCTTAATGGACCCATTATTAGTAGTTAATCGAGGTTGATTAGTTGACATAGTGGAGCGTCGGCGGGGTCGATTTCTATATTGAATAACGATACAAGATGATAAAATTACCATTTGCAATAACAACAACAATATCATGCACCATACTATCACTCTGCACACTACTACTACAAATACAGCCAGTTAACGCAGGTATATCATCCTTTCACGATTTACAAAAGAAGTTATCACCATCACCATTAGACGTGTTGGATAATTTAGATATGTATGAAAAGTTTTGGATTGAGGTTCATCCTAAAAGTTGTGGTGAGTTTTTTATTATATTGTTTGTTTGTTCGGTGTATTGCAAATCGTATGGAGGGCAGTTCATGTATGTGTTGCAAATCGTATCGAGAGAAGCTACTATACAGGTAGAGATGACCGTCGGTCGGCCTAGTGCAGTATACTTTTTTATATACAAATCTCATGCACTAAAAACTTCATGTACGCTCTCTCAACTCTCAACAACAGTCTGGTCAGAATGTACAATAGACGAAACATCCGAAGATCAAACAGGTGATAATCGTGACGGTGATGAAAAGTGGTATCAATATCGTACACAAAACTTTTGTGCCAATTCTGCCTATTCACTTTACGGTCAAAAGCGTCATTCAATATTAAATTTCAATGGCTGTACGGAACGACATTATATTAATAGTTACTTTACCTATGGTGGTGCTGATACGTTGTTAAAGGCTGTGGGTATTACACCTATTATATATAATGATGGTAGTGAGAGTAATGCTGTTTGTTATGGTAATATGGGGGACGGATCAGGTGATGAGGAAGAGGAGGAGGCCGAAGAAGAAGAACAGAATGATGATGGAGAAGTTAATCAAGAACAAGAAGAAGAAGCCCAACGTCGCCACCGACGACGTCTAGCAGAAGGTAGAAACAACAATGGACACATGAGTAGTTTAGGATGTGACGCCGAAGGGAATTATATAATGGGCTTATTCAATAGTGAATCATGTGATGGGAATTACTTCATTAGTCAACTAAACAGTTTTGATGAATACAATGATGATTTTAATATTGGATGTACTAACATATGGAAACGGAGTAGTAGTAGTGGCTATACCGAGGGTGGTAGTATTGCTGGTAGTGAACTATATGAACTATTGACAAATAGTTGGACGTGTGATATTAGATTATACCCCAATGGTGGTTGCCCAGACCCATACGGTAGAAAGAAGGCACACGACTTTGCCTTAAGAACGGCATCTCACGGAGGTAACGCCCATCTGTCTTATCTGAACTCTTCACTGAGACATCCTCTTAGAATATTGAGTGGTATACTGATCGGACTCTCCCTATTACTGTTACTTATATCCTACTTTGTCAAACGTCAGAAGGGAACACAACGATCAGCCACTTCCCCAGACAAGGGTTGTTATCTGGGAGTACTACCCGTTAGTCCAGGAAGTAGTAGTAGTGACGGTGACGGTTCACCAATTTCAACTCATGATATTATAACGGGCATACCACGAAACGACACCCTCAAGACGAGCAATACATTAGAAGATAAGCTGAGTAGTGAAGACGATAACGTCAGTCCACGAAGTATAAGCTTTGATTTTGGCAAGGGTAATAACAGTAACGAGAGTCCACCAACAAGGAGTGCTAGTTTCAACTTTGGTATTAGAGAAGATGAACGGTATAATATGAATGAAGTAGATGGACGAAGAACTGAGATTGAAATGTCAAGTCCAATAAAGAATCAGATGATTCCATGTAATATACTGGATGATGATGACACCCAAACATCAAGTCCTGCCAGAAAGAAGGATGAGGATAGTAGAATTGATCATAGAGAAGGGTTCTACATAAGGCAACCCCCTGTACAAAGTGATAGAGATCGGGCATGATTCGGAGTACTCGGATGGGATTAAAACTTATCCGAGGATCAATGGGTTATGCCGCCGCTTTACCAGTGATGATATAGATCATTAAGTGGTTATGTGTAAAGGCAGCTAAGTGGATGACTTAAAGCATCTAGTATTAGGTAGAGGAACTAATTGTACAAATTTATGTTTAGATGTTAGAACTTTTCCCTATTTGTTTATCCATGTACTGTCTAATAGGTCTAATAGTAACGAAAATCTTCATCGGCCGAAGCAGCTTCATCCCTCTGTTTACTCTTTATCTCACCCAAATATGTCTGATATGATCGTAAAGCAGTCGTGTAATCTTCTTTTGTTGCATGTCCATTTGAGTATAACTCCTGCATCTCTCGCAAAGAGTTAGTATGTCCATTTCTAACCGCAATTATATAATGTCTGATAGCTCTATCCATATTGCCTGCCCTTATTGCTTCGTATAACCCTAGATTAAATCTTGCATTTAAATCTCCTTTCAAGGCTGCTTGTTCATGGTAATACTTTGCCTTCTTCTCATCAATACCGGTACCTCTACCACATTGATAAGCTAAACCAATGCTGTTATATGCATTAGTACAACCAAGTTCACTTGCTCTGTGCCAAAGTTCTAATGCCTTTGTATTATCTTGTGGATATCCATTTCTTCCATAATAATGGTAAATTCCTAGATTGTAGATTGCATAGGCATCGTTAGCCTCCACTCGTTTCTCTTCTCTTTTGATTGATTTCTCTTCTGAAGAAGGAACTGGAATTCTACAAAAGGGACAAACTTTCTCGATCATTTCATTGCCTTGGTCATCATATACAGGTGCATGACAACATCCACTACATATAAATTTTCCGCAACACGTCATATATCGATACCCAGAAAACAGAAAAGGCATTCTTAGGAAACAAATAGGGCAATCTCCATATGGTAACGGAGGTTGTTTGAATAGTTCTATATCATGTAGCTCGGCAGCACGCTCAGCAGCTAATCTAGCATGTTCCTCACACCGTTTCTTAGTTTTGACCGATGTTTCTTTTTGCAGGCGGCGTTGCAATACTTCACTTGTTTACATTTGTTGCATACGTTGTTGGCACCTTCCTTGCCACAATTGGCACATCCTGATACAACACCTCCATCATCGGCAGTGCTCATATTTTGTAAGTTCCCCATCATCTCACAAACACCATCACATGCACCATCGATATAATTATTATCAGACTTGCTCATATCTATTTTGTTGTGAGTATTTTTTTATCATTCAGTATTCATGCGAATTAGAAACCTCTATTTTGGAAGGAAATTAAATAATTACAGGGTACCACGAACTATACCCCCCGGGGGGTATCCTATAATGTTTTGGACTAGGCTGAGATTTGGGAGGGGGGTATAACTTATTCCTTAGTAGGTACACTAAGTAATCTGCGGAAGGGGGTACAGATTTCATACTAGACTGACCTCGAGGAGGGGGGTATAGTGGAGGTTTGGGGGGTATAGTTCGTGGGACACCACTGTCCCAGCCCTTTCCCTACTCTTAGAGCTAGTCAATCTATGTTAGGTAGAGGAACTACTACTGTATAAATGTATGTTTAGATGATAGATCTAATAGTAATTAGTAGTAACGATACTCATCTTTGGCTGCAGCGGCTTTATCTCTCTGGCTACTCTTAATCTTACCCAAGTATTCTTGATATGATTGTAATGCTTTCATATAGTCATCTTTTGTTGCATATCCCTTTGAGTAAATCATTTTTATATTGTCCAATGATTGACTACTTCCATATCCCACCGCAATTATGAAATGTTTGATGGCTCTATCCATATTGTCTAAATGATATTCATTTACACCTAGATTGTGTCTTGCCAGTACGTCTCCTTTTATAGCTGCTAGCTCATAGTAATGTTTGGCCTTTTTCTTATCAACTTCTACTCCCTTACCGTTAGAATATGCATATCCGATATTGAGGTATGCTTCGGCATATCCAAGTTCTGCTGCCTGGTGCCAAAGTTCTAATGCCTTATTATGATCTTGTGGATATCCATATTTCCCATCTCGATACTTTACTCCTACATTGAATATTGCAATTGGATCACTTAACTCCATTCTTACTTTGTATCTCTCCATTACCTCCTCGTCTGAAGTAGGCCATGGAGTTCTGCAAAAGGGACACTTTTTATCATCAACTTTATTGCCTTGGTTATCATAAACAGGGGCATAGCAGCATCCGCCGCATATCTCCTTTCCACAACATGCATAATATCTTCTCCCCGCAATAGGTGTTGGTAATTGGACGAAGCATATTGGACAATCTCCAAATTGTGGTGGTGGTTGTTTAAATAACTTTTCATCGTGTAACTTAGCAGAATGTGCAGCGGCTAGTTTGAGATGTTCCTCACATTGTTTCTTATGCTTTGATCGATGTTTCTTCTTGCAAGCGGCGTTGCAATACTTAACTTGCTTGCATTTATTACATATATTGTTAATCTCATCACTGCTACCCTCCTTGCCACAATTGGCACATACCGATATATTACCTTCATTGTCTGACGTGCTCATATTGTGTAACATATCGCTCACATCACATGCATCATCACATGATGCACCGTCTTTGTCGGATGAGCTCATTATTTGTTGTGTTGTCCGCTGCTACTCCGATATTGACCTACACACGAAGATAAACTATTATAATTGATCAAACTACGGCAGCTCTATATTGATATACAGTACTATTGATTTCCACCAACCAATACGAGGGCAACACAAAAAGTTGATGAACTTTGAAAAGTTGAGAGATCTACAATTGTTTTGAGAAGTGATGATGATCCGCGGTAAACTACTTCTACGATCCGTACAAAATGTTGATGCTATTATAACGATTAGTATGGCGCGCTGGCCGATGTATAAAGAGGACAATACAGAAGTATTTGTAAATAAATTATGTAATAAAAGCAAAGTTTTCAGGTATTAGTAAACTCTGTTGAGAGAGAAAAGGTGCTCATCCCCAATAATCCATCAATCTTTTTCTCTATTGCCCTACTTATTGAAACTCATACTCTCGCCGCCTACATCGTCCACAATACTACTTTATACAGATTAATAAGCTGTTCATCCAATCTTGTTCATGCTGCTGAGATAGTTCCGGCTTCCAATCTACAAGTAATAAAGAAATAGACATCTCTCTCATCACCAACTCTCAAGAGTTTCTCGTCATCATAATCAAGTTCATCCGCGGATATTGTATATATCATTATAAGGAAGTATTCGATATCACTATCATCTAAAGCGTCAATATAGAACGGCAAAAGATACAACATACATCAACTAAAATACAACTTACATCAACTAAAATACGACATACAACTATTCTTCCTCCGTTGATCACGTCATATGCTCAGTTCTGTCTTCCTCGGCCTCAGCAGACTGCCTCGCCATCCTCTTCTTCATCTCCTTCCTCTCCTGACCCGCTACCGGTGTCGAAACTGATTAGTAAGTTAGCAGTAACGATATTGATCACTAACTGCGGCAGCTTTATCCCTCTGAGGACTCTTTTTAATCTCACCCAAATACACTTGATATAATTGTAATGCTTTTGTGTAGTCTTCTTTTGTTGCATATCCGTTTGAATAGAGGCTTTTAATCTTTTCCAATGATGTATTAAATCCACCCCTCGCTGAAATCAAGAAGTGTTTGACGGCTCTATCCATATTATCCGCCTTTAACTCCTCACAACCGAGACGTACCTTGCTGCTACACTCCCACCAATTGCTGCTAGTTCATAGTAATACGTAGCCTTCTCTTTATCAACTTCTACACCTTCTCCATAGTCATAAGCATAACCAACACTACAATATGCATCAGTAAAACCAAGTTCTGCTGCTCGATGCCATGATTTTAATGCCTTAGTATAATCTTGTGGAAAACCTCGCGACCCTTCTGCATAGCAAAATCCTAGATTGTTGCTTGCAATAGGATCGCCTGCCTCCACTCTTTCCTTTAACCTTTGTACTGACACTTTATTTGATTTAGGGGCCACAACTCTACAAAATGGACACTTTTTATTATCAACTTTATTGCCTTGGTTATCATAAACAGGAGCATGAGCACATCCACTGCAAATAACTTTTCCACAACAATCATTATATCTACGTCCCGTAGAAATTGAAGGTATTCGTAGGAAACAAATCGGGCAATCATCCTTTGGTGGAGGTTGTTTGAACAGTTCTTTATCATGTAATTCGGCAACCCGTCTTTCACATTGTTTCTTATGTTTGTGTCGGTGTTTCTTCTTACATGCGGCATTACAATATTTTACTAACTTGCATTTGTTACATATGTTGTCAACGTCATCACCTTCTTTCCCACAATTTGCACATGTTGATACGCTATTATTATCGGCTGTGCTCATGTTCTGTAGCTTATTATTCATCTCACATACACCATCATTACTTGATTTTGATGCACCGTCTTTGCAATCGGATATGCTCATTTTATGCTTGTTGTGTTCGCCACTGCTAATATATTATACTTTTTATAATGCCGATTATTAATCTTTACACACTTCAATTGATTAAACTACTACGGCAGCTCTATATTGATATACAGTACTGTATTGATATCCGCCCAAGACAAAAAGGTAGATAACCACAAAAAGTTGATGAACTTGAGTTGAGAGTTTGCAATAGGTTTGAGAAGTGACGATACGGATTGAAGAACTACTACGGTCGGTGAAGAAAGTTATTAATACTATTATAACGATAGTTTAATAAGTCGATGGCAAGAACAACAAAGGAGGACAAATCAATTATGTATTTAATTATCGACTTGCATCAGTTTTCATGTATTTGTAATTGACCTTTTTTCCCTCGAACACGTGGAATAAAAATGACATGGCTCCACTTTTGGGTATCCTATTTTATAGTGTGTTTGTTAGTGAAAATGATATAGTGTATCCTCGATTTATTGCAATAATATAGTTTATATATAGTAAAATATTGTTCATTATTTGTTCTAATACATATTTATAGTTCAAATACAGGCTGGGATGGGTATAGATAATGTATCTGTACCAACAGCAGCACTGTCTATATTACCATGCATTTTCAGCCTTGTTCACTATGGGTATTTTGAGTAGTCAAATACTAGTTCCTATGTTAAATTTGGTCCTAAGCCGGCGTCACCAATCGATTCAGCTTGCAATTCTGGTCTAGAATGAGCCTTTCTAACTTTGTTGACATCAATTATTGGCCTCTCATCACCAAATTCGGCGGCCAATATTTGCACAGTAGCCCTAACAAAATAGGATACCAAAAGTGGAGCCATGTCAATTTGCTCAAAAAATATTCCACGTGTTCGAAGGAAAAAAGGTCAATTGAGAAAACTCTATAAAAGATACCAGAATGAAGAAATCCAAAGGGCTTCTGCAAGTATAACCAAAGAGGATAGAGATAGAGATTGGCATGATTTGGAGTACCTCGGATGGGATTAAAACTTATCCGAGGTTCGATGAATTGTGCCGCCGCGCCGCTTACCATTATCAGTGATGATCTATCTATCTAATTAATCTATGAGGGGAGAGTTTCTGTTTCTGTCAACCAAAGGATACCGCTGGAGGGCCCGGAGGGCTAGCGGCGAAGCCGGCTAGTAGTATACGATGAAGCAGTTGTGTGTAAAGGCAGGTAAGTGGATGATTTAAAGCATCTAGTGTAAGAGGAACTAATTGTATAAATGTATGTTTAGATGTTCGAAATCTGATTAGTAAGTTAATAGTAAAGATACTCCTCGTCAGCCGCAGCAGCTTTGTCCCTCTGAACACTTTTAATCTCACTCAAGTATTCTTGATATGACTGTAATGCCTTTGTGTAATCATCTTTTGTTGCATGTCCATTTAAGTATAACTCTTTAATCGCTTCCAAAGAGCCATCGTATCCACCTCTTACTGCAATCAAATAATGTTTCAATGCTCTATCAATATTGCCTCTATTCTCTTCTAAAATGCCTAGATTATGCCTTGCCCTTTCATTTCCTCCCATCGCTGCTAATTCGTAATAATGCTCGGCCTTCTCCTCATCAACTTCCACTCCTCTACCCATACTATATGCATAACCAATGTTTGTATATGCTTCAGCATAGCCGAGCTTACCTGCTCGATGCCATAATTCTAATGCCTTTTTCATATCCTGTGTAAATCCATTCATCCCATCTCTGTACCAAATTCCTTGATTGTAGATTGCTATAGGGTCCTCAGCCTCTATTCTTAACTTATATCTTTCAGCTATCTCCCCATCTGAATCAGGCGTTGGAGCTCTGCAGAAAGCACACTTTTGATTATCAACTTCATTGCCTTGATTATCATAAACAGGAGCATGAATACATCCACTGCATATAACTTTACCGCAACACGTCTTGTATCTACTTCCCGAGTTCAATGTCGGTATTCGTAGGAAACAAATTGGACAATCTCCAAACTCCGGTGGTGGCTGTTTGAATAGTTCTTCATCGTGCAATCTAGCAGCATGTTCAGCTGCTAGTCTGACCTGTTCCTCGCAATCTTTCTTATGTTTGTGTCGATGTTTCTTCTTACAGGCTGCATTGCAATACTTGACCGTCGTACATTTGTTGCATATATTTTTGGCACCCTCCTTGCCACAATTGGCACATACCGACACGATATTGCCTTTATCGGCCGTGCTCATATTATCAAACTTCTTTTCCAACTCACATAAATATAAACCATCATCATTTGATTTTGATGCACCGTCTTTGCAAATCTTATCTGACGTGCTCATTATTGGTCTCTCCTTTGATACTACCTCGCTACTGTTATACCGATTAACCTACACCCTATTATATAATATAATTCATCAAAATTCGTCAACTCTATTGTTTATATTACAATTGATAATTGATAGCACCACAAAAGACCACAAAAAGTTGATAGAACTTTGAAAAGTAGAGAGTTTGCAATTGTTTCGATAAGTGATGATACTGATTGAAGGACAATCACGGCCGATGAAGAGTGTTATTATAATATATATAATGATAGTTCAATAATACAAGGAGGGCAATCAAACAAATACACAACCTTACACAACTCAACAACAACAGAACAGCTATTCATCAGTTTTCAGTTATTGCATATTAGGAAACTCTGTAGAAGGAAGAATAAACGAAAAAGAAGATTTCATACTCCTCTACTACGGCTACTACTGCCCTCTAATACTCTCCTTTAGCGCCGTCTACATCGTCTATTGCTACTTTGTATAGGCTAAGCTGTTCATCTACTCTTGTTCTATACTGAGATTATAACTCTAGCTGCCGAGATCTGCAATATAAAGAACTACACAACCAAACTCTCAACACATCAAACATCATCGACTTACTCTCGTCATTCAAAGTAGCAACGCGTAGATACTGTAGAATCGTTGTATACTGCTACATCAAGAATATCTCTTTAGAAGTAGTGTTCGATATTAACGTTATCATCTAAGTATAACGTTGCTATCAAATACTTACTATCGACAAAAGATACGACATCTACATAAAAAAATGAGCACATCAGATTCGATACAGAATAGAAACACACTCAACAATTTACTACTGCTCGCAATAATGTGTGTCATGGCAGCTGGATGGATTACATTCTCATTCCTACATGGTGCCGATGCCGCTACAACAATATCACAAGAACGTCCAAACTTTATCGGTACCGCACGGATCAAGCAACATCGAGCAGGAGCAAATGGAGACTTAGTTGAGGGGGAAGAACATTTACTTAAAGCAATTATTAAATGGGATGCTATACCGAATGCTGAACGATATGAAATATGTCATCATTGCAATGATTACATTAATGAAGAGACGGGTGTTGCCGATGATACTGTGACTGATGAGGATAGTATCAATGATATATATGATATAGAAATTGGGGGTAAGAATACATGTGGTGGACAACCGTGTTTAGTTATGCCAGGAGTACCACGAGGGAATAATCAATATCATTTACGTGTAAAGATAGATGGAGAATGGAGTTTATGGAGTAAGCACCAAAACTTCTTTGTTAGTGAACCCGGTACCTTTGAACATGTCGAGTTGTAAATAGTGAGAGTAAGTAAGGGGGGATAATATGTGGTGTGTTGATTTGGAAGGCTTGCTTATAGTACAAGAATTATTCAATCTGGAGGGGAGAATACCATGTCGGAAAGTCAAGCATTAATGTATGTAGGCAGGTAGAAGATATAGGATAAAGGGTATAGAAATACTGAGCATATGATATGTTATTGATTACGGTATACCTTCCTAATCCGATCAAGCAACTACTCGTCGACACGAACAACTCTCTTCTAAAGTTGAGACCGATTATAATCCCTTTTGAATTGGCTACAAATGACTAATAGTACCGATATTCTGCCTCGTCATATGCAGCAGCTTCGTCTCTCTGTACACTTTTAATCTCAACCAAGTATTCTTGATAAGTTCTTAATGCTTTTGTATAATCATCTTTTGATGCCTGTCTATTCATACATATATGATATGTCATTAATTAACACCTTCTTTATCCGACCGAGTAACAGTAAGGAGCTCTCTTCTAAACTACCACTAAATCCTTTGATTTGGACACACAATATCTCGATTAACTAATAGTATCGATACCTCTCATGGGCTGCGGCGGCTTTATCCCTCTGTACACTTTTAATCTCAGCCAAATATTCTTGATAGGATTTTAACGCTTTTGCGTAGTCTTCTTTTGTTACATGCCCATCAGAGTATAGTTTTTGAATCTCTTTCAATGATGGAGCATCTCCACCTCTCACCGCAATCATGAAGTGTTTCAAAGCCCTCTGTATATTGCCTGCCGTCTGTTCATCGAGGGCTAGATTGTATCTTGAAACTTCATCTCCTCCAATAGCTGCAAGCTCATAATAGTGGGCAGCCTTCTTCTTGTCAATTTGAACTCCCGTTCCTAAGTCATAAATGTAACCAATATTAACATAAGCTTTGGCATATCCGAGTTTTGCTGCCCTATGACAGAGCTCTAATGCCTTTGTGTAATCTTGTGGATATCCGTTAATTCCATCTCGATAGTCACATCCTGTATTATGTATTGCAATAGGATCATCAGCCTCAACTCGTTGCTTCATCCTTTTCAAGTTCTCCTTATCTGTGGCAGGTTGTGGAATCCTGCAAAAAGGACACTTTTTATTATCAACTTTGTTGCCTTTGTTATCATATAGAGGTGCATGTTTACATCCACTGCAGATAACTTTTCCGCAGCATGTCTGATATTTCCACCCCGTACCCAGCGTTGGTAATCTTATGAAACAAATTGGACAATCTCCATAAAATTGGGGTGGTTGTTTGAATAGTTCTTCGTCACTAATCTTCTTCTCAACATCAAGTTTGCAACTCTCGAGATTTTCACATAAACTATTGAATTTGTTATCGGATGTGCTCATCTTATTATTTACTCTTTTTTTGTATATGACGCTGTGAACTAATATATACCAATAATACAAATGTAACAACTATATACCACTCACACTTGGTATAAGTATATCGATGATACTAGTATATGGGAAGGTTGTGTTGTTGAATGATGTATGTATTGTTTTAAATGTATTGCAATACCACCGCCTTGCAACTTGCAATTATCAACGAGACTCAAGTCAGTATATTAGATCAATTCTGTACGTATATGTTTATTCTAACCACTCAGTGCCGGTATATGGCCGCGCCTACCAATACTTCCTACTCCCCTTTAACAGAGGACGAATAAAATAGAGATAAAGGCGATCAAACGAAGGGGTAGTGTTCATTTGCTTGGCTATGAAATTATTCAATGCCCATCTGGAGGGGAATAGCAAGGAAAGTCAAGGCAACTATTAGGCAGTGATTGTCTTTCTCATCAATCATTAGGTAGAATATAGGATAAAGTACCTATAGTAATGTTGAGCATCTGTGCATATGATATGTTGTTAATCACACTTACACCTCCCGGAAACTACTCTTCTAACATCTGTTCCCAATTAATCCCCTTTGATTGGCCCCGTGACTAATAGTACTGATACTTTTTACTGTTAATAGCGGCAGCTTTATCCCTCTGAGGACTCTTAATCTCACCCAAGTATTCTTGATATAATCGTAATGCTCTCGTGTAATCATCTTTTGTTGCAAGTCCATCTATGTACATCTGTTTGATAACCTCCAAAGATTTAGCATATCCGCCCCTAACTGCAATCATATAATGCCTCAATGCTTTCTCAATATTGCCTGCATTCTCCTCATTAACACCTAGATTATGCCTTGCCACCGCATACCCTCTCATAGCCGCTTGCTCGTAGTAATACCTTGCCTTTTTCTTGTCAACCTCCACACCTCTACCTTCTTGATATACATGAGCAATACAGTAATATGCATTAGAATAACCAAGCTCTGCTGCCCGATGCCAAAGTTGTAATGCCTTTCCATAATCTTGTGACAAACCATACGTGCCATCTCGATAGAAACATCCAAGATTTCCGATTGCAATAGGATCATTAGCCTCCTCAACTCTTTTCTTTGTTCTTTCGACTGCCTCCTCGTCTGTAGAAGGCGTTGGCATTCTGCAAAAAGGACACTTCCTCTTTACAACTTCATTGCCTTGGTTATCATAAACTCGTGCATATGAACATCCACTACATATAACTTTTCCACAACATGTCTTGTACTTACTTCCTGTATGAAGTGTTGGTATTCGTTCAAAGCATATCGGGCAATCTTCTTTAGGCGGAGGTTGCTTAAATAGATCCTCATCACTAATCTTCTCTACATCAAGTTTGCAACCATCGAGATGTTCACATACACCATCAACAGCTGATTTGCTCATCTTTTATTGCTCTTTGTTGTATGCTTATGTGTGGTGTTGAGAACGCTCAGCTTACAAATATGTACTATATTGATTGAACAATCACAACCTAATGTATCCTACCGAATGCTATTTGATAATCTGTTGTTTGTTTGTTACTGTTAATGAAGGTGCACGTTCTCAATTTTTTAATACTAAACACCCTCCACTCTTATTGACTGTCCGTCGGTAATGATGATAATACGTTGCAATACTACTAATACTACTCAACACTAACAATAATAAAGCATACATACGAGGGAGAGGAGACAAGTTGGTTTGATTGGCGGCTTAGCAAATAGTATTGTAGTACTGTGTAATTGATTCATTCATTTTTATTTTATGAACCTTACAATAGAAATAAAAGAAACTTCACAAACAAAAGTTTCGAGATAGAAGTACTCCTCTCGACTCCTCAAACATAAAAAATAGCAGCAGGAAGAGATCCAAGTTAGTAGCAGTGTGTTGTATCATCTCATACTTTTAATATGAAAGTAGTATATAACTTGGATCATACTTACAATTGAGCTCATTTGACTGCAAAGTATTCTAAAGGATACCATCGCATCTCCTTAGTTGCTATTAGTATTGGCTAAAGTGGCTCGTCTAATATAGCTAATGGACTGACTGCTTACACGGATACGACTTTCTAATTGTTGAAATTTAAAACATTCTATCTATCACTCATCAATCAACTCTTCCACTACTACCTTCTCTAATACTCATTTCTTCCCCTTCTTTTTGTTTTTATTCTTCTTCTTCTTTGGCTTGGCTTCTCTTGCTTCCTCATCTGCACGGATTTGATTGGCCACCGACTCTGCTGCATTTTCCTTCACACGTTCCTTCTCATTAATCTTCAATTGTTTCTCTTGCTCTGTTGCCGCAGCCAGTATTTGCTAAATGGATAGAAGAGGAGGACAAGGTTAGTACACTTAGAAAAAGTACACATGATATGTATCTCACACAGACACACTAACAATAACTTACGCTCAATGACCTCATACAAGCCTTGGTAGCATCATGGTCTTCTCCGAGGAAGGTAAGGTATGACTGATAAGCCTTCTTTTCATACTCAAACGCTTGTCTGAACAGACCAAGATTGGCAAGTACACCGGATGTATTTCGTGCAATGAGACACTCGAACATACGATCTTCTTTCCTCCTTGATGCCGCTGCCTCGAAGAAACGGAAGGCATCCTCGACCTTGCCAGCTTCGTAGTACAACGACCCCATACGATAGTATTGTGGTGCAATACCGGCATAGTTCTTGCCTCCCAAAAACTCCATTAGAAACTGAGCTGAACGTGCATGCTTCACGAAATCTTCGATCTTACCTGCTTCGAGGTAAATGTCTGCCACAGTCAAGTGTGCCTGAAGAACTTCATACGAATCAAATCCATTCAAGGCAATTGTTATGGCAAGATACTTAGAGGCGGCCACTACTGCATGTTCATATTCATTCTTCTGGAAGTGGGCAATGGTAGTCAAGCGAAGACATTTCGTAATCTGAGGATGGAGAGGTGAGTCCAATACACGTTGGTATAAGGCCGCCGCCTCTTGGGCATACTCAACAACAGCATCATAGTTTCTATTGTTGAGATTGGCCTGAGCAATACCATGCATAGTCCTCACGTCATCCAGTAAGATGTGTAGAGTTGTATTCGATCCAACGGGACTACTGCCACTGAACGAACATGGACTGAACGACTCCCCTGCCAAAGATGCGGCATGCTTGACAAGTGGGAGGATATCTAGTATGTCGGAAGGTGCAATTGGATACGATGGTGCACTGCCACCACATACACACTTCTTGCCCAAGTCGTATTGTTTGGCCACAAGACGTATGCCTGAACGTTGACATATCCTTCGAAGTAACGGCATGTACAAAGCCCGGCTCTCTTCTGCCTCGCCCTTCTTGGATGATCCAGACGAAGTGGAGTTGTACAACAATAGAGTGTATCTGAAACGACGACCAACCTCACGCTCAATATCCTTCCATATCTCTTCCCTGCCTCGGTTAGCAGACGAGGCATCATCATCACCACTGGCATCATCACCAAAGTCCAAGGTCAATGTAGCCATTTCTTCTTGGTCAGGATTATTCGTCATTCTAACCTCGGTTTCTCCGGCACTCTCCTCACCAACAGACATGATTGCACTTAAGAAAGACGCAATCGTGTGAGCAGCAGGCTGATTACCATTCTCTAGAATGTACGAGTCGAGTACATGTTTGGCAGCACGTGCCACCATCTCACACTCAAGCAACTCTAACCAGCAGATGGGCATACAGAACCGAGGAGCCTTGTACTGTTTGGCAGCTGCAATCTTATCATCAGCCTCGGACGATATTGAAGACATGGTAAGTGCTGCGGCAGTTGCGGCCTTTTTGGATGAGATGATATCTTCCAATTCCTCCTTACGAGCTAACTCGGCTAGTCTACCAAGGTAACGACAGTTAATACCACGTTGATGAATCATCTCTGTCAAGGCCCGACCATCAGCAGGGAGTTGTAATCCACTACCACCACCTGAACGAATCTCCTTGGTTAGGCTTGGAATGGCTGTATCCCACAAGTAACGAGCAAGTTGTCTTGCTTCTTCCTCGTCCTTCTTTAATGTCTCATACGAGGCCTTGTCGATACCTTCGATGGAACGGGTGTAGGGTAGAAAGACATTAACATTGTATCGAAGAGAATTGACGTATTCATCTTCTACCTTGGCAAGTAAAAGAGATTCCTTCTTCTTCTCTTCTAGTTTCTCCTCTTCTGACTTCTCGTACTCCTTGACCTTCTTGCCGGGTACTAAATCGACCCATTCCTTATCATCTGCCTTATCAGACTTATCATCGACAGCCGAATCATCCTTCTTCTCGTCCTTATCCTCCTGCTTACTTTCCATCTCCTCCTTGTACTTGACAAGATGGTCACGAATCTTCGTCTCGGCATAATTCGTAATCAACTCACGACGGATGACACATGCCGTCCACTCATCATCATCCAATGTAGATGGGATGAGCTCTTGAGATTTGGCACCACTTGACTCAAGACTCTCCTCCCATTTGCCTGTACCACCCATGTCCTTGCTTACCCAATTGGCATCACGAGGGGTAAGACGTGTACAATCTAGTACGTACTTGCGTTGATCAGACCCGAGGATACCCTTCATTTCAATTGGTCCACAAGCTTGAACCAACGAGTCCTTGTTGTCATCAACTTCTTCGTCCTTGGCCTTGGCTTGGGGAGGAGGGAGTGGAGTGATACGATTCTCCTTGATGAATTCCATCCTCTATGTATTGTTTGAGTTGGGTATTGGATAAAGGAGAGAGAGAGGTTAGACACAAGCTTAGCAAAGCAAAGAGACACATGATATGCACAAACAATACAAAGATACTTACCTCATCCGACAATGGATACTTGGGAATCTTACGTGTAGCAATCATACAACCTTCACCAATTGTACTTTCCAACAATTCATGCATCTCATCATCACATTGTAATGCACTTAATGTCTCCACGGCACCATACAATAACTTATGTGACTTTTCACCATGTAAGATACCCGGCACGACACTCTGACATATAATTCGTGTACCCAAATATTCCACCAGTACCGTAGCCAAGGTATGCAAACCAGGTATATCCAATCGATGTAATAATCCCATATTACAACAATCTCGAGATGCGGACTTTTTCGCGGCAGCATCTCCTTGGATGATTTTAAAAGTATCCAATCCAGTATCTACCGCGCGGGAGAAGAAGATGTTATTATGTAAGTAGACATGGGCACGTGCCGACTCGTTGGGGTTCATTGGTAGGATGTACCCATCGAAGATTGCCTTGACTCCTGCTAGTGCGGCCTCACCAAAGTCGGATAGTACCTTGTGGACCAATCTGTGTTGTGGGGTTGTATAGAGGTTGTGGTGTGAAAACGAAGGCAATGAGTTAGCGGTGGCACGAACACAAGATGTGCACAACTATAGACGAACACAAGATACAAACGAAGAACACATCATACTACACAACAAACTATGATCTTACCGTGCCCTATCAACACGTTCACCAAACGTATCAACACTCAACTCTCTAGCCACTTGTAATTCCTCATTCCAATCACGTAATCCACCACCTCTAATATCCATACCATACATATTATTCATCAACTCATTCTCTAAACGATTAATTGAATATTCATGTAATGTTGAATGATTGTATGTTTCTAGTTTCTTACCCAGCATGATGTTACTGCCTCCACTGCCGCTACTATTGCCGCTACTATTGCCGTTATTAGTAGTATGAACACTTGGTAAAGGAGGGACTAACCAACTAGGCTTGACAGTAACCATATCAATCCTTGAACTAAACGTACCACTTGTACTACTACTACTCAATACCAAACCAGTTAACAAACCACCAACCAAACTAGTACTACTACCACATAAATTATTAGTACTAAATGGTGATACCAATGGTCTAAAAAAGTTGTAAAGCGTACTTTCATTGAATGATGTTGATGATAGTAGTTCCGATCGTTGTTTCGATGCTAATAAGGCAGTGGTGTATACTGTACGTAATGACTTTGACTTTTGTAGTAGTGTGTCTAATAATGAATGTGAATAACATGCCATTGAATCTTTACTACTACTACCCTCGTTAATATCAGGTGTTGGATCAAACTTCTTCTCAGTACTTTTATTAATATAAAATCCTTGAGGAATGGCGGTAACATGTACAACTTGACTATCCGGTAAGGTTACTACTAAATATGCTAAATCACCTAAGATTGAACGATGTGATGGTGGTGGATTATATCCACTTAGTACGATTGTTATATTTGATATACAGCTTAACTTGTTAAGCTTGGCAAGTTGAGACTCAATATCGAGTAAATATTTGGCATTGGTGATTGTTGCTGCTGTCGCTGTTGACTGCTTGGTAGAAGTGTTGTTGGTTGTTTCATTCTCCGATCCACTACTGGCACTAACTTCAGCAGCACTATTGGCATTGTTCTTATTCTTCTTCTTTTTACGATTCTTCTTCTTTTTATTATCACTACTACCATTCTGCTGCTTATCACTACTATTAACAATTGGATCCTCGAATGAAAACTTACGTCCACTACCCTTGCCACTTCCTTGACCACTACTACTATCCTCTTCATCTTGCAACTCTACTAAAGTCTGTTCTTCACCACAAACTAGATAATAAAAATTACTTAAATCCCCATTGGTAGTTACTGAGGTATGGAATAAATCATAATTTGATTTATATTGTGGTAATTGTTGAGCAATTTGAGCTTGTTTGATACGTTCGACTTCTTGTTGTTCTTCCTTGGTTGGCTCTTTGCTGTTGTCATTGTCCTGTGTGATTTTTTGGGTTAGAGAGATTGTATGAGATTGTGAGATGTATAGGTGAGATGAGTATATAGAAACAGCACACACATATATCGTAGACCATTACCTTGCCCTTCTCTCCCTTCTTCTCTCCATTAACCTTGGCCTCCTCGACTACTTTCTCCTCACTCTCTACATCCTCCTCAACGCCACTCTTCTTAACCTCAACCACAGCCTCACCACTATCAACATCAGCAACCAAGCTACTAACAAACGGCAAACCACCATCAACCAACATACTACGAATCTTCACTACATGATCTTTAATTGATGATATAGTATACTTTTCTAATATAATACGTATAGTATAGTTAGATGCGTCTAAGATTTGTTGTGGGGGTGGGGAACGTGGTGTGATGTGTCCGTTTAGTAGTATTAGCTCATCGTTTGACTCTTCATTTTTATTGTTGCTGTTAGTAGTAGTGGGGTTGTTAGTATGGTCGGCGGTGTCAGATTGTTGTTGTTGTAACAGTGGAAGTAAGATACTTAAATCACCATAATCATCTAATACCAATTCCTCCTCTTTCTCTTTCTTAGTCTCTTGTCCCCCGCCATTGCCATTATCGCCGCCAGTATTAGATAGAGTATCAGTTTGTAAACATTGCAATGTTGATGGAGTACTAACTACTGCATTACGTAATGTATATGTTGACCAAACGACATTATTATCTTGCTTCTTCTTCTTATTAGTATTGGTCTGCTTACCAACATTCGACTGCTTACCTCCGTGCTTGCCATTATCTTTATTACTCCTAGACTCTTCGCCACTAGACGACGAGTTGTTAGTAGACGACTGTGGTTTCTTCTTCTCAACAACTAATCGATACTTAGTCAAATGTGCAAATCCAATAACCTCACTTAATGCACCTCGTAAACTAGCCACTGGTTCTTCAGGACGGAGTGGTGGTAGTTTAATTACTACTTCTTCTTCATTGTTGTTGTTGTTGTTGGAGTTAGAGTTGGAAGAGTGTGAAGAGTTGATGCGTTGACGAGGTGATGAGATTGATAAGTTGTGTATAAATATTGGTGGTGCTACCTGCTGCTGCTGTTTGGAGGTATCAGCAGCGGCGGCGGTGGTGACATCTTTTGATGTCTTTTTAGAACTATCATCCGATGTAGATGATGTCGAGTTGTCATTGGCTTCTGTTGCTGCCATGATTAGACTTGATATAAATTCGTTACTACTACTGCTACTATTAATATCAATGTTGTTCGAGTTATTGTTTTGTGTTTCTTTTTGTTTATGCGTCGGCATATTAATGATTGCAATCAAGAGCCTGCTGCTCATGCGCTGGCGGCACTTCGATTTTGATGGTTTGGTTTTGAGCAGGAGTGCAAACGATCTTCGTTTGATCGCCTTAGCTTCTTTATTTTATTCGTCCTTTGAGCTCCAAAAGAGAAAAGAGGATTGGTGGTGGAAGGAGGAAGAGGCATAGAGTGGTTAGTAGAACATCATACATAGAATTGGTCATCTGATTCTGCTGCTGCTGCAAATCTCGTCGATATAATACAAACCCATCTCACATCCCACATCACAAATTTAGGAAGTTGAAACAAACTACAAAATCAAAAAGGTATCATTCTCTCATTACTTTACCACACATACGGAACGATATATTCGTAGTACCAGTAGATTGTTATATTTACTACAAAGACACAGTCATAACAAGTTGCAAGGCGGTATTGCAAATACATAAACAAACACACATCATAATATTTTGAAGTTGAACCGGTGCGCATTAAACTCTATTGACCTAGAACACAAAAGGTATCATCGATATAATACTTATATACCTCAAACCGAAATGAAAGGTTATATATTTGTAGTATTACTATATTAAACAATAAGATGAGCTCGTCTGATACAAAATTGAATGACTTATGTGTGGACCTTTGTAAACTTGGGAATATATCAGATGAAGAACTATTTAAACAACCTCCACCAGCTGAAGATTGTCCAATATGTTTCGTAAGATTACCATCACTACGTAAGGCTACCATATACCAAACATGTTGTGGAAAGGTTATATGCAGTGGATGTTTTTATGCACCTGTCTATGATAATCAAGGCAACGAAGTTGATAATAAAAAGTGTCCATTTTGCAGAGTATCAAGACCTACTTCTGATGAGGAAGGAAATAAAAGGCAAAAGAAACGAATAGAGGCTGGTGATGCTGAAGCAATATTCATGATAGGATGTGACTATCGAAATGGGACGAAAGGATATCCACAAGATTATAGAAAGGCATTAGAACTTTGGTATCGGGCAGGTGAACTTGGTTGTTCTGAAGCTTATCACAATATTGGTTATGCGTATGACTTAGGAACGGGAGTTGAAATTGACAAGAAGAAGGCTGCCCACTATTATGAGCTTGCAGCTATACGAGGAGATGAAGTTTCAAGATACAATCTAGCCCTCGATGAAAAGACGGCAGGCAATATACAGAGGGCTTTGAAACACTTAATGATTGCGGTGAGAGGTGGAGATGGTCCATCATTAAAAGAGATTCAAATATTATACTCTGATGGGCGTGTAACGAAAGACGATTACACAAAAGCATTACGATTATATCAAGCATACTTGGGAGAGATTAAGAGTAGACAGAGGGATAAAGCTGCTGCAGATAATGAGGGGAATCGATACTATTAGTTAATACACTAATTTTAACAGCACCGTGATGATCGGGGATTACGCAGTGATACATGAAGATAAAGATAGTTATGTATGACAAATACGTACGTTTCCACATGTTTGATCTTCGTTTGATCGCTTTTCTATTTTTTTCGTCCTTTTTTGGGCAAAGAATGTGAGGGAAGAGGGTAGAAGTGGAATGACGGCAGCCGCCACACTCTATATACCTAGACGACATACGGAGAAGCGTGGCTGATAAACAAAATACGTATAGAATTGATCTGATATCTTCTGATATACTGACTTGAGTCTCGTTGATAATTTCAAGTGCAGTATTGTATATCACATCACAACACATTTTCATGTTCGTTTGTGCTGTGAGATTTTGGATTTGAGCAGGAGTGATGTAGATCTTCGTAAACATATACATAGAATTAATCTGGTGGTATACTGCTGCTTGAATATCATGTAAGACGACGGTATTGCATATCATATTATAAAACACACACATCAATCACAACTCACCACACAATTTTGGGAAGGTGCATAAAAATAAAAGATATCATTGATATACTTATTCCAATTAGTGTGAGTGGTTATAAGTGGTTACATTTGTAGTATTGGTATATATTAGTTCAACGCGTCACATATAAAAAAGTGTAAATGATAAGATGAGCACGTCTGATACAAAATTAAATTACTTATGTGATAATCTCGAGGGTTGCAAACTTAGTACTGGGAAGAAGATTAGCGACGAAGAACTATTTAAACACCCTCCACCACTATATGGGGATTGCCCGATATGTTTCGAAAGAATGCCCATGCTTCCTACGGGGAGTAATCATTATGCCTGTTGCGGAAAGATTATATGCAGTGGATGCATTCATGCACCTCTATATGACAACCAAGGCAATGTAATTGATAATGAAAAGTGTCCATTTTGTAGAACTCCAACGCCAACTTCAGAAGAAGATGAAATCAAAAGAACAGAGAAAAGAGTCGAGGCTGAAGATCCTATTGCAATTCGTAATTTGGGAATTGACTATCGAGATGGGACATGCGGTTATCCTCAAGATTATGCCAAGGCACTAGAACTCTTTAACCGGGCAGCAGAGCTTGGGTATGCTAAAGCATATTGCAATATTGGTTACGCATATAGTCATGGTGTAGGGGTAGAAGCTGACAAAAAGAAGGCCATACATTATTATGAGCTAGCAGCCATTATGGGCGATATAATGGCGAGAAGCAATCTAGGTATTTTAGAAGAAAATATAGGCAACTTTGATAGAGCATTGAAACATTACTTGATTGCTATAAGAGGCGGATATTCCAAATGTTTGAAGAGAATCCAAGCATTATACTCAAAAGGACATGCAACAAAAGATGATTACACCACAGCATTAAGATTATATCAAAAATACTTGGGTGAGATTAAGAGTAGACAGAGGGATGAAGCGGCCGCATTTAGTGAGGAGTATCGATATTATTAGGAACTATTTAAAGAGTATTTATCATATCATTTTCAATAGTGCAGTAGACTTTAGGTAATACATAAAGAGAAGTCATGACAATACGTTTCTTTTACATAGTGCATTATCTATAACACCACTAACATGTTTATGTACATCTCATCCCACAGCCTCGACGTCAACATACCACACACAGTCAATCAATCTATAGCTCATCAATGGCATACTTCAAACCCGATACCGTCACTTTTCCAGAGAATGAAATCATTGGGAAGACTCGATAACTGGTCGACTTATCAAGAAATATCGTTTCTGATCCGCCACAAACGGGTCCAGACTCATCAACTACTTGAATTGTATACTTTTTGTCCACATCGTATGTACATATAACCTTGGTTACAGATGCCATGGGAGCAATGTTCAGATTCTCTTCCAACATAGCCGCACTTCCCCATAATTTCCTATCTGTAATGTTCAGGAAGATACTATTCTTCAAAGCTTCCTCAATGAAGATCTAGTGCATTGACTATTCATGCCTTCATCATAACTGCATAACCATCCTACAGAACCCCCAGTACCCTTATCAAATTCAACAGTAAATTCAGAAACCCCTGCATTTGCAAATTTCCCCAAGTAGTATATAGAAAATTAACTGCCTTATTTTCCACAGTCTTTGTTAAAAGTTCATTCATAAGTACCGTATGATTTCTCTTCACAAGTAAACTCTTTACAAACCAGTCTATTACAACACCCAATCCATGTCTGTTGATATACTGCGGGCATTAATCCGTAATACTCAAGCATGTAACATAATGAATATGTAGGTTTGGGAAGATGCTTTTCTGGTACTTTTCTACTCTGATTGTTCATCCTCAAACGGAGGTAATTAACAAGAAGGAGAAAGTTCTCTGGATCTTGATCAATGAATATATTTCCATCTCTATTCCTTCTCCCCTTCTCCATTGATTCATCCCATCGATCCACTAAAAGTTGCGGCAAGTAATGTATCGGGAAATTGCGTTAGAGTACTACGACGTACCGATATAGATGTACTACCGCCAACATTTAGTTGTAGAATATCCGTATCTGTACCAATAGATGGGTGTTTAGATTCATATAGTTTAACACGTCGATTAAACTCAGCTTCCTTCTCTTTCAACTCTTTCTCTTTTGCAATGAGTAAACTGTGTAGGTGTCCGCGCTCGTGATACTATCCGAATTGTTATTATCATCTGATATATCATCTGATTTCCTCTTTTTATTGCCACCACCGTCTTCACCTCTGCTATTGTTATTGTTGTCCATGATATAAAAGCGTCTTCTTTGTGCCATACTGCTCAACAAAGGTAACTCCTACTGCAAGAACGTAGGATCTTCGTTTGCTCGCTTTTGAGTCTTTGAAGGTGGTTGATCACTGTCACAAAATATGTAAGAATTGATCTAATATATTGCTTGAGTCTCGTTGTTAATACACACACATCAAGTAAACAAAATTTTGGGAAAGTGCATCATCAACATTAAGAAGTACGATAATACAACATAACACATATCAACACCTAGTACCAAAGGACAAACAAGTCGTAGTAAAAGGTTATATTTGCAAAGTCTACATCAATACATTACGCAAAGAGGATGAGCGCATCCGATACAAAAGTAAATAGTCTTGATAAACTTGACGCTGAGAAGAAGATTAGTGATGAAGAACTGTTCAAACAACCACCATCACAATATGGAGATTGTCCAATATGTTTCCTACGAATACCGTTACTGGAAACTGGCTCTAGATATTATGAATGTTGTGGAAAGGTTATATGCGGTGGATGTGAATATGCACCTGTTTATGATAATCAAGGCAATAAAGTTGATAATAAAAAGTGTCCTTTTTGCAGAATTCCAGTACCTACTTTAGGAGGTGAAGAAGAAATTGAAAGGGACAAGAAACGAGTGGAGGCTGGTGATCCTATTGCAATCTTCAATTTAGGATGTGACTATCTAGATGGGAGTTGTGGCCAGCCACAAGATTATACCAAGGCATTAGAACTATTTCATCGTGCGGCAAAGCTTGGGCATATTGAGGCATATTGCCATATTGGGAATGCATATCACCGTGGTCGAGGAGTAGAAGTTGATAAAAAGGAGGCCATTCGTTACTATGAGCGAGCAGCAATGGCTGGAGATGTTTATTCAAGGCATAATCTAGGTAATATGGAAAAGAATGCAGGCAATATGAGGGCACTAAAACATTACATGATTGCAATTAGAAGTGGATATGCTAAATCATTGGAAAAGATTAAAGACTTATACACAGATGGACACGCAACAAAAGATGATTATACAAAAGCATTACAATTATATCAATCATATTTGGGAGAGATTAAAAGTGTACAGAGGGATAAAGCTGCTGCTTTTAACAATGAAAAGTATCGGTACTATTAGTTTGTGGAGTTATTACAATGCCAACCAAAGGGATTTAGTGAGAGATTTAGAAGAGTAGAGCTTCGTCTAGCTCGGTCGGATCAAGAAGGTATATCCGTAATTAATAATCATAAGGCACAAATTAGATATAAGATGCTCAACATTATACCCTCTTCTTACCCTTTATCCTATATCTTCTACCTCTATTGTCGCTTGATATTTCTATACTCCTTATCCTGTATCTTCCTCTTATCTCTGCATACTGTAACTATCAAACTTACTCACATACTTCTATCCCTAATCTTACAACTCGACATGTTCAAAGGTACCAGGTTCACCAACAAAGAAGTTTTGATGCTTACTCCATAAACTCCATTCTCCATCTATCTTGACACGTAAATGACATTGATTATTCCCTCGTGGCACGCCCGGCATAACTAAGCACGGCTGTCCGCCACATGTATTCTTACCCCCAATTTCTATGTCGTATATATCTTTGATACTATCCTCATCAGTTACAGTATCATCAGCAATACCCGTATCTTCATTAATGTAATCCTTGCAATGATGACATATTTCATATCGTTCAGCGTTTGGTATAGCATCCCATTTAATAATAGCCTTTAGTAAATGTTCTTCCCCCTCAACTAAGTCACCATTTGCTCCTGCTCGATGTTGCTTGATCCGTGCGGTACCGATAAAGTTTGGACGTTCTTGTGATATTGTTGTAGCGGCATCGGCACCGTGTAAGAATGAGAATGTAATCCATCCAGCGGCCATGACACACATGATTGCAAGCAGTAGTAAATTGTTGAGTGTGTTTCTATTCTGTATAGAATCTGATGTGCTCATCTTTGATGTATGTTGTATCTTTTGCCGTTCTATGGTATTTGATACTAACGCTTTAGATGATATTGATATCGAATACTACTTCTACTTAAGAGATATACTGATAGAGGATTGGTGTAGCAGTATACAACGATTTTAGCAAATAGCTTGCTTCTTTGAATGATCCTATAACGATGATATCTTTTGCGAGTGGTTGTGTGTTTCTTTATTATTTGCAGATCAGAAGCCAGAGTTATTATCCCAGTATAGAACAGAATGAGATGAATAGCTTAATCTATATAAAGTAGTAGTATTGTGACGATGTAGACGGGGCACTTGACTAAGAGAGCGTATTATTGAGCAGTAGGAGGTTGCCGTAATCCGAGAGAGCAAAATTGGTCTTTTTATCTTTTACAGAGTTTTCTAATTACTGAAAACTAAGTTATTGCATTGTTCATTCAGGGGGGAACTGATTGTATACAACAAAGCTCAACATGTTGTCCTCCTTTGTCCTAATTATATAATAGTATCAATAAAATTCTTCACCGGTCGTAAATAGTTCTTCATCACTCCGTACCATCACTTATCGAAACAATTGCAAACTCTCGACTTGAAGTTCAGTATCAACTTTACTGGTGCACCTTCTTGTCATAGGGTAGGTGGAAATCATAATAGTAGTACTGTACAATATAGAGCTGCTGCCGTAGTTTGATCAATTGAGATATATTCGGTTATAAAAGGTTAATAATCGGTATTATAAAAAGTATAATATATGCGGACACAACAAGTATAAAATGAGCACATCTAATAGTTGCAATGTCGGTGCATCAAAATCAAATATTGATGTATGTGATGATGAGGTTAGTACATGTAAGATGGTAGGGAAGGTACAAAACATCAGGCTTGATAATAATATAGTATCGGTATGTGCAAATTGTGGCAAGGGCGAAGAAGAGAGTCATAAACTCAAATCATGTACGGCGTGTAAGATGGTTAAATATTGCAATAGAGAATGTCAAATTGCTCATCGTCCTATGCACAAGAAAGAATGCCGAAGACGTGCTGCTGAATTACACGATATAGAACTATTCAAACTACCACCACCACAATATGGAGATTGCCCTATTTGTTTGTTACGTATGCCTACACTTGCTACAGGGATAAAATACATAAGGCGTGTTGCGGATACATAATTTGCTATGGGTGTGATTATGCACCTGTCTATGATCATCAAGGGAATGAAGTGCAAGGAAATATAAATGGGAAGAAATGTCCCTTATGCAGAACTGAAAGGTATAGTAGTCGTGAAGAACAAAAGGATCAGTTGAGAAAACGGGTAGAAGTAGATGATGTCATTGCAATCTATGAATTGGGATGCGATTACCGAGATGGGGTGAACGGATTTGCAAAAGATTATAAAAAGGCATTAGAATTATGTCACCGGGCAGGAGAGCTTGTTTATGCTGCAGCATATAATGGTATTGGCTATGCATATGAGTATGGTAGAGGTGTAGAAGTTGATATGAAGAAGGCGATACATTACTATGAAGTAGCAGCTATGCAAGGAGATGAAGAAGCAAGGTGTAATCTTGGCAAAATTGAGAGGCGTAAGGGCATTATGGACAGAGCTCTCAAGCATTATATGATTGCGGTTAGTAGTGGAGACATTGATTCATTGAGTAA
>Ga0214481_100204_pt1 | contig 30789 bp, 21 predicted proteins | sample M1_20Mar14CPVII9_4_FD_165057 | JGI IMG/M metagenome (GOLD analysis project Ga0214481, IMG submission 165057) | Marine eukaryotic communities from Monterey Bay, California, United States - M1_20Mar14CPVII9sort6BwellG10 | ecosystem: Environmental > Aquatic > Marine > Unclassified | place: USA...
GGAGAACGAAGAAAGATTGTACTACCAGCTCGATTAGCATATGGAGATAGGGGAGCCGGAGGAATCATCCCAGGAGGCGCTACTTTATACTTTGATGTTGAATTACTTGGTATCTTGTAAGTGCACACAAAGCATTTGACACTTTTAGAAATGAAATCATACTTAAGTCAAAGAAAGACATGTAATGTATGATATTGTAGCTGTAATGTTGGAGTTATGAAGGATAAATATCCATTGATTGAATGCAAAATCTTAGTTTCTCAATTCATTGTTGCTAAAGCTAAAAATCCATCTACTTCTTCTGTTTAATACATGCACATATCTCTGACTTGACTTGAACAAAGAAATGATGAAATAATAGAAAACATATCACAGCGAAGAATAGCCAATTCAGCTGATACAATATCCGACTTCTGGTGACAATACTTAACCATTATGTTAATATAGAAGCTGTTGATTACAGTCAATACACTTGCCAATAGTTTTATAGTTTTATACTCGCGTATCATCTCTATATGAGCTTCAAGCTCTCCCTTTGACTCTAACCATCTCGCGCAAGGTGGACTTCTTCAGGATCAGGATCTTGAGGAGAGGAGGGAAGGATCCCAGTGGTATCTTTTTAGTCACAACATTTTGAGACTTGTAAAAGCTTTCTCTCGGCAGTTCGATCAATTCAAATCATTGTTGAGCCCACTTCAAGAAATACACCGCCAAATAGTCGACTATTGATCAGTTATTCTCATCTCTAATACAATCATTAATCGAATATCTGGGGTTAACAAAAACCTAACTTTGTGTGTCAACTAGGAGCCCTCTCACCTCGAAAGTACACCTACCTACTGCATTATTGTACAAATAAACACAAAAACAAGAAGTCAATGCCATCCAAGGAGAATAAGAACTTATTTGGGAGGAGTCGTAGTGGTGGATTAAGTGGTGGTGTTGATAAAATCAAGGAACGGTTAGGGCGTAATCCTACGCCGGCTAATAATAATAGCAATAATAATAATAGTAGCGGTAGAAGACCTCTACCTTCTCCATCCCCGCCACCACCTCCACCATTGACTAATCGTCAAAGGGAACAGTTATTGCAAAAGAGTGGTAATAGTAATAATAAAATACCGCCCACTGGCGAATCATCAACAAGACAATCCTCACAAGATAAACAACAAAAACAACCTGCAAACAATAACAACAACAATAATACAGAAGTAGAAGTAGATACCATGACAATGCAAAAGTTATCATCAATACAAAATGTATACGGACCAAACGCCAACATATACACAGATGTATTAAAAGTGAAACAAAATGCTACATCCTCTGAGATACGTGAGGCATTTTTTTGTTTGAGGTATGATGTGTATCAAAAGTTAGAAGGTACTACTAATGATAATACAGCTAACGCGTTAACAAGTGATGAACGGAAGGAAGTTGAAGCGAAGATGGATGCTATTACCAGTGCGTATCATATATTGAGTGATGCTAACAGACGGAAGGTGTACGATGCTTCATTATTGCAACAACAGAAAAGTGTAGAAATGGATGTAGATAAAGAAGAGAATGAGAATGAATATGATGATAATGGGATTATATCATCAACTCGGGGTGGTATGAATAGTAATAGGAAGAGTAGCAGTTCGAATAAGAAGACTTCTTCACCTGAATCGAATCATTTGCCAATTGGACAACGTCGGTCTGTCTTACGGCGTAATCGTGCTGCTTCTGGCAGGGCATCGGGGATGAATGTTGGTAGACAAGTTCGTGCCGAAACTGTAGGCGGTGCACTTAATACACGAGCAGCTCCGAGTGCTGAAACACAAGATACTAGTGTCTTCAGTACTAGTCCCCAGGGAAGCAATCCTACCGGAAGAGTCTCACCATGGGATGCAGATTTTAGTAATGCCAACCTACCCGCTACTCATCAAGTGAATACAAGTCTTGATACACAAGCTGCCGCGTTGGGTGTTGGTAAACCCATGACTGCACGTGAAGAAATGTTATATAGGAGTAAGTTGCACTTTGATAGTCAGAAGAATAAATTGAATACTAATAATGATGGAGGTGGAGAGAGGCCAAAGGGTAGGATTGGAAGTGTACGGTATGGAGGAAATAGTGAGTATGCCAATAATAAAGAAGGAGGTCCAGCACAGCTCGTTTCTCCCACTGGTGTGGATGGGTTTGAATCATCGGGTAATAATAATAAACTCCGTCGACCAAGTCCAACGACTACGACGGAATCACAATCAATCGTCTCGAAGGATGAAGATGATGATACCCGAGCCTCAAGTATGTATGACGATGACGGGACATATGATACAGAAACATATGCCGATGATACTACATATGGTGAAACTATTGATGATACGACAATTGGTGATTCGACGTGGGCAAGTTATGATGACGAATCCTATGTTACGAATGATCATGAATCCAAGGGGGGTAAGTTCTCACCTGGACATAAGAAGGGTACCAAGCCTGAACCAATTCTCAAGTCTGGACTTAATAAGAGTGGGAGTAAAGTCAAGCGTTCCAACTCGGATAGTCGTCGTGTAACCATTCATAGTCATCGTGGTAAGGGAGAAAAGAATGATGAAGACTTCTCACTCTTTGAGGGTGCATGTCCTAATATGCCCACCGTGCCAAGCTTACAAGGCATTACCGAAGAAGCGATTGGTACCTACCATGACTTTACACATGCATTGCATCAAGTTTCTACCTCATTCGTTCTCAGTCCGGATGATATTGATAAAATGGCGGATAAGATTCGTGATGCAAAGATCGAACTGGGTGAGAATTATCACGAGCAAGTTAAGCAGCGTAATCAGTTGATAGATAATGGAGGAAGGGAACGTAGCAGTAGCAAGAGTCAAGGTAAAGGTCGAAGTAATGAAAGGAGCTCTTCAAAACGACAAGTCAAGAAGACATTGTCTGCCTAGGTAGGAGGTGATTGTAGTATTGTGTGAGAATGGTTCAACTGTATGTATACCTTGGTGGTGGTGATAAGAGAAAAGAAAGTATAATGATATAATGGGAAAAGGCTGTTTTAGATTAATACAAAACAGTCTTGAGCCATGAACTGTTCACCAGGGATATTGTAAGGCTTTGGTCTTTCGAAATAGATGGGAAAAATGTTTTGTGATAATAAGTGAGTATGATGTGGATAATTAGCTTAAAAGATTAAATGGACGATTAGCTCAGAGACGATATACTGACATCCCAACTACATACAAGCATCAAAATCTAGAGAGGCATACGATTCAAAAGCCAAGATGCCAGGCATAACTTTTTAGGATACCCATGGTGGTATCCTTCATTTCGAAAAAATTGAACGACAAAGTCGATAGTAAAAAGTTCGACGGCAGCATTGCAATTGTGCTCTAGTAAGCCACTTTATTATCGATTAGATAGAGCTGGAGATTCTCCTTGTTTCCAATATAATATGGCAACAAAAGTTAGCTTACCGTCTGAAAGCGGCAGCTCCGCAAATGAAGAAGATATTGAGTGGAAAAACATTGACTTTGTTTCGAAGAATAATGAAATGATAGAATGGACAGTAGAAGATACGCCAATTGCGGAAATTAAGTGGAATGATAATTCGATGATAGATGACGATCCTTTACTTTCCAGTCTTCTATCTCCTGACGATGAGATGGCAGTAGAGATTGTAGATGAAGGTAGAAGGCCAACTATAGAAATAGAAGATCCATCAACAGTGTCGCCATCATCAAACTCAGACAAAAGCATGTTAATTGTGGCACACCGGATTGGTAGTGGTGTTGGTCGAGTAGGAAGTGGATCGAGAACTCAATGGGATAGTCTAGAAGAAGGTAGCATTACTATGCCACTTGGTGGCCTTGTAGGCGGGGGAGGAGAAAGAGCAGCAACTAAGGAGCTTGACTTGGCCTTGGCTTTAAGTACACATGATAAAATGAGTATCAATCTAAGTGAAGCATCCTATACAAGTCAAGCAACAGAGATAGCATGTAATGTTAGCAGAAGCAGCTCTTATTCCTCGTCACGGAATATACCAGCGAAACAAGTCACTCCTCCATCTTCAAAAGATATCGGGAGAACAAGGGGGAGCAAGAAGAAGAAGAGCGATAGAATATCGGAAGAAATCAATGATATAATGCTTCCACAAGATGATGACACATTACCAACAGAACCTCCTCAGCCTAGACCTCTTGGCCGTATGTTCATGTGTGGCGCAGTCCATGTAGATGAAGATCTTAAAGATTCTCTGCAAGATGTCAATACAACTATACAGCAAATCTACACAACCAATAGAACTCTTATTAAGAATATGAATCAATCATTTAGGAAGAAGGTTGGTCTGAATATTGACACTGTAGAAGAAGAAAGTTTTGGTGATAGAGAGCAACAGCAGTCAACTGGGAGTTTTGTCGAAGATACTTTTGTCAAGAGGAAGAAAAATAGTAGGCCAAGCTCTGATATCCAAAGGCGATTAGTATGAAGTGAAGAGAAGTCGACAAACCCAGTGAATAAGGGAGTAGACATGGATTGTATAGAGAGTATCCATTTGGTGGACTGATGTCTGGGTCAAATAGAAGAAGATACCTAAGTGTTGTCATCTTTGTAGCCTTAAAATCTTTAGAGGGGTACATTAGATATGTAAAGAGAACAACATTAGGACCTATTCCTTACTAATATCATCAAATATACTATTTAAGAGAGCAATCTACTCTTTATGCGCTCGCCTAGTCTCGACTACTCAGGCTCTTCTTCCAAAAGATACCGCCACAGTCTCCACGTGAAATAAATGAATTCAGCTACTCTGCGTTTATTATACCTAGAGGTACGATATTCATCCTTCTACCATCACATCATTTACTACGCCGCCGCCGCCGTTCTATACGCCTATTGTCTGCTCTAGTACCTCTTTATTCATCCACGGTTGCAAATAACATCGATTCGTTATATCAGAAGACATATTCACATTCACAACACACAACTAAAACATCACAATCATGCACTCAATACATAAGAGTAGAATATCAATAGTGGTAGTACTAATATCATTGCTATCATCTGCAGTTATTACAAATGCAACTAAAAGTAGTATAGGTGCGAATAAGCAAGTACTTAACCTTTCCAACCTACTCGGATCACGTACCAATACACCCGCATATGAACGTATATTATCACAACCAGTATTCCAAGTAACCACCGCATGGGGCAGTCCATATATGTTATTTGAAAAGTATAAAGATGAGGAGAAATCAATAGAAATGGAAAGTTCAAATAACAAAGATGATGTTGATAAATTTTCACGTGCTCAACAGAAGGATAGTATGGAAGACACTCGCCCTGTATCATTATACTTTATGGATGAACATGACGCACGAGCATTGGCAGATGAAATGAAACAGATGAAACATATGAAGGAGAGTGATTTAAGAATTACATGTACGTCACTTGGTAAGGCTGTTCGGATGGCATCTAACTTGGGAAACGGATTACCAACAGGTCAACCTATTGATGATAACACCGGCAATATCCTTAGTATGGATGAGGGTGGATGCTTGCGTCATAAGATTGTACCATCAAAGCGTGAATTGTTCTATGCCGCAAGATGTCAAGGGAGAGAACGTATTGGTTGCTTTGGTGATTCAACGAAGGATGATGCAGACTTATTACTTCAACCACAAGATGTCATCGAGGCGAATAAAATGGGATTACGTCGTCAGGCTACTAGGAATGCTGCCAATCGAATGAAGAAGTTACGTCAATTGGAGAAGGAGGGACTAGTAGAAAGTGATACTGATAAAACTCGTCGAGAGTATGGACATATGGAAGGACAGGTTGGTTTGCCTGTATTCTACTCAGAAGGATTGGTGAAGAAGCCACCGTTGATACGTCGTGTAATTCAAGGATCCAAGTCATGGGCTACATCAAGCTTAACACCACTATACTTTTCATACGAAGATTTGATGAAGGATTGGTCAACGATGCGATCCAAGAGTGTAAACAAAAATAAGATCCCTGATACTCCACCAAATGTAGAGGTCTTCAATATGATGGATGTCGTCACCAGTATTGATAAAGATCAGTGGAAGACTGAACGTCGATCTGAATTGGTTAGAGAACGTAAGGGATGGGTAGGTAAGATACCAGTGGTACATCACTTATTCAAGGGCAAGGGTACTTCTGCAGTCAAGAGTGGATTAAACAAGGTTGTTTTTGTTCCTTCTAGTTTGGGTATTCAAGCAAAGGGAAGGATTAGTGAGTATGGGAGTATGAAAGCAAGACTTAGACCAATGAGGGCATGGGGTAAGAATGCTTAAGTTGTAAGAGCTAACATAATTGTTACTATGCTATTAGTACCCCTTATTCCAGTCAACAACATACTTCAGATCACGCCCATCTTTATATCTTGCATAGTTTTCTAGGAACATCTTTGGTACATCTGATGATTGTGTAAGCCCAGAGACGTGTGGTGATATTATAACATCAGATCTACTCCACAATGGAGAATCAACTGGCAATGGTTCTACTTCAAATACATCAAGAATTGCGGCAGATATGTATTCATTCTCGAGTGCATCTATGATATTTACTTCACTGATGACATCTCCTCGACCAACATTTAGGAACGCGGGGCATTTTCCTCCATTAGATATTGATGCCTGTTGCAAAGTTTTGTCATTCAAAAGTCCTCGAGTTTCTGGTGTAGATGGCAGTACACTCACTATATAATCTGCGGATTGCAATGCATATTTCAGATTTGTCGTGTATTCATCTATACCATCTATCTGATAATCTCTATCAGTCTTCCCAAACCCAATCGTTCTCATCCCAAACGCTTTAGCTGCCTTTGCAACACAGCAACCTATGTCTCCACAACCAAGTATTGATAGAGTAAGAGAAGATAGATATCTATAATGCAGTATATCATCTTTTGATCCTGCCCAGTTCTTTTGCAATTGATCTTTAGCTGAGGCTGCAAACCCACGCTCGTGTCCTATTATATGCGCTATACACCATTCAGCTATTGGAGAGCCAAAACAGCCAGCAAAGCGTGTCAGTTTGAAGTGTAATGGAAATGATACCTTTGTTGCTTTGAAGATTGGATCAACTCCTGCGTAAGTACTGAAACACCAACTCAATGAAGATAAGGCATCCTTATCATATTCTAGCAACTTTGCTACCGCAAATGGTTCACTAATCAATATCACAGCTTGTTTTAATTGGATTAATGCATCCTTTTCAAGTTTTGTAGGATCAAATTCAACTGTGCCGCCGTACCCAAACAATGCATCATCTTTTATCTCCTGCAATGGTAATGTCGAATCTGCTTCTCGTAACGACTGAGTAATACCAGTGATTGAAGAGAATATAAATATAGTACTTTGATCTGGCATTATTTGTATGTTTGCTTTATGTATTGATTGTGATATCTAGTCAACCTTTAGGCGTAATTAGATTAGTTGTTTGCTTTGTATGTTTGGTGATATATCTAATACCACAAAAACAAATCTATGACTCTCATTAAATAAGTCAGCTCTCTCTCTCTCTCTCTCTCTCTCTCTCTCTCTCTCTCTCTCTCTCTCTCTCCTAGGCTGTAATAAGTTAGCTCTCTCTCCAGGATGTATGACCTCCGCCGCCGCCAAACATTAGCCACTACCTACTATCTCATCGTCATCATCCCTTGCTCACATGCATGACATAAAGAGTAAAGATACCCTATGTTTTCGAGGTAGCAAGAAAGGATATTATATTGTGGACTTGATGCCATCGCTTGCAGCCAATTCACAAGGCTTACAATTAGTAATGCCGCCGCTCGGTCTCACAAATCGATACAAAGCGGAGTGAATTATATAGGTATCATACCAACATTACAATTAGATATCGTATTATCAATTATATACAATATGCAAACAGGTCAACAACCCTCTTTAAATGGAGGAGGAAGAGCAATGGTCGAAGACGATTGGTCATGGTTAGCGAGAGATCTAGCCCTATCCCCAAGAGAGCTTAAACGAGGTGCATCTGCCTTCGTGCCACAAGCGCATAATTCGATATCATCAATATCTCGTAGTGCTGTTCCTCAGTTACAACAACCATCTTCATCTACTTCTACCCTATTGCAATTCTTGGGTAATAATTTCCTCCCAAGTACGCCGACAAAAGTATCTTCATCGTCGTCATCGTCAGTAGCACCTCCTCCTGCTACTTCTTCTTCCTCCTTTCTACATCAACAACCAGCAGCTGTTGAAACAAACGCCGCATCTACTCTATTGCAACAATTGCAACCGGGAAATAAAACCTATACTCATGTCAACTCCAAGATACCATCCACATCAAAAGTATCAGATGCATCATTATATAATAAATATATAGTAGAGGATGATCGTCATCGTTTTCCTTCTACCGGTGGCAATGAGAATGATAGCCGTGCAGGTAGAAATATTGGTCGAAGAGGCCAAGCAAGGATGGTATTGGGTCAGCAACTTCGTACTGCATCGTCATCATCTACTAACCCAACTAAGAAACCAGTGACTATCACAACAATGCCAACCGATGTTATTCACAAGACAGGTAGCAGTTCTACCGCCTCTACAACTGCTTTATCTATATCATCATCTACATCAACCATCACCGCCACCACTGCCGCCAACAACGAGCCTACTACTACATTTAGTGAATTCGTTAAGCTTAATGAATACAAGACAATACATGAAGTGATTCAGGTAGCATATGAACATGAGAACTTAAGTCCTAAACACATGTCAGCCGTATGGACTAGTCTATCACGACTTGTTATTGCCTCGACACGTCATCAGTTCCGTGAAATACCACAAAATTGGTTAGTTCTTGAAGGTAAATTATCTACATTAGTTGATAGAATGATATCAAGTTTACATTACTACACTCCAATCTTTATTACACAATCGGCATTATCAATTGGTAAGATTATTAAAACTGTATCGAATGTTACCACTTCTGGAAATAACCAGAAGACTATACATATGTTCCGAACAGTCCTTGTTGGTAAGAATGATATACAAAAGACTAAGATATATCAAGCTATTGCAACTACTACCTTACCATTATTAAACCAATTTGATGCACAAGGTTTCAGTAACATGGCATATGCATGTGCCATCACGAAAACCATACCAAGATGTCATGGTAGGAGTTTGTTTGATCATATTACCGATGCTATTTGCTTATTGGATAATGAGGCCATGAAAACGTTTACACCACAGAATTTGACTAATATTGTTTGGGCGTTTGCTACTGCTAAGATATTCAGTCAACGTGTTTGTAAGTACATACCTTTGTATTATTGATCTGTGATTGTTCATGTAGATGCATCCTTACCGTCTTCACGTCATCTCCTTCCATATCATAACAATCCTCATATACATTCATTACTTAGTTGGCAAGATACTATGTGAGCTTTCTCAACGTGACTTTTCAACCTTTGAGCAACAACACTTGAGTAATGTCGTGTGGGCATATGCTCGAGCAGAACAAAGCCCTACAGCTCTCTTTGACAAGTGTGCTAAAGAGGTTGTAAGGCGTAATGCAGTCGGTGAGGAGTTCAGTCCTCAGGTATTGACAAACCTGGCCTGGTCATTCACAACCGCTAGGATTGGTGATGAGTCACTCTTCAAGGCCGTGGCAGCCCAAGTTGATACCAGATCTCATCTACGAGCATTCAAACCACAGGAGCTAGCCAATTTGGTTTGGGCATTTGCGGCGTCTGCAATGTTTTACACTCCTTTGGCTGTTAAGCTATTTGATAAAGTTGCAGTTGATATGAGCAGTGATAAGAATGGGTATAAAGCATTTAGTCCACATCATATGTCGATTATAGCCTGGTCATTTGGTAAGCAGCTTACTAAACTGTTGAGTATGTGTCTCATTATCAAACCTAACCTCTTCATTCACCTTGAAACACTTAGCGGCAGCAAATGTACACGCTCCAAGACTATTCAATACCTCTTTCACAAATGCTCTAATGGACAAGATGGATGGCTTCTCTCCTCCTGAGCTTTGTCAACTTCATCAGTTCAACTTATGGCAGAAGTTTGAAAAACGAGGAAAGGGCTTACCACCAGTGCTTGCCAATCGATGCTGCAAAGCATTCGTCAACTCTAATCAGCAATCAAGACAATTCTCTATCCAGCGTGATGTTATCCAAACTTTACACTCAATGGGTCTCAAGCCAACGGCAGATGTCATGACTAAGCACGGGTATCATGTTGATGTTATGGTTGAACTCGAGGATGGTAAAAAAGTTACTATTGAGATTAATGTAAGAAGGCATCTGATTGGTAAGAAACCGACAGGATCGACTCTCTTAAAGCGAAGACAGATTGCAAATGTGGAGTGGATCAAGTTGGTTAACATTGTACACTGGGACTGGGAGCAACTTGGTCAATACCGTGGCCAACAAGGACGAGCCAAGAAACAAAGCTTTCTCCGTGGCATGCTGGGTATTCCTCCTCGTCGTTAGACGTTAGTTAGTTAGTTAGTTTAGATTATAGGCTACGACTTGGTTATCCACCTCTGAAAGCGTGTTCCTTGCTATTCTCTACACAGACGTAATATAAAATACTTCTATCTCATAAACGAATACTGATCTATCGTTGATTTCTCATTGAACGATTGATAACTCTTACTTGTGTCTATTTCAATTGCTCGGTTTCCCGCATTAAGTCTGATCGACCATTGAAACATACTAGGGAGATATCGCGATCAATTGAGACCTGCTTAAACGAGAGAGGTTACCCAGGGGAAGGCGAAGCGATTGCAATCCCCAACTCTCTCCTATCTCTTAGGTGCCGACGCTTGTTCAGTCAGGTTATAAGCGACCTATTATCAAAGAGACGGTCTCCGGTGGTATGGCTGTCTTGCAACGGATTGTTCCTTGCCTGTATCAAATTCACTTAGGGATCCTTCACCGTTCCAAGTATTAGGTAAGTGAGTAATGATGGAACCCTTCCAATCATGGCAATGAAATGATTAGAAGTTGCAGTTTCTATCTCCAGTATGCTCGCGTATTCAAAGTCATACTAAATCGTAAGGCATTTCCTCCTTTTCGACTGCTAAACTAAAGTAGATCTAAGTTTGATCTCCTGGCTCTACTTCTCTCCACATTCATGCATACTCTAATGGTAGACACTCGCAGAGTGAATCAATAGCCGAACAGGTAAACTTCAGTTTGTGATAAGATTTGTGGTTTGTTTGTATAAGACTGAAGTTGAATCTATCATCATTTGATACCTAGCTCATACATCCACTCTATACCCTCACAGAGTGAACGTATGCCAAATAGGTTCTCCATCTTTCAGCACACCTCCAAGTGCTACCCTTCCACAACATTGCACATCAATAACAATTGCGAATGTACTAAATCTAATAATTTGTTCTTGTCTCTAAAGATCGGTAATAACATGTACGTCTATTTGACCCTTCCCAGTGATTACTAGTAATGATTTAATGACATAATGATGATGTTCTAACATAGATTTGTTAGTGGAAAATTGACTCCCATTTGCAATTCCAGAACGATGATTCCGAAAATGATGAAATCGATCGTCCTGGATGCAATGGTCAATATTACTTTGTTCTGATTAAAGCCCTCAACGGGGCTCCGGATTTGATGAGGATGTGTGTTTTGTTTTATTGAAATTGGCTTTATTGCCTAAGAACGAGGGACCTCTCTAAACCTAAATTTTTTTCTTGTCAATTAAACACGACCACAAGGAACATATTTAACGACATTTAGAGATTTTGTATAGTTGTGTGTTTGTGTAAAGAAATAGACAATAGAATAGAGATAAACAGTAGTAATTGAAACAAAGATAGAGCTAACTACATGAACATATGTGAATGAGTAATTAAGCACTTCTCATTTAAGGTTTGAGAACCTACTTCTATTTACTCCCTGATCTCTGAACGACATATTGCGGCAGCAAAGCCGCAAACCTCTGTATTTATTGACTATCTCCTTAGCTCTTAACATTGAACACTTCTATACACTTACACGAGCAAAATTTCAACAAGGTTTACAAACCATGTTATGACCACTACTCCAATCTGAAGTTTGGCATTCCGGGCTTAAGAGAAGAGTGAATGGTTAGTAATAGAAGGGGCAGTGAAATAATACAGTTCACACTTACCTGCAGTAGTAAGTTGTCTTACATGCAGAACACAATTTGAGTGCCTTGGCAAACTTAATATCATCTTTGCCTCCCTTCTTACACCAAGCACAGATTCGTGTTTCTGTTAAAGTCGAAACTTGAGTATCTGTTGCAGATGAAACTGGAAAGCCATTTTGATCCAGCTTTCCAGAAGATGGTAGTGTCGAAGGAAAGTCAGATGCAAAATCTGCCGAGAAATCTAAATCCGCAGCAGTAGATGACTTCTTCTTCTTATCATCTTTGTCTCCTTTCAGGGGGATCACATATTCATTTGTTCCTTTAATCTTCTTCACAGAGGCCTTATTGGTACTTTTGGGCTTATACTTGATGATTCCATCACTGAACATCTTTCTCATATTTATTTTGTTATTCCTACCGCTACTACTATTACCTCGAGGAGGAGCCTTGAGTTTAATGGGTGTCTTGTTGTGACAAACGGATGTCTCGGCTTGACTAGAGATGGAAACATTCGGTGTAAAGTCTGAATCTAGGTCATCAACATTGTCAATGATCTTGACTTCGGCAGTAGTAGTAGCGTTGGAAACCTTCTGAGTAGTGTTCATTTGATCTGCATTGACTTGAGAGGTAGTAAGTGACTGTTCAAAGTCTACTACAAGATCATCTTTTCCATCCAATACTAGTGAAAAGAGAGGATCTGACACCGCCCGTACAGCCGAAGCCTTGGGTACTTCTTTATGCTTTTTATTCACCGCTGCATTCTTCATATCTGCGACAATATCATTATCTTCTTCTTCCAAATCAACCGAGAATGAAGGCACAAGTCTCGTGCCAATTACAGATGAATCCATTGTGATGTTACTCTCATCCAAATTCTTCATAACCGTACTAATATTATTCATGTTGGTATCCTTCTTCTTTATTAGTTGCATAAGTTTATTGGCACTATTGACATACACTTTATCATTATCACCTTTTAGAGTATCTTTATCATCAATTAAGTGTAGAGAATCAGCTTCCTTTTCATGTTGGTCAATGATATCACTAATTTCATCTGTCGACTTGTTGTTCTTTGTCTTCTTCTTGCTGTTGTCATTGTTATTACTAGTTTCTTTTGCCAACTGGGCATACATTTGTTCACACTTCTTCAACTCTGCTAATGTAGGCCCAATACCCTTAGCCTCCTTCTCCCATAACATTTTGAGCATCTTATCCATTTCTATAGACAAGTCTTGTTGTTTACTATCTCCTCCTGTTGCTGCTGTTGTATAGTTGGAAATGTCAACTTGTACATCAGTAGGTGACATTGGATGAGGTGTATTATCAACAATACCAGTTGGTAACTTCACATTAGTATCAATATTCATAGTCTTGATTGTTTTTTGACTATCTCTACGGCTATAACTTGATGACGAGTTATTGTTAGGTCCAACAACATTTGGAATACCGACATCGTTCTTCTGATTAGTAGATTGACATATCTTATCACCATATTCCATAAAATCATATATACCAGCACGAAAAAATGTAAAGGCACCTGATACAAACTCTTGTGGTGATGAACAATTTATCGTATTGCTGGGATATAAGGTATTATTGTCATGGTCGGTTATTGCACTTGGATTTAGTATTTCTTGAAAGTCTGTCGATTTTGATGCTGAGAAACGCGGGGTAGTAGCCGCAGAAGATGATTTATTCGATTCAACTAATAGACCAAAGCGATTCTTAACTTGATTTACCCATGATGATGGTTGCTGTGTCTCTACTCTTTCTCCTCGAAGCGGCTTGGTAGCTTTTCCCCTACTAATAACCGATGATGATGACACACCATTATGGCTCTTAGCGGTTGCCGTACCAAAAGTAGATTTCGAATATGTAGATGGATCATCGGCATAATCGTCATAGGGATATGTTCCATCAGTTCCACCTGTTGAATGTGAATTTGTACGAGCAGATGTTGCAATGTTTTTTGGGATATTATTAGCTCTGCCGTCATTGGTCGATGGTGACGACCGAGCTCCGCTTATACGCATATTATTCGATAGGTTTGTCGCGGCGGACTATGTATATCGATTTGCCGCCTAACAGCAATATCAACAACCCCCAATACTACAAAGTGATAGCAAACATGCCCATAAAAATTTAAACAATGAAAGACTCCCGATTAAGCATATAACCAACGATTGAATTAGTGTAAATAAAGTAGAAAGGTAATATAATATAATTAATCTATTCATACCTTAAACAGCGAGTGTTTATGTTTCGCAAACTAAATTCAAATGAATTCAAATACTGTCAAATAGTCAATCAAATGAAGTATCGTAGATAATGATAACCACATAAAATCTAGATATTTGGTAGATGATCTATTAGATCCACATTGTATATCATTATAGATCCACATCATTATTATTAAACCTCTGCCAACCGGGGATAGTATAGAGTAAGCTCGGAGAATTGCAAGAAATCTTTTTGTGCACCTCATATGCACGTAGACGTAAGTCATATTATTGTATATTATTACAACCCCAGACGAGCAGTAATCTCCTTCCATAGTATACACAAGCAGTAACCTCCATAGAGTCCTACCCAAATAACAAATACAATGTACAAGCAGTGTAACATCCAAAAGATTGGTAGAGCAGGACAATCTTCTTTTTCCTCACACGAAGAAGATGATATTCTACAAAGATATAGAAATATAATGAATCAACAAAACAATATGATTCTTCAACAGCAACATATAGGTAGAGTAGAATCAGATGAAAGCTTACCAACGTCATTACAACGATTACAACAACCTATTTTAGTAGATATTCAAGATCATGTAACAAGGCATAAACAGATGAAAAATTTGAAACGTCAAAGGCGTAGTAATAGAAAGTCGAGAAGATCATCATCTCAACACCATAGAGGTAGAAGATCTTCAACGTCATCAATGTCGTCAGAGGAGGAGTCATCATCAAGTACATCCTCAAAAGGATGCGGTTCTTTATCTGAAATTGTTGATGTTGCATTGACTAAGATGGCTGACGTTTTGTTTGATAGTATGCCGAGCTGTGACAGTTGTGCTGATTGGATGGATGCTAGTACCCCGAGTAAATGTTCGGTGTTTGAAAATAGATGTATGTAAGAAGAAGTCTAGGTGCGGTATATGTCAACATTATAATGAGCTAGAGAGTTATTTAAGCATACTATGGTTGGCGGTGAGATAGATAGAGACGAGGTAAAAGGAAGAGAGAGGGCTGCGAGTAGGATATTAGAGGATCCTACATAGAAACTTTGTTTTATGTTAAGTGTTGTATTGAGAAGTAAAAGTCACTCTGCAGCATAGTATTAGTGTCTCAAAAGGCTCTGTCATCACTCTATAGATTGTAGGAATCATTGGACGCAATCGTCCATCTTCCTCTAATATCCATACCTGCTTATGTAATATACGAGGCAGCATTCCTCAACTGCAATGAAGTGTATCTCTTTACAATTCATTCTTAAGCTTAGCATACATATCTCTATCCTATTATTCAAATTGACACATGTTATCATAATCAATAATTTTTGCATACCCACAATAATGATACTGGTGTCTGTTTCTCTCTTCAAATCAAAGTACGACGACACTAGGTATATTAGATTTCCAATACTCTTGATGGAATATCAGGCATTTCAAAACAAGCTTCTACCGGACTTGCACAGCATAGCAATGAATCAAATACGGTATCAGTCGCTGATGTTAAGATATCATCGGTAATTACCGAGAGGTTATAGATATGATCATGAACAGAAGTGCCTACCCTCATGGGTGTAGATGGGGAATCAGGTGTTGGCAATGCATCTCTTGCTTCGTCTTCTACAGCTGGTATTGAATTTAAATCATACTCGCTACTGCCGAACGATCGGATACGAGTAGTTGAATCTAACCTTGTAGATAGAGGTAACACTGTATCGTCGGGATTCTTCACCGATGACAAAGCAGGGGCGCTGCTCTTGATACGGCGTCCTGACTTCTTTGTCTTTTCGCTGCTTGATATAGCCCTTCCGGGGGAATCAGGACATACTACAGTTGCACCCAAGTTAGATGATGACATCTTCTTACTAGTCTTTTGCTTTACCACCTTGTTATTAATATTATCATTTTGTTGATTCATACGTTTCCTACTGTTGCCGAAGAGACCGCCTAAGCTAAGCTTAGATGATGCATCAGATGCATCACTCCGTTTCTTCTTTAATAAAGGCATCGTTGTACCTATATTGCAAAGCAATTGATGCGGTAGTGTTCTATTGACTCTATGACACTGAATTATTGAGACAATCAGTAGCGGTGTGGAGGGAGAGGTGGATTGGCTCGTAAAATCGAAACCGATAATGTTTCCTTACACGAGATTCTTCTTTCTTGTAATTTCAGACAAATTTGGTGAGCGACCTCAAGCAACATTGAGCCTTAAATATTTCATTGATTCTCCCGGTAAGAAGGCCGTTTATCACTGAGGCCACGAAGTTGTACAACATCTTGTGTGTTGATGATAGTGGCATGCATTGACATTATCACCTCAATATCACATCATAATCAATCATATTTTAATTTTAATATCCTTTTCTTCTTTATATAAATATGGGATTATTGAAAAAGATTAACAAACCAAGTCTTCAATCAGTCTACCGTAGAAAAAAGGCGGCAGAAGCAAAGTTGAAAGGCGATGATGATCAAGTAGAGCAATTGTCGTCAGCTCAGTTTATTGTAACATCGTATCCGAAAGAGTATTCAGATACCTCCTCCTGTCCGGGGTGTACCTCTTCAACAACAAGTACCGACGCCAATACTGATCCAATTTCTCCAAACAATAAACAGATAGACGCTTCTTCTCCTCCTGATTGCAATGAAAATAGTGGAGGATGGTCATGGTTGATATCATGCTGGGGTTCGTCATTCCTTCTGGGCAGTAAAGCACCAACTGATGATAGAACATATGATAGTACTAGTAGTAGCTCCAACGAAGATGATGGCGATGGTGGTTCAGGCGATAGTTCACACTCAATGTCACGAATAGATACAGTACTGAATCTTGGGAAGCCTGATGATGTTTCTGATATTACTTCAGCCGCTAGTGTTGATGATTCTCTCTCCGACAGTGAAGATGGAGATGATGATGATGATGAAGGAGACATGTCTGGTAGTAGAAGTAGATAGTAGTAGGTCAGCGTTTAGGTAAGTTGGAATAGAATAGCAACTCTCCTCAGAAGTACATTGTCTGTTTTCTGGGGGTTGCAGTGATTAGAGTGTATGTATCATCGAGGTAAATGTAACTTAGGTCAGTGTTAACATTCGTCTCCACTCTACTTTAACTCAGTAGTACATGCAACATGAGAGAAGCCGCAACTCATGCTTACTACCCTCTCTGATTCTGGAATTCCTTCTACAAGAATTGGATATGCACTTGTTTTTGTTGATGCTAATCCAAGCACTCCGCTCTTTCCATTACCCATTGAATATAGCTTACCATCTTCATCTAAAGCTAGAGTGTAGTTATTTCCACAAGCGACATCTACAATCTTCGTATGAAGTAAGGTTGTCTCCAACTTGGGCTCGTGCGAGTAGTTCATCCCCCACGTGAACAATTCCCCATTTGATGTAACAGCTGCCGCATGAGAGTTGCCTGCGGCAATGCGAGTGACATTTCTCCCTTCAAGAAGGCCCTCAATTGGCCTTGAAGATGTGCATTGTACAATTTATGAAGATGAAGATATAGGAATGTAACTTTTGTTAGACGAATTCATACAATGAAACAATACTAACGCGGACTTACCTTGGCATAGGCTCCATTGCATACATACCCTCGACCATCCCCATACCTGTACCAAGTTGGCCTTCGTTATTTCTACCCCAAGCATGTATAATACCACCGCTATTCAAAGCCAAACTGAATGCAACTCCACTTGCAATCTGAGTGATATTCTCTGCTCCCAGCAATTCCACAGGCTCTAGATATAACTGATCTACAGTTTCTAGATTACCCAGCCGACCATAGGAACCACTACCACATGTCAACACTTCTCCTTCAGTAGTTAGGACTGTCATGCTATACTCCCCACAGTGAACATCTGATGCGTAACAACCATCTTCGATTAATGAATCAACAATCTTTGGTGTTGGGTGTGAGTCCATAGTACCGTGTCCAAGGCACCCCATTCCATTAATTCTTGATCCTCCAAACCCAAACGTATATAAATCTCCAGTAGTAGTAAGCAAAGCAGAGAAATTGGATCCAAGCATCGCTTTTGCAACTGGATCTTGCAATGGTATATGAATAGGCTGTGTACTTTCTTTCTTATCACTACCAATACCTAATTCTCCATTTTTGTTGAAACCGATGACATAACATCTTCCATCATCCAATACAAACGCTGTTCCCGAAGCGCCACAGAATACTTGTTGTACCTTTGCTTGATTTGAGTTGTCTTCATCTCCAAACAAATATTTATCAACCTCTTGCAAATTCAACTTCATTGGATGATCAATAATTGTTTCATCACCAGAGAACATACCACCAGAAGAAGTTGCATCTTCCTGTAGCAATTTAACAGGTATAGTTCCACCCTTCTTTGATGTGCCCCACATGTAAATATCTCCACAAGGTTGTGTGTTAGTGATTGGTGGCGGTGTCGAATTGTTATCATCTGCAACCATTGCAGAAGAAAAACTTCTTTGACATGATGATGCGATTTGACGACTACTACGTCTGGTAAGAAGAGCAGCGGTGCGAGTAGTATTGGCCAACATATTAAATCTTAGTACACAGAGTTGGAGTAAGGAGTTGAGAATTATGAGAGTATATGCCTCCCATTTAGCTATTAAAGACTCCCACAATGAGTGTTGCTAGTTGCCTTGTACAGTATGGTACATCAATGTTGTGGTGCTATTTATCAACCTTTATCAACCATTGTAAGTATTATATCACGCAAATGCTATTGCAATCATACTTATAGCACAAATCTTATTGGCAATACGACTAAGCTTACAAAGTATTTAGGTTGTTAGTTTGAGTTTGAAGAGTTACTCAGAAGACTTTATAATCATCATTATAATCATGGTATTACGCTCCTACGATGCATTTGCAAAGCCAATCGATGGTATACGTGAACGTTCTGTTACGGGCGGTATCATCACTCTCCTAGCAAGTGTAACAGCTGGTTTATTATTCCTCTCACAAATAATAGTATATTTACAAGTTGATATTCGACATTCCATGCATCTTGCTGACAGTGTACCATCCATACTGTTTAATAATGCTAGGCCCAAGGATTTATTAGGACATCGTATACCCATGAGAGTACATGTTACATTTCCACATTTGGTATGTAATGCATTGGACTATAGTCATGATGGTAATTCATTAAGTAGTGGTAAATTTGATCATTATCACAAGTCACCATTTACATTCACAAAGCGTAAACCAACAGTTTCGGAGTATAAAGCTGCAGTTATTAGTGGGTATGGTCCTGAATCGGGTATACATCGTATGAGAGCGGGAGGATGTACTCTTGTTGGAACGTTGCATGTACCACGAGTTGGAGGGACGTTGAGTATATCAGTTTCTCCTGATGCATGGCGAAGAGCAACGTCATTACTTTCATTTGGTGTTGACCCATCAAGAGATCCTGATCCATTTCATGGCAAGTTACCAAATGTAACACATTATATACATGACGTAACATTCGGTGCACCGTTTCCACGTGAGTTGTCTATTGTCGTGAATCACGGTTTATATATATTTGCAACTAATCAATCTCATCCGACATCTTTTTTTCATTTTTAGCTGGTGAAAATCCATTGCAAAAGGCACATCATGTAATGGATAATGGCAGTGGAGTAGCTTTAGCAAATGTTGCTGTGAAATTAGTCCCAACGACATACAAACGCACCTTCCATTCAGCACAGGAAACATATCAAGCTTCAGTATCACGACATATCGTACAACCGGAAACATTAGCAGCTCAACGATCTACATTACTTCCTGGATTATTAATAACATATGATTTTACACCACTGGCAGTTTCACATATCGAATCACGAGAAAATTGGTTTGTCTTCCTAAGCTCCTTGGTTGGTATTGTCGGAGGAGTATTTGTAACAGTAGGATTAGTAAGCAACTGCTTAGTCAATTCTGCTCAAGCTATTGCGAAGAAGATGGATTGATTGATTCAATGTGTTATCAAGTTATCGACGTTATGTTACTTTAGGAATACCAAGCTAAGAAGGATATTAGGTTCTTGAGCTGTTTGAATTCATCTTTTTGTACTACAACTCGAACTTGTGCAATCAGTTTCATCAATAGCTCTCTTTTCTTCATAAACTTGTATCAATTTATCTAGACTAGAACCTCGAGTTATATTTGTTCTATACTTTGCAAATATTGTGTATCCATAATGAACTATAGGTTTAAATACTGGCCATTGTGTAAATCTGAATAAATAGCCCAATCTAACTTCCTCATATGCTCGTAGGAAAACCTCTGGTCCTTCTATTACATGACCGTTTGAATACACTGCATTGATTGCACTCATTCCTTTTGCATAACTAACTCCACCATTAGCTGGGTCATTTGGATTGAAATTATCGGATTCAATATCTGTAAGTTTTATCCTTCTCTTACTACCGTGAAGTCTTTCATCTCTCCGAGCTAGCATATCCATCTCTAGTTTACATATATTGCATTTGGAATCATACAATATGTTTATTTCTTCAGGAAAAAGTCTATTATTCTTGTTTGTTGAGAATGCTACTCGTTGGTAGTAGTACAAATATTGTTGTACCAATTTATTGGTATTAGTTGCAAGCCGCCTCATGACTGTAAGTAGGTGACCTATGTACTTTGTTACTGCCGCCCGATGGAAATCATACTCTCATAAAATGAAGGATACCCTCAACTCTCATAAAAATGAATAAGGATACCTCTACATCTCTCTCACTAACGAACCTCACCAACCAAATAAATAATCTCTCCTCTCAGATCTTTGCAAGTCGACAATACCTATTTCATATCACAAACAACCAATCTACTCAAAGCTATGGTACGCCATCACGTTAAAAAGAAGAAGACGGGTATCAGCGGCGGTGATGGGGGAAAATCGTCAAAGGAGGAAAAGAAGAGAATGATAGATGAAGAAATGAAAAACATGGATAGATTTGCAGGCTCAAGTGATGAAGAAGAGGATGGTGATGATGTAGATGATAGTAGTAGTAGTGATTGCGAGGAAGAAGAGGAGAAACAGCAAGGTACAATGGTTACTTCAAATGATAAAGAGGGGGAGAGCTCAGACGATTCTGAGGAAGAGGATTATGACAATGTCTATCAAGAAGGCATGAAGAAAGGCACATCAAAGCAGATTAATATAGATGATATGAAGCGTAATAATGATAAGGAAAAAGGTGACGGTAGTAGTGACAGCGAGGTGGATAGCGAGAATGATTATAAAGATGACGCTGGAGAACAACAATATGATGATGATAGTGATAATGATGAACAAATTATGCTGCATAAACGGCAGACATCACGGGATGCAAAATCATCACAAGGTCTATCAAACGCCATGTCACGTATCCTTGGTGGACAATCAATGATGTTTCAACCTCCTACTACATCTGTAGACGATGATGACGACAACTCCAACAATGATCAAAGTACCAAAAAGAAGTCATCATCTACTACTAACAAACCTATAATCCTATCTAAAACAACTACCCCACTACAACGCCTCCAACAAAAGATTAAAACAGAAGAAAATGCATTAAAAAAGAAACGTGAACATCGCAAGTCTACTAATTTATCAGCTATGAGATTACCATTGGCACCCACCGCTGGTATGTCTGCTGAAAAATTATGGAAAGTACAACAACAACAAAAGAAAAGGAAGAGGAAGAAGAAGAAACGCAAACGTAGTAATTCAGATGCTAGTAATAATACTACAGAGGAAGAAGAAGAGGAAGAGGAAGAGTATACGAATGATACAAATGCAATAGCAATTGCAACTGAAATTGAATCAGAACGTACAAATCGTCGTATTGCCACACGTGGTGTGGTGGCATTATTCAATGCAATATCAAAACACCGGTCAGCCGTGACTGCCGAGGCAGCTGCGAAGGAAGAAGAAAAACGTATCATACGTGAGGAAGGTCGGGGTGCCTTGGCTGTGGCAAAGAAGAAGAAGAGGAATGAGAATGGTAATGGTGATGAAGATGATGGAGCAGTGAATAGTAAGCATGGCTTTTTGGATATGATTAAAAAGTCTGCATCGACTGCTGCTAGTAGTAGTAGCGGTGGTGGTAGTGGCGGTGGTAATGTGGTTAGTGATGAGGGCAAGACACGAGCAAATGATAAATCGAAGAAAGATACATCAATTGGTTGGAGTGCATTGAAAGATGATTATATGATGTCTTCTAAGTTGAAGGTAAGTCTTTGTCTCTTTTTTCTCTCCTTGTGAAAATCTTTAGGATGATATTATTCTGTCTATCTCATCAGGAGGTATGTCTACAATTTGGATGCTGCTGTATATTATACACAGGATTGGGATAAGGAGATATCAGATGATGATGACGACGATGATGATTCCAGTAGCGGGAGAGGGGATAATACTGTCACCGAGAAGAAGGGTAGGAACCCACTTAGTAGAAAGCGTCAGAAGAGGTAGAGGAGGTATTGTATTGAAAGTGAATCGTATGTTGTTCTTCCTCTCCAAATCCTTGCTCCAAAAATGGATCCCTTTAGTACTAAAACCTATATATAAGTATCCTACCTTATTGCTATGTGCTTATCATCTTAGCTCTTTAGTATGTAGAACCTTCGACGATTAGAACGAAGCCACGCTAAGTCAAGCTAAGCAAGAGGTTAAGGCAAGTACAATACATAGCCCGTGCTTGTGTGTGTGGTGTTTATAAGTAGAAGGAGTTCTCGAGAGAGACAAGAAAGGGATACCAGTGACTAATACTATGGTATGGCTGTTTTTTTGGGGATACTGCATCACGTAGTCCTGGGCGTCTATATATTCTATTATCAACATTCAGATGCGGTGTTGTATGTTCTGGAGGCGTTATTGAGGCGCACGATCGTCGTGTTATTAGAGTGGGGCTGATTGGCAGCGGAGGTAGTAACTATCTTATGAGGTAGGCCAGTGGACGATCCTACCACTTGGAGACTAGTACACGATTGTATTATCAATTATAATAGTACTGGTATGAGCTGTCGAGTGTAAGACGTGGTATCACAAGCAAAACAAACAAGGAGGGTCAATTATATTAGATTGAGCATCAATTGCAAAATGATGAAAATCCTCCTCTGGCCTCAGAATAGTGGCCATTGGATCTAAACCAAACAATTTACAGCAGGAGAATGATATATGTATCATAACTGAACATGATTGAGTAACACCAGAAGGTGTACAGAGTAGTGGAGGTATACAATATGTACGATTATAGAGTTTGGGAATTGCTGGGGGGTATACGATTATGACATGATTAGGAGGTATATGATCCGAACTGCGTAGATTTGAGTGGATGAACGGTTTCAATACATAATAGATATATTATAAACGAATATCAACCGTTTAATATGGATCTACCGTCGTTCTACACCTACAAATACATATGATATGCATAAAAGTTAAGTTAGGGTAAGAACTCATTTTTTGAATATATCGTAGCGGCTAGTGCCATTCTAGTTCTGAAAATGTTAGTACGTTACAACTATGATATATACTAATGACCGATAACGATATTACATGATAATCATATCTGATTGTTCATCTATTAAGGCATAAGAGGTCAATAACGAGTTGGAGGGCTTAATAGATGGGAACCCAGTTTGGCCGTTATCGCCAAAAAACAAGAGACCGGTATCCATGCTCATGTTCTATCTTTGTAAAAACAGCCATAACTATTTTGTGAGTGAATCAAAGCAAATTTGAAAAATTGGATGCAGACTATGATCCTCAATCTCTCTATGACAAGCATACAAAGAAGGGTGTATTGTGTACTACAACAAACAACGTGTAGACGGATATATATATAATAATATTTTGATTTGAAACAAAGGATAGAGCTGACACTCATCCGCTGTTAGATAATAATATTATAATATATCATGGAATCAAATAATAACAATAACAATAACGATCTTAATAATCAATATTCAAGTAAATTAGCTGATTCAACATGGGTACCACCTTCTAATAATACTCCATATGATACTAATACTAGTACACCCTTGGATAATGAGCCATTGCAAAATACTAATACTGCTAATGTTGTTGTTACTAATAGTATTGGAAATAATATCAGTCCATACAATAATAATAATGCAACACCAAATTCGTTAAATGATAATAACAACTTATCAATGATTAGTAAAAAGAGTTATAAAGAACGATATGCTGATGTTAAACAGTTATTCAATTCTCCATCCCGAGCTACTGCTAATAATGTCACAAGTACTGCTACAGCTATTAGTAATAACCAGCAGTATAACATTAGTTGTCGTCATGAAGATACGAAAGAAGTAGTACAGGATAATACACCATTGCAACGATGGGAACGTCGCAAGGAACGTAAATTGATGGAACGAGGTGGTGGTGGTGTAGCTGTTGACAATAACAAGACGAATACACGCGGGAGGTCTCGTACAAGAGAGTATGATGCTCCTGCTTCTTCTCGTGTTGTTATCAACGACGATGGATATGAAGAACGAATGAGAGATGGATATTATCAAGAGTATGACGACTTAGGTAAGCGATCTCGTACTAGTGGTCGTCATTCTTCTCAAGAGTATGATTCAGAAGTAGAAAGGGGGAGGAGGAGTAGAACTCGTAGTCCATCTAATGTGGAACGTCTTCATCGGTCAAGATCTCGTACTGGTCGCTCCACCTCTCGTGGAGGAGGTCGACCTGATCCACTTGATTATGAAGAAGAAGAGGAGGAGAGTCTTCGAATGAATGATTGTGAAAGTTCACCATTATATCATCACCATCATGAGGACGCTGGGGGAGACATTAATGATAATCATCACTATTCTCCATCAAGTATTGATGATATTCACTTTGACAATCGTCGTGGCAGGAGTAGGTCACCAGTATCATCTCGGGGGAGGAGATCTAAATCCATCCCTACTCGTCGTGACAGTAACAACGAAGGAAGGGAAAGAAAGTACAAAAACAACAGCAACAGTACATATGCCGATGATCTCAAGTCATTTACTGAAAGTGTCATTGCCTCTCCTACTCCTGCTACAAATCATCATCAACGTCAGTCTGTAGTACGAACACATAACGATCGACAGTATAAACCATACCATGATGATGTAGATGACAGTATGATGATGGAGCAGGGTACTACTCCAACAAGTAGTCAAGGATATCATTATCATCCTGACATGGCTGTACCGGTAACAACAACAGGAGGAGGAGTATCCATATCATCATCTAATTATCACTCTGATCAATCACAATATAGTAGTAGTGACATTTATCAAGGTGAACAACAGCAGCAGCAACAACGGCGTGTACGACATAAGGCATCCGATATATGTCGAAAATTTACTACTCAACGTTATCGATCGAATCGTGATGATAATGATTATCTTCATTCTTCCACAATCATTGTCAAGAGTAACAACAGGAAACGGTACTTGTGGATAGCACTTACATTATGCAGTGTATGCATCGTAGCTGCTGCATTGAGTGTCTACTTCCTCGGCAAGAAACACAACGATGATACTGTTGATACTATTGACGTTCTTGCAATGAAGGATACAATTGAACCATCCATTAGTACCCAACCAAGTAATCTACCAACACTACAACCAATAAATGATGATATACCAACAAATAAACCAACAAATCACCCATTAAGTATACGTGATACATTAATAATTGATTATTTATCATCATTAACAAAAGGTTCATCAAATGTAATTAATACTCCACAGTATATGGCTAGGATGTGGATATTGTATGATGATCCATTGAGGTTACATTTACCTTATGCAAATTATGGTAGTACCTCTTCAAGTAGTAGTAGTAGTAACAGTAGGGCAGGCAATGATGGAGGAACAGAAGAAGAAGATTATGTAGCCGATTGGGAAAGTAATGTAGCATATCGTATTAAACAACGATATGCATTGGCAACGTTATATTATGCATTACATATTGAAGAAAGTAATATGATTGATCATGGATGGTTGGGTAGTGTTGCTGATGAATGTGAGTTTGTTGAGGGTAAGAATGGACAACAACGACAGGCTTGGGAGGGTGTGGGATGTGATGATGAGGGTAATGTTCGTGTTTTGATGCTTGGTAAGTTCTCATTTATATGCTCTGTATCTTGTTATTGCAAGGTTGAGTCGCAATCTCATGAACCTTTGACTTGTTTCAATCTCTCCTCTGTTCAACACACATACAATCACAGATGGAGGCAATCTCCAAGGTGAAATACCAAGTGAAATCTCTCTTCTAAACTCTATTGAAAACTTGATCATCAAGAATAATCCAGGCCTTGTTGGTAAAATTCCATACTCACTTGGTCAAATGAGAGAGTTACGTCAATTAGGCCTATATTCGAATGGATTGTCATCGACTATACCCAAGAATATATTCCAATTAGAAGAATTGGTATATGTGAACCTTTCTGATAATAACTTTGTGGGAACTATCCCATGGAACGAGGTTAGTTTACACTTGAAGAAGATGGAACGATTCGTTCTTCATAATAACTACCTGGAGGGTGATGTTGAATTCCATGAGTTGGCCAAGATACCAAGTATTTCACTACTAAGTTTGAGTAATAACTTGTTTGATGGTAATATTGAAACTGTCGGTTTGATATCAAGTCTCGAGTATCTTTACCTCGATGGGAACAAGTTGGTAGGCTCAATTCCTGGTGGCATAAGTGACATGGATCAACTCAAGGCACTTAACTTGGATGAGAACGCATTGTATGGTACACTGCCGCATACTATTGGTAACTTAACAAGTCTTGAGTATCTATCCGCCAAGGGAAACACTATATCTGGTGGACTGCCCGCTGGTATGAAGAAGTTGCATTCTCTTTCAACACTGAACTTGGCAAGTAATGCCATGTCTGGGAATCTTCAACATTTGAAACATATCCGGAATCTCAAGAATGTTCATTTGTATCAAAATGAATTCACGGGTAACATAATCGGAGAGATATTCACTGCATTGAATAAGCTTGAGGTATTATTCCTAAGCTCAAATTCATTAACTGGGAGTATCCCGCTAGATGTGGTGGGTGCACAGAAGACATTGAAGGGGTTGTTCCTATCTGATAACAAACTCGAAGGAACCATTCCAAGAGAGGTATGTGGCTTATATAAGATTGAAGACTTATTCTTCGATGAGAATAACTTGAATGGGGCATTACCCTCTTGTTTGGGTAACTTGTCGGCACTTCGACAGTTCTATGCATTCAAGAATAATTTCTCGGGCAATGTACCTCGGGGGTTACTTAGCTTGCCATATCTAGATAATCTTGGCATTGAACAGAATGATATCATGGGAGGTCTGGATGAGCAAACTTGTTCTGTAGTACAAGATAAGAGCTTGAGTATATGGGCAGATTGTTCTGAGCTCAATGATGGCTGTGAGTGTTGTGAAAGATGTTGTACAGATCAGTATTCCGACTGCTGATGAAGGTTACATAATATAGTTTAATTATAATATTTGTTAAAAAGATCAAGTGCAGTATCAGTAGTTAGTCAGAGTTTACTGCTATGATCGCAATCATTCAGGACTCATTGCATGCAAGATACAAAGGATACCGATAATGTTGGCAACTAAAGGGATATCCATCCATCTAAATTCAGGAGACTAGTGCAATCTGTGGAGATCATGGTGTCGAACAAGAGATCCAATTTGCTATCCTAGAGTGAACAATTGAGTCAATCTGCTGGAGGATAATTATAGCGAATCCAACACTACGAGACATCGAAAAGCGGTACAAAACATGAACGGTGTCCGAAAAAATTTAGACTGGCCATCAACAAAAAAAAGATCGGCCTCTCCAGTTGTCACATACAACAATTGTCCCCCCATTACCAACAGTACACATTGCCAATAGAGAAGAGGAGGCCAATCGGAACAATATAAATAAGCTGCTAGATGAAATAGATCTCATTAGTCTCGCGAGGTGGTAGATATCAACCTTTATTGTTAGATCTGCGACTCAATCATTGCAAAGAAAACTTTTATCTATCAAATATTAAGATACGATTAACAACAACAACAATATACAATAGTATAACTATGGTATTCTTCTCACCAAGTGGCACACCACTACAAAATCCATACACCATACTAAACATCAACCCACCACCACAATCATGTACCGATGAGGAAATTACTAAATCATTTAAAAAATTAATGCTACAATTACATCCCGACAAACAACCAATTAATCAATCATCGGAGAATGCATTATTTGTATCAATTAAGTTACATGATGTTATGGATGCTAAGAGCTTTTTATTAGATGGCGAATATTTAGCTGCAAGGAGAGAGTATGATGCCAAGTTGATTCGGGATAGTCAACCTCCTCCTCCTCCTCCTCAGCCTTCCCCTGTGGTGTCATCATCGACGACGGTCCCGGGTAGTAATAATAATACTTCTTCTAATACAGTGCCGCCCCAACAGCAGGGTACCTCGACTCGTAATACAAGCACCGCTACTACTGATAAAAAGACTGCTACACAAACATCATCATCTAGTGCGGCAGTCAATAACAACTCGAAGAATGGTAAGAAGAAGAAAATAGATGAACAAATTGACAAAGGGAGTAATAATAATAAATCAACTACCAAATCAAAACCAACCAGCAATACTAGTAATAACAAACAACAAGCAGCGCCAATACCAAAGAAGGGAACAGTTAAACAATGGGGGAAACAATATCAAAAACGAGATAAAACAACAACTCCTCGCAATACTACAGATAAAACACTATCGAGAGGAGCTACTCCTTCGGTATCTTCATCCACAATGAATAATAATAAGACTAGTAGTAACAGAGATACTACTACTATGAAACGTCGTGCATCATTGGATAATGGTAAAGAAGATACAATTAATAAAGATGTCGCTACATCGAATAAACCCAAGAGAGAGACACAACATAAAAACAAGTCTGAGAGTAAGAATTTGAATTTGAATTCAAAGAGTAAGTCTTGTAGTAGGGATGCTAAGAAGACTACAGCACATAATAATCGCACTCCTTCTTCAATGGATAGTAAGGCACAGCGCATACCACCTAAAACAACGAGGTCTAGAACTACAAACTCATCATCGGCAGCATTTGACGATAGCTGTGGTGATTTTAGTACCACTACCGCTGATAGTATGACAAGTGATGATGATAGACGACATACTTATTCATCATCTAATAATTACTGTAGTTTAGGAAATAATAAGCCGAGTAGTAATAGGCCGCCGAGGGTACAACGGAATCGTATTCCTCGGCCTGCTGGTGAGGTATCATCATCTGGTAGTAGTAGACCACATTATCGAAGTGCTAGTACGAGTAAAGTTCAGGGTGTTGGTAATAATAGTAGTGGCAAGGGAGCTGAAAAGAGTGTACGACACAAGTCTGCACCAGATGCAGCAACAACTTCTTCGTCCCAGCATGCTCAAGCTCCACAACCTCCTCCCACTGCTACTCATACACCTATCAATAACTTCTCAGCATTCAAACCAGCAATTACTATACTCGAACAACAATATCACTGTCCACTAACAAAGTCATTAATGATAACACCGGTTTCAGATATGGAGGGGAATAGCTATGAGAAAAGTGCCATACTTAAGCATTTAGAAACGAGTAATAAGAGTCCAATAACTGGTAATATATTGATGCCTTCGGATTTAAGGGAGGATACGGCATTGTTAGAAAAGATACGGTATACTGTCAAGTTGAAGAGTCGTTTGAATGCATTGCGTGAGTTGTACCTTTTGTATACCTTTTGTTGCTCCTTTTTGACTTGCAACATGCTTTGTCTGACGTCGTTCTTTCCTTCATACTTGCCTTTGTGTACACAGAAACCAACGCTATACCGGCTCATCAACCACAGGCTTCCGACAAACCTCAATGTAATCAACAACAACATCAGCAGCAGTCTCCTATACAGCCATCCCGCGGCAGCAGTGGTACCGAGTACAAGTTCAGCACACTACAAGAAGCTGTCAATACTTTCATTATCGAGTTAAACTCAGGCTCTACACAACCTTCCGTATCTATAAATCAACTTGACAACTGGGGTATAACCTCCTTTACATATCTTGGACTGAAATTTCGACTCGAGGTACCCACCACGGGCCTTGCCGAGAATATACTCATGATACAAACATGGTATGAACAAAGTAAGAAGGTGGCCAATATATCAGCTCGTGTTGTTCAGTTCAATGCTGCACTGCAAAAGATTGGCTTAGGTGGTAAACTTACCTTTCGTAATATGAATGGGAAGTATGCATTCACATTTACGAAGAGTATGGACCCATTATCTTTTAGTAAAGTCGAATTACGACATGGCATTGAATACTTTATGGAAATGAGTATAAAGATACATAATATTATACATACCATGGATGTTAGGAAGGTACC
>Ga0214481_100205_pt1 | contig 30725 bp, 26 predicted proteins | sample M1_20Mar14CPVII9_4_FD_165057 | JGI IMG/M metagenome (GOLD analysis project Ga0214481, IMG submission 165057) | Marine eukaryotic communities from Monterey Bay, California, United States - M1_20Mar14CPVII9sort6BwellG10 | ecosystem: Environmental > Aquatic > Marine > Unclassified | place: USA...
TCTTCTTAGAGTGTTATCATTTCTTCTTTTGGATGGAAATTCGACATAGACAACCATCTAGGACCTGTATCATTATCATGTATTTGATGAGTAGGAATCCTTGCCAATACTTGTTCGGGGCCGATTTGTAAGTATTCATCCGTAGCTATGAATTTACTTTTTTCAACAATTTGGTCCTCATTAGATGCATCTTCAACCAATAAATCATAGCCATTAACAACTCCATGCTCGCAATCATGTGTCCATACTAATTGGATTGTATCAACAACCATATATCGAACATAGGAAGGAGAACCATCACCAACCTCACTTAGCCCATCAATGTACCATGTTCCGGCTTGATATGCAATTACATCTCCCTCTCTCAGATCTGCAGATATATGATCGACTCCTCGACCATATTTATTGCTATCTGATTGACGATCAATATTATCGTTATTGTTATTGTTATTAAACAGTACTAAGCTATTACTGTTAGGATAATAAAGATAATACGTTGTTGGTAATATGAATCCAAATGATGTTGGTAGAAGTACACTTAGCAATAATACCAAGAAAATAATATGATTCATTCTATGATGCTTTCAAAACTTCTTGTCTCTACCTATACTAGATCCCGAAGATCTTTTGATACTATGTCTACTTCTGATACACAGAGCCATGCATACAAGATATATCTTTTACATACTTTTAACTTTTATGAGAGTTGTGAGTCACTTTTTATGAGAGTTTGATGACATGATCAAATATATGCTGCTTACTACTAGGTAGGTATTACCCCGATGTTGTGTTGACTAATTAACTGATTAATAGGTAGATGAACCAAAGTAAAAAAAAAAAAACAGCTGCAATGGGGGTTTATAATAATATACCTTCCAACACAAATAATAATGCAACAATTATTATTAGTATCAATCTTGGTATATCAATATTAATCACATTATTGGCAGCCAACTTTGTTGCACTTATTATACATGTTTGGTACTTTCTACCATTATCTGAACATCATCATAATCTATTTTCATCATCAAGCGAAGATGGTTTACCAATATGCAGTTTATCAGCTACTACCAACGCAACAACACATTATAGAAGCAGCAGTATATTCCAAAAGCGTATTCGTTGTTCATTAAACAACAAGGAGACTATACCTGCATCTCAAGCAATACATCACGCACTCTACTCGTCTTCATCTTCGTCATCATTATCCTTAGAGAAGAATGAAATTGTAAGATATGATATAGTACCAACAATACTTGATCAGACACGAGACTATTATGGCATTGTGCATCAATTACCATCGATACCAAATCGTAGACGTATGATCCCATCAACATTAACCACTTCTGATACAAATAAGGAAAGTAATATTAATGAACATCTGCAACAGCAATACTTTGTACCTACCAATGCAATACACAACCTAACTTACTTTTTAGAAGCACGGATACGTCCAAATGAAGAAGATAGACCATTATATATCTACAATCCAATGGTACTACCGTTGAATAACAAGGTTCTAAATTACAATATCTTATCTGATCTGTCATTAGGTTTTGGGGAAGAAGAAGATACAAGTGTTAATAGAGCAGCATATATTGCAGTATTTAGAATATCAAACTTTGGTAACTGTCACGGACCTGGGAAGGGAGTACCGGAAACATATAGAAACTATCTAGGGCTAGCATTACTTGATGTAGATTTGAATATAATACAAGATCCGACAAGTGGTGAATATATCGATGTTGTTATAGATTTGAATGAAGCTCTATTTGATGTAAAATGGTCACCATGGATTGGTAGGGGTGGCAGGACGCCAAAGAAAGTGAAACAATACATGCAAGATTGTCAATTAGTAGCTGCGCCATCAAACGAGAAAAAGAAGAAGGCCGATCAATTAATATTGATATGTAATGAATATGCTATGCGTGTGAGATTACAACGAGCTTCTGTAAACTCAACAACAACAACCGAGAAAAAGAATACTGACGAGATAATACACTTCAAGAATACATATGGATCAGGATTGCAATTAACAGCACTTAAACGACCAAATGTTATAATCATGAAGGGAAAGAATCTACATTACTTTCAACAATTGAATCACAGTAACGACGCACAAGAGATTATGGGACCTGGCTATTTGGAAGTTTGGCCAGGTGGCCCTCATGAAGTTCTTCCGATGAACTTTGAGAACTATCCATTTGCAAAAATGGAACCAAATTCAAAGCCTGAAGACAATCCAGTCCAACCAATACAAGCTACACAACTTGAAGAACCAGCTCCAACATTTACTATAGATTCCAAGGGTCTTACTAAACCTGGACCTCTCATTACTAGAGACAGTGGCTCAGCCTGTTGTGTATCCATTCGATGGAAGGATAACAGTAATAATGAACGTCATCTACTGTTAGGTTTCTCTCATCGTAAGACAAAGAAGACTGTACGAAAGGAAGCACAGTATAATTACGTCAGCCGAGTGTATGCCTTCGAACCAACACCGCCCTTCAACATTGTTGCAAGGAGTGGATTCTTCTGTTTAGGCTTTGCCCTTTCACCAGGAAATATCAAATCAAAAGTCAGAGATGCATCTATATCTACCCGCCTTGATATGATGAAGCATATCAAAGTGACAATGAACAAGTGTATGGTTCAGCGAATGATAACAAGTTGAGAATAAATGGTATGACATTCGAATGTCCCAGAATCCACTTCATTACTGGCATTGCTGAAAAGTTGGGAGACGAAGAGAAGGTGATTATATCGTATGGTGTAAACGACTGTTATCCCAGAATGATTGAAGTATCAAAGAGTTTTCTAATCAGTTTATTGAAGCCGCCATGAGTCTTCTGGTATCTAGGTATAATTTATAACGGGGAGTATACCGACACCAAATGCTCTATGGATACGAGGCGCTGAACTAAATATATTTGCAGCCAGTACATACTTATATAAATATACAAACCAATTTACTATTCATTAATTTGTTGTGCTTGTAGCTCTAGCCTGACTTATCTACACATTAAAAACTCCCAAAGACTACTAGCTGCTGTTCTATCAAACATTATTAAAAGGAAGTCTAATACCACTAATTCGATGTTCAAAATAAGATTCCTTGACCTCCAAGAGCTACTAAAGCCACAACAGCAATACTAATATAAAGAATCACATTTGTCTGACTTTGATTAGAATCTAATCCTGCGCCTGGAAGATGCGCGTTATCACGAGGAAGACGAAAGAGAGATGATTGTAACATATGTTAGTAAATGTGGGTTACAAATGCAATCAAAGGAGGCAGATGAAGGTCAAACGAGTAGCTAGAACGCCGAGACGTCATTCAAACATCACATATGCATAGATAAAACAATACAAACGCGGACTTTCCTGCCTCCCTCATTAATCGTTCCTTCATTGCATTTGAAACATTTTCCCTAGGCGCCTCTACTTCATCGTCGTATACAGCACCCCCGGCTTCTATGGCATCACCCTCTGTTAGCTTCTCTTCTCCTGCTGCCATGCATATACCATTATTGCAACGCTTGTTATTGTGGCGACTGAATGTAGGTGCTGTAAATTATTATTAATATTATAAGATTGCATTCAGATATATTGCAAAAGAAAGGAAAATAGATTATAAGATTATATTCAGATATATTGCAAAGGAAAGGATATAAGGAACATTCAACTTCAACACTTGTGTCATGTTGGAAATTGGACTCACGCGGTGATACTACTCCAATTCTTTTCATAGGTGCATACGTCGATTTGCCTCTCTGTTCTGACGTTGGTGCGAATGCATTTGTAACAGCCGCCATTGCGGCTAGGCAGAGGAAGATAGAGCGGCAGCACACCATAGTAGATAGTTGAAATAAACACTTCGTCATTCGTCTTAAAAAAATTAAAGAAAGATACCATAAAACCATTGCAGGGGGTATCTTTAATCGCGAGTATGGTAGGTATAAACTTTCGAGCAAAGAGTACTAAATAAGAATAGCAAGACAAGTATTCTCCTAATATGCTGTTAAGACTACCCTTTGATTTCATTCATGACCGAGGATCATTTCTCAAAACAGCATTGCACACAAATGTATCTTTCTCTCAATAACAAAACCTATTTCTTTCTTAGCAAACACGACAGTACGTATAGTTGTAACCCAACAAGATTACATGATCATACCCAGGACAACAATTGATGCAGTTGTCATTAGACCAATCATTATAGTGGCAACGCCACTTGAGGTGTCAGACATAGTTCCAACGTCATTGCTAACAGGCTCAGCCATAGGCTCCGGCTCTGGAGGTGTGTATGGAACACAACTTTTAGGATCCATCCCTGAGGCCTCGGCGATACACTCGTTATCATATACACAGGATGCTGACGAACACATCATTGGCATATAATTTTGAGTACACGAGTCAGTGACAGGGGCGGCACAGCACTCGCTTTCAGAATAGCCAGCCGAATTTGCAATGCACTGATTATCAAAAGTACAACCATCGCATGTAACAGGAGCAATGTTAAGAGTGCAAGCGACGTCATCTGCTGGTTTACGGCAACACTCGTTGTCAGTGAACCCAGCAGCCTTGGCGATTGACAAGTTGTCATAGGTACAGCCATCGTCACCGCATGTTACAGGTTGGATATCCAAAGTCACGGCTGCGTTTTCGGCAGGCAATGGGCAACAGCCAGTCTGACCAGCGGAATCAGCCACGCACTGATTACTGTACTCACATTCTCCACAGAGAACAGGCTTGTTATCCATTGTGCACGCCACTTCTGGACTTGGTTGACGGCAGCATCCAGTCTGTCCAGCGGCATCTGCCATACACTGATTGGAATAAACACAGACCCCACATTCAACAGGTTGGAAGTCCTGCAAAGACAAGAGAGATAAGAGTTGATGAGTAACGAGGAATGTACTTTAGCATAGAATGATATCATGATATTGAACTTACCATGGTACAAACAACATCACCAGCTTCTGGGCAACACTGTTTCTCATTGTATCCACTGGCGTCAGCATTGCACTGATTATCGTATGTGCACTGCTTTCCTCCTGGGGCGCCACAACTAACCATATTCAAATCTGCGGTACAAGGACCATCAGATCGAACGTCTTGGCAACAATCCTCAAGATCAAACCCAGCATCTTGCAATTCACAGATCGTATTATATGGACAACGATTGGCCCTGTATATAAAAAGAGGAAGTAGAATTAGAAAGATACATTACATTACAATATAGATATCAACACCAACATACAAAAGATATAATCTACTCACCCACAAGTGTAGGGATTGGCTGGATCTCCACTACAATCCTTTGATCCAGCAGGGCACTCGGGAGGAGGGGACTCGCATTGATCATCTGAATAGCCAGCCAAAGTGGCAATACAAGTGTTAGAATAGGAACACTGCAATGTACCACAAATCTGAGGATCAAAGTTCATTGGACAAACGCTTGGTTGAGGTGCTTGACAGCATTCAGTATCAACATCGAAGCCGGCGGCGGAAGCTAGACATCTATTTTCATAGGCACAAGAATCTTCCCCGCAGGTGTATGGATTGACAGGTTCGTAATCGCCTGTACGTCAGGTAATAGGTGAAGAAAGCGAGAAATGAGTGGTTGTGGTATATGTCATCGGTCATCGATACACATCTAATATTATATGATATGTATTTTGATAGTAATACACTCATCGATATGATATCCACAAACATTAATATTAATATGTACTTACACTGTCCATTGTCGTTGCTTGGGCATTGAGCCTTTACCTGAACACCGCCGCCGAAGATAGCAACAGAGACGATGACTGTAGCCTTTGATAGGAACATAGTGGATGATGTAGATGTAGATGTATGATGAGTTAAACTTTATCGACGACTAACTGTTTATAGGTAGATGATGTGGTGATGATATATGCTTTGATAAATTATGAGCTTTTGATGAATTGAGGTGTCAACACTCTTCTCATATCAATCGTTCTAATGTTACTCCTGAGTTATGGTTGATTATTGGTTGCACTTCATATCTTGGATCTTTTCATTGCAACAAAATCTTTTTAGGCCTTGTTGTTTGACAAGACTCGCCAAAATTGCATACAATTTTTTGCATTGCAAAGGGCCTCTCTAACTCTCTACAATACTCTCTCTACTCTTCTCCACAATGATATGTATGTTATATGTGGAATCATATACAGGAATGAAAGGCCGAGAGGCTTTTAATGGGAGCATTACCAATCGTTTATAGATTTATCGTGACTCTCCACTCATAAAACATACTAGTAAAACATATCGGCTACGACCCATAAATATAACATCAACATCATCATTCATCATAGCATCATACTCGTCAACACATCATATCATCATGAAGTTATTCTCTACTGTATTGGGTACCATTCTCCTCTCAACCGGAACACATGCGCAAAATTCTTGTCCTACAGATGTAAAAACATGTCCCGATGGCCAAACATTGAACAGAGTTCCGACAAACGATTGTAAATTTTCTCTGTGTGCTGGAGAAAAGGATTGCTCATCTGCATCGAGTGGTACCGAAGAGAATTATCTCATCTGCCCTAATGGAGAACAGATGCCTCGTGATGGGTAAGTGTGTTTTGATTGATTGTGTGCACATCATCATATTATATGTGCATATCATATGCTCAGTATAGAATCATATCACTAACTCGCATCCTTACTTCTTTATGTTGGTATCTTGATATTGATACTCGTCGTCAGCTTCAACAACTGTGAATTTGAGCAATGTGATATCAACTACCGCTGTGAGTCTCAAGATGTACAGCAATGTCCAGCTCCATATGTAAGTCATTCTAGTAAAAGATATCTCTTTTGAGTATATATCAGATATGTATTTTCATCTATCATCTAAGCAAATGACATATAGTTCTCACATCTTTACTCTTGCTATACTACCTTTCTTATACTTTAGTTGCATGTATATGTTGCTCTAGACCCGACTGCAGGAGTTGGCGGGTGTTTAGAGTTTCTACCCTGTCCAGGATCTGGCACTCCCGAGAACTTACCCTCTTCGACTGTAACTGCATCAACCACACCTGAAGTAACATCAGCCACACCTGAAGTTACTGCTGATGATGTAGAAATGACTTGCAATCGTAATGGGGGTAGCGCCATGTCGTACGAGGGTACTTGCGATGGTAAGGATAAGTGATCGTGCTATGTATGATGATTTCAAGATTGTATACATATCAGTGCTCATATAATATATCTTAATCTCTCTCTTTTGTATCCATATAGAGCGAGGATATACATGGACTGAACAGTGCATCGTAGAGGAGAAAGATGGTAAATGTATGACCACGGCAACAGAATGCGGCTGTCAGGTATTCATGGGCGACGGAGTTAGTACGTCAATCGGGAGTGGAAGTATCAGCGGCTGTGATAATGCCTGTGTTAGTATCTCCGATGTTCCCGAGGGTGGATCCTGCCAAAAGACTGGGGAGAGTATGAGCTTTGATGGACGTTGTGATTCAAGGGGCTATACTTACACTTCCCAATGTAACTTCAAAGAGGAGGTGAATGATCAAAATGAAGTCGAGAAATGCACTGTTTCAATGGCTTCATGTGGGTGCTTATGGTGGGAAGAGGACTCGGTTGATACAGCTGCTCTACACTCCAAAAGCTGTACCGATCCTTGTGCCGTACATGGTTATCCTCCTCTTCCCAGTAGTGCACCTTTGAAAGCAATTATTGGCACGAGTAGTATCACTTTCGTGACCATTGCTTGGTTGTTTTAGAGTCAGAGTTGTTTAATGATAGTAGACTGAGTTTGTGTATACTTGGTGCTCGACTGGATCGTGTAAATTAGTATCTTCAAGATGAAGATACGTATCTTTTAAAAATAAAAAAGATATTTTTACAATTTACACATCGTCAGCATGATACCATACCTATTGTACATATGAGGCAATTAGGCTTAATACAATAGGAAGGAGAATAAGAGATTACAAGCAATAAGCATAGGGTATTAACCGTCTTCTCATTAAAATTATTTAGAGAGATCAGAATGATTCCCAAATCAACAATAGCGTTTTCATTGCAACCTTCAATCCATATTCGAAGGACATCAACACCAAACTTTATGTCAGTTAATATGATTGAGCCTTCATATGTTGTTGAAGACTCAATGTCGACTGCAACATCATTAGATGGTATCACTCCTATACAACAATTTGAGCCAGTATTGAATACACCCGCTGCTACTTCTTTTATTATAATTGCTATAGTATTCTCACTATTGCAATTGAGGATTAATGCGGTATCATCTGCAGCAAAACGAAGATCTATCGCGTTAGAAGAGTTGAGAAAGATTGAGTCGCTACAACTATCTACACCAGATGGTGATATTGAAGATCAAGTCGCAAAAGCAAAATTAGAGTATGAAACTGCACTAAGGAATGAATTAGATTTAAGAACGATTATTCCAGGGGTTAGAATAGTTGCACCTAATGATCCGAAACGAGATGCCGAAGAACGAGCTAATGCAAAAAGATTTTTAGGGTGGACAGACGATGAAGAGATATTATTCTTTGGAACAGACGACGACGATGATAATAATGTTATTACTCCATCATTACAGCTGCTAGAGAAGAATGCGAATGAGAATAGTACCCAACAACAGGATGAAAACAATGGACCAGGTCTATCCAATACTTCCAAGTTGATCTTAGGTGGAGTTGCATCGACGTTGATACTATTATTGATAGGACTGACATTTCTTGATCCTATGCTAGCTGATCAAGTATTTACAGCTATTGAAGGTAGCCCACCTTCCGATATGCCATTGAGCTCATGGTCATATGGCACTTAAGCATAGCTATATGAACTGACTATACTTATATGAGCTGAGACACTTGCTAGGTTAGATGATCAACTTACTTCTAATACTATGTTTCAGCCTTTCCTCTTCTCTAGAAAGAGACTCTATCCCATCCTGTGCCTGAGGGAGTATTTGTAGACACATTTTTGTATGAGCTAAACCATGATGGAACAGCCGGACTAGTTGTAAACTCATTTGTAAAACCTGAGAAAGTACACATAGAACAAAGATTTCAGAACTAGGTAGGTCTAACATCAAATATATTACCCAAACTTACACACCTGAAGACCCAATCTCACACTCCGGCCACTCTCTCTTAAAGTTTTCTAGCGCCGATTCCCAAACTGACGCGTTCTCAGCACAAGCCTCCTTGAAACCACTAGCAATCACCTTCATACTTGCATCCCATTCCTTGACACGTATACTTCCAATGCGACCCACCTCAGACTGTAATCGTTGTGCAACCTCATCTGCCTCCTTCGATGCCTCCATGGCCATTTCATCATACATTGCAGCTTCAGTTTCCATACGTTCTAATGTACCCAACCGTCCCATACTTTGCATAGATGTTTGATTCATCATTAACTTGGCAGCTTTCCCATCAGCCTTAGTCCGTGCCTCGGTACGATGCTTCAATGATGTACGACGATCGACGAATGCCATTTGTTCATATTTGCACATTCTATATTGAACCAAGAATGGTGCAATTGCCGCACTTAACTCCAATCCTAAACGTTTAGTACGTCGTCCACTTCGCAATAATGCCGATGATAGTATCTCCATTGGACTTGCAAGGTCTCGATCACACCAACCTACATCCTTTGCAAGCTTACTCATCTCTAACCCAATGGCACCTAATCTATCTCCACGTTCACGAATTAGTGACACGGCACCGTCAATCTTGGGAACACTGCTTGATACAGCACCAATCCGACGTCCTTCATATGCGGCTAGTGCTAATATCTCGGCAGAGTCTTCACCCGCGGCCACCTGCTGTGCTGTACCCAACTCAGATAACATCCCATCCATGGTATCTGTTAGCTTCTCAACAGTCGCACTACCCACAGCCGTTATACGAGTGAACGCGCTTGAACTAACCTCTGGCCAAGCCGTGCCAATATGATCCTGTAATGTTAAGAATAATTTAAGTTCCGGTGACATACCCGCATGTGGATGTTTCACTAATGCATTCATATAGACACTTAATTCCTGTGAACGTTGTTCTGCAAAGTCGGATGATTGACGTGCCGTGGCCTCCTCAATAGCACGTGCCGGATGCTTATCTGGACGTGGGGGTAATATCGCACCAGGTACGGATTGTCGTAACCGGTCTTCTAATGCAACAAAGTGTCGAAAACGTCGTCGTACTGCTGATATTGGTTGTTGTGGATTATCCTCTGATGCGTTCTTAGCATGTACTGTTACCAAATATGTCCAATGGGGAGGTCCGGCGAATAACCCTGTGCCCTGAATTAACATTGGATCATTCACTACAATCTTTCCATAGAAGGGATCAAATGGTGGAGGGGGGACGTAGTTGGTAATAACACTTGGTGCCGGTGGAAAGCTATTACTCCTAGCTCCTGTATATCGAGAAGGTGATGTATGTGTTGAAGATGATGACGGTGCAACTCCTCCCAAATTAACATCATGTCCGACATGCATCCCAGCTAGTACACTTGGTTGAGGTGTCTGTTGTTGTTGAATATTATTATTGATTGTTGTAGTATTATTATATTGTTGATGATGCTGTTGAGTCATTTGTCCTGCTCCAGTGGTGCTATACATGTAACTAGACGCCATTGCATTCATTACACCCTGTTGTTGCTGTTGTTGTTCAGGAGGAGGTGGTTGATATGGATACTGTTGATATTGATTGTCAACAGCAGCAGGTTGTTGAGACTGCTGAACTGTGGTTGGAGGAGCTGCATGTGGAGCCTTGGGTATCTCACCACCCAATCCCATCCCCATCCCCATCCCCATAAAGTCACCATTATCACCATTTAGATTCAAATCATGCATTATATCTGTATGATTATTCAATGATATATTGTTTTGATTCTGTTGTATCTTCTCAGCTTCTTCAGCCTGTAAACGTTGTTGTTCTTCAAATTGTGCTCGTTTCTGTGCCTCTGCTGCCTCAGCTTGTTGACGTTGTTGTTCTTTCTCAGCTTCTTCTTCTGCATCTACATCATCGAATAATCCACTACTACCACCGCCACTACTGCCTCCGATATCATCTTGTCCAAAGAGACTGTCTGATTTTGTTGTTTCAATTAAACCACTTGATGACAGTTTAGATGTAGGCTGAGCTACCGGCGTAGTAATATCACCATTCGTAGAAGTATTATTATCTTCACCTAACAATTGACCCATTAAATTAGTGGCCTTGCCATTGGTAGCAGGAGAAGGGGTAGTAGTGGTAGTAGTTGAGGGCTCTTCTAAAGGAGCATCATCAAAGAGATTGTTAGAATTTGTAGTATCGTCTCCAAAGAGTGGATTTTCTTTGACGGCGATACTATCGGCATCAGCTACTATTGTTGATTCCATCATTGTATTAGAATTGTATATATTATTATTATTATAAACACCTAATCCATGCGGCTATTCTTGCTTTCTCTCTAGATAGACTTAAGTAGCTAAGTATTTCAGCTTTTGACTTTCATTTGCAAAGATATGGTACGGTATCCTAAGAGTCACTAAAATTTTTTATTCCCTTCATTCGGTAGTTTCCTAACCATCACCATCGCCTTCATTGTGCGTTGGCGGGCGTCAGCATATTAGGGTCACCGACAAATCGATCTATATAATGTGTAAAATGTTAATCTTATCAATATCGGGTTGCCTCTTTATCAATGTGTTTGTAGCTGCTACTCCTTCATCTACTTGGTATCCTTCGATAATAAATCATCATGATGGATTATTAGAAAGAAGACATCAATGGGGTGGCGGTAGTATATTAGAGCGTAGAAGGAATAGTAATAATATACAGAATGAATTATTATACAGACGGGGTGGATCGGATGGAATAGATATCGATATAAGACAATATACTGATAGTCTACAGACAAACAATAGTACAATGATTAATAATACTTCTTCTTCGACATCATCAATTGTATCGTCACTTACTAGCGGTCCTCCGCTTTTGTATTCAGCATGTTCTATACAAGGACAACGGCCTCATATGGAAGATGAATACTTTGTGGAAGATACTTCCTCGTTTGCAGCTGTATTTGACGGTCATGGAGGTGGTAGGTGAGTAAATCATAAGGTATCTTTATCTTGTATGTTGCAAGAAGAACTAACAAGCTTACCTTGCTTCAACAATATTGTGCACATATTATATGAACAGAGTTAGTAAATATCTTAGACAGAATCTATATGCAAACTTTCAAGCAGCATTGCCAAAATCTGCTTCGATGTTTATTGATGATGCCGATGACGACATAGAGGCATTATCGGGAATATCAATACGAGATGATGATGTACAATCGCTAATCGTAGCATCAGCACTCGAAGCAGCATTTGAGAAAGTAGACAACGAAGTAGGTAGTATAAGTCATTGGAGTTTCACAGGAAGTACATCTCTTGCAGTTGTTATTCATGAGAATGCAATAAATGAATCTCGATGCATAACAGTTGCAAATGTCGGTGACTCAAGAGCAGTACTTAGTCGAAATGGAAAAGCAATAGATTTAACAAAGGATCATAAACCAAATGATAAGTTCGAGAGAGAACGTATAGAGTCATTAGGTGGAAGTGTTGACTGGTGTGGACAAGTTGATGATAACGACAACCCGATAGAAAGTACAGGATGTTATAGAATCAATGGAAATTTAGCATTGTCCAGGGCGATAGGCGACAGATCAGAAAGACCGTGGGTGACCAATACTGCAGATATATCACATTATCTTATAGAGGAAGAGAATGATGATTTTCTTGTACTCGCCACTGATGGCTTATATGATGTCATGACGAGTCAAGATGTTGTATCATTTGTCAATGATGTTCTGGGAAGCGCTCCTCATACTAGTCGACGGCATGAGATACAACGTGATATGGCAAAATATGTAGTAGATGAGGCAATAAAAAGAGGAACAAACGATAATGTGACCGTTCTGATTGTTTGGTTGAGTGAGAAGGATACATAGTAGACAAATGATAAGATATCTTTAGAGAAGACAGAAGACCCTACATTGTTCAGTGTCATTATCCAACTTCTCCAATAAACAAAGGAAAACTACTTCTCACGTCATCTGACGCTATAACCACATCAATGGTTGGGAATTCAATGATCGTCTTTCCCTTGAGTAACTCCATCAATGTCATACTTGGATCTAACTTGTAATATTGAGGAGATGACGATCGACATGGCAAACGTTTAATGAATATCAATAATGATTCTCGGGGTACAGTTGTAAATTGTCGTAATTGTGATCGTGTTGTTGAATTACCAGGATGTACATCCAAATGTTTGCCAAGCTCTTCGGTTAGAGTTGATGAATCCTGTACAGCAGTTTCTACCTTGAGAAATTTAGGCAATGTCTTCTTCTTCTCTTCATTTGTAGATACACCTTCACTTATATCACTCGTATCTTTTGGTAGATGAAAGCATAACTCAACCTTCCATGTAATGATACCCTTCTTTTTGTTAAACTTAGTTGTATTTGACTTGCGTCTTTCCATTCCTGGTGGCATTCTTAATAAGTTAACTCCCTTTAACTCTGCCTGTCGTATAAGTGGATCGACCTTTTCTCGTTTCTTATTGTTGTTTGTTACTGATGGTGGTGGCTTTGATGCTGGTTTGTTATTTCCTAGTAATTCATTTATAATACCATTCTTTGGATTATCGTGAGATTGTTCTACAGATTGTTCTGTATTAGCATCATCATTATCAGCCACGCCATTAGCTAGTACTGATACAATACTTTTCCCTTCTTTAGCTTGTAATAGAGGATGATCCGGTTGTTGTTGTTTTGTAGATATTGAATCCAAATCAATTCTACCACCAGCTTTTATCAAAGTCCTTGCTCGTTTTGTAGAAGAAGTTGTGTTGTTAGTCGAATCACTAGATACAATGCCATGATACATACGCTTCGTACTTTCTGACACTTTTAACACATCTTCCAAGAAATGATAATCGGATGATAATTGAGAATCGGTAAATCCTTTTAATGAACAGAATTGTGTCCTATCTCGTTTCCCATCACATGGTTTGTTGTTATTACTGCCTTCTTTACTATCACCACCCTTCTTGTGGATACGGCAGCATTCCAATGAACAGGTACATGTATGACATCGTGGACAACGATATATAGCAATTTCAGCATTGCATATTGCACATGGAGGAAGAGTTCCTCCCCCAGTTGGTTTGTTAGTATTAGTTGACATTATCTTATTTGAGAGTATAGTATCGCTGATATCTATCTCTTCGTTGTATATTGCACGATCACTGAATACTTCCAATCCAAAAAGAGAGCTAATCAATACTGATGTAGTAGTGCAATAATATGATTGCAATATATTAAAACATACATCTCTCCCTTCCTCTTCTCTGTCAAAACAATGATTTGGTCAAAAGACAAAAAAGTCTAGTATGTATCTAAAAAGATACGGTATCCTTTTATGAAGTTACGAATGACATTAATGACATCTGACATAAAGAGTCTTTCAATAATCAAGAGATAGAGTTACCGACCACCATATCGTAGCTTGAGCCTCTACAATACCTCTGCTATGAGCTGTGTATTTACGGGTTTGGTATTATAACACCTGCTTATCATATCGGATCTAGAGAGTAACAAATATTTTCGTGATCCAATATTACCTCAAAACAACACCGACATACATATAGCCTTTGTATAAAAAAGGGGAACAGTACTTCATATATTATAATTATAATACTATGTTCGACCCAGTAAACTCGTCACGAGGTACTGTCAATCCACCACAAATGAGATGTACTGATGTGCCACAATTTACTGCTTTACAAATGGCTGCATCACATTTCAAGAAAGATCCAAAGTTACATTTGAAACATTTACTTGCTGATGCTTTTCGATGTCAGGGATTAATGGCTGTGCATAAAACTTCACCTGCATTTGAAAATGGATCATTAGCTACTACTACTACTAATATGCCACAAATTATAAATGGGGATAATACTACACTACCATTACTGTTACGAAGGGATAATTCAGGACCATTTTCAACAAATAGCAGTGGTGGCGGAGGAGCAAGTGGTGATACAGCCGTACCCCGATGGAGTAATAATAGTGACAAACGACAGATAATATTAGATTACAGTAGACAGCATGTAGATGGTGAAACAATGGAATTGTTATTCGACCTTGCTGATCAAATGGGCTTAACCGAGCGAATGAATGAAATGAGAGCAGGGATGGATATTAACTTCACAGAACGCAGGGCGGTGATGCATCATGTCCTTCGAATGCCACGCGGATATGATTATAAAGCACGTCATCCTCAGGGAGATACTATATTGAATGATGTGCATTCAGTTTTAGATCGAATTGCAATGTTCTCAGATGATGTTCGTGGGGGCAACATACTTGGATGTACGGGAAAGAAGTTAAAGAGTATTGTATGTATCGGTATTGGAGGAAGTCATGCTGGTCCAGAAGCAGTATATGAAGCTCTTCGTGGCGATGCCGTTGCATCAAAAGCAATAGGACAGGGATGTACCATTCGATTTGTGGCAAATGTAGATCCAGTTGACTTTGATCTTAATTGCAGAGATTTGATTCCTGAAGAGACACTAATTATAGTTACAAGCAAATCTTTCACTACTGCTGAGACAATGCAGAATGCACGAACAGCTCGAAGATGGTTAGTGAGCAAGATATCATCATCAGATATTACCGAGGCAGATATTGTTGCTCATCACTTTTGCGCTATATCATCATCAACAGTAGAGACAGAAAAGTTTGGGATAAAAAAGGAACATATATTTCCCATTTTTGATTGGGTATTGGGTAGATTCTCAGTTTGGTCTGCAGCCGGTATACTTCCCTTAAGTCTTCATTACTCATTTGATGTTGCCAAGAGACTATTGGATGGTGCACATGATATTGATGAACACTTCTTTGATGCTCCATTGGGAGGAAATATTCCTGTCTTATTGGGATTACTTGGAGTATGGAACTCCACCTTTATGGGGTATCACACTCGAGCTCTTCTTCCGTATTCCCATGCATTGAGAAGATTACCTTCCCTTGTCATGAAGTTTGATATGGAAAGCAATGGTAAGAGAGTTACTGCAGCAGGGATACCATTACCCTTTGACGCTGGCGAGATTGATTTTGGTGAAGCCGGTAGTAATGGTCAGCATACATTTTACCAATTGCTTGTAAGTAAAAAACCCTTTGTTGTTTCTTTGTTCTATATACAACAACTTACACTCATTGTTTCTCTCAAATAGCATCAAGGTCGGCCTTTACCTGCAGATTTTATTGGATTCATGGAAAGCCAATCTCGAATCGATGAGGCTTATAATGATGAACAGCAGGAACCAACGTCTACTGATGGTTGGGATGCAGATCTAGAAGTTAGTGGTCATGATGAACTAATGACTAACTTCTTTGCCCAACCAGATGCTTTAGCATATGGCAAGTCTCTCAATGATTTGATACAAGAAGGGGTCGAAGAGCGTTTAAGACCACACAAAGTCTTTCCAGGAAATCGACCTTCATCTTCAATCTTAATGACTAAGCTCGATGCGTTTGCTATTGGTCAATTACTAGCTATATACGAACATCGGACGGCGGTGCAAGGATTCATATGGGGAATTAACTCATTTGATTCATTCGGGGCATGTGAAGTGCATGGCAATTCCTCAAAGCGAGTGAGAGCACAATTAAGTGCAAGTAGAAGAAGAGGCGCGAGTGTGCAGGGTTTCAATAGCTCTTCAGGGTATCTCTTGGAAGCCTATTTATCTCATGCACTAAAGTAAAGACTACATACAGGTAGTATATATCTATGTGTCCTACTCTATCTTATCCTACTTTACCTCCTAATCCAGATGATCCGACTGCCTTGTGCGAATGTCTCCATGTCTTTTGCTCTCTTTCAATCCAAGGCTTCTTACTCTCTTTACTACGAAAACTCCTCTGTTTTGTGGTCCATGCTTTTTGTGTTGTCTGTTTTTGTTGAATAAAAGTCAGGCCACTTACATTCAGCTGAGTTACACCTCCAATATCCATTGGAGGTTTCACACTGTTTCTTTCACGCCACTTCTTTTTCGTCTCCTTCTTCTCTGTCTCATTCTCTGTCTCTTGACTTTCAGTATTATTTGACTGTTGTCCAAAGCTTTGTCTCAAAGCATCTGCGTCAAGTTTAGTATGATCATATATATCTCTATGAGGACTGTCTTTATACGCTGACAAGAATGATTTTAAAGCTTTCTTTGAATAACCATTCAATTCAACATGTTTATTCACAAGTTTTTCAATCTGTGTTTGAAACTGTTGAGATTTCCTACCTTCAAGTTCTTCAGTATTTATTTTCTTATTAAAGTATTTCAGGATGTTTACTTCGTCAGGAGTAATGAATAGCAATGCCTTATGACTTGACGTGTGATAAAGCTTTGTATTGGATAGTCTATAAATATATTCTGCAACTGGGTTTATTAGTGGTTCATATTGAATGACATAATCTGTATTGGGTGGTATATCAAATTGACTCATTGATACTGCAGATGTGAATAGTATCCCTGGATAATGATATAAGAAATCTTTGTAGGCATTTTTAACGTCTTCTGTCTTCTCGTGAAGCTCATATACTTTACACATTTCAAGTTGTTTAAATATTATTGCATGGAATTTACATGATTGCCATGTAGAAAAGATAATAATGACTTTTCTTTCAGTGCCTATTATATGTGTGCATAAGATACGAGCATAAGGTATAAGCATGGGAGATGAGCATAAGATATGAGCATGAGATATGAGTATAGAATATGTATGAGCAATAAGATGTGTATGAGCATAAGATATGAACATAAGATATTATGCTCATAAGATGTGATCATGCTGTGAAAAGGTATTGAAAAGCAAAACAAACTACAACTTACTCCGACGAAGTGTGGCAAATAAAACCGCTAAGCGATCCTTCACTGGAACTTTGACATAACAATGATCAAATCCAGCCTTTCGTATCTCTTTTGGATTTTGGTCATTAAATTGGACAAGTTTTGACCCATCATCTATGATATCATCGGGAGTTGTTAATACTGATGGCTCATATGGTGATGGTTCATATATTACCATATGACCTTCATTGCAGATTGGTGATTGTGTTATTACTTTGTCTCTTTCTTCAGTTGGCGAGTAATAGGATGACGATGGAGGTGTTGATTGACTAGTAATTGCAGTAGATAACTGTCGTATTGTCATTGATTTTCTCTCTCCTCCCAGATTACATGTCGAGTTAGGATATCTCATTGGTGAGTCCATATTCATAGAGGTGCAATGACTAATAGAGGAGCAATCTACAGTCGGTTCTTGCGGCCTAATAGACTCCGCTATCATAATCACTCCTCCTCCACACGATTTATGACTGTCGAAAAATAGCCAGGGCTACTCTATTTCTATTTGCGACTCGACTTGAGCCCCGCCCCATATCTACGCATAAGCAGACAACTCATACCTAGTTCATACTCATACATTGAGCCCATAATAAATAGTAATTTATTGGTGCCCTTTTATCAGAAACCATTGTTGTCTCATTGCAACACGAACTTAATAAACAAACACATTTGCAATACAAACTTATCAAACAATCAACAAACCTCTAACTTTATAATTAAATACAAACTATAACATACTATTATATACACACATGATGGACCCAATACCCCAAGACTGTGTATCAACATCAGATGTAGCATCCTACGGTACCACAACACCTCCCTTTATTGATACACGATCGGAACCACCCGCTTATTATCGCAAGGCAGCAGAATTAGTCAATAATAATAAACAGAATAGTAACTCGGCACCAGCAAGTAAAAGTGGTTATAGTATTAGTGGACAGAGTGTTGATCCCCCTCCATCCAAATCTACTAAAGGGGGAGTAAAGAGTAGAAATGAAAGTGGTGGTCAAATTATGTCACTATCTGATAAGATATCAAATGACAAATCTTCTACTCATTACTATAAACAGCAGAAGTCTAACAAGAGTAAGGCAAGCAATAGTAGAAAGGGCATGACAAAATCATCATTGGTATCAAATGCTACTGAATCTAACTTTGGTACTACTACCAGTAACAAGTCCAAGGGGACACGCACAAGTACTAAAAGTCAAGGAGGATCAACATTAAAACGTCAACAATCTATTGATCCACCAACCGATAACTCACCAGGGAGTTATTATAACGATGATGAAACAGAAGTATCTGGTGCTATATATGGTACCAAATCACCTGGTAGTATTGCCGCTCAGGAAGATCCACCAAGTGTTTGTAGCGACCCTCCGTCAATTTGTGATTCAACTTCTAGCTATGGTAGTAAGACTAGTAGGGGAGGGAGTAGTAGGAGAAGTACTTCAAGCTCTACAAGAAAAAGTAGCCGCCAAGGTGGTACTACTGGACGTAATAATCTTCGTAATCAACAACCACCATCTTCTTCTGAATCTATACTACACACTTGGAATGAAGAAGAGGATACCGATGATGATGATGGAGAGTATATCGCACAGGAACATCGTTCGATTGATTCACAGCCTGATAAAGATGATGAAGATGATATTTCCTCCAATAATTCTTCAAAGGATTATTACTCAAATGAAGAAGGAGAAGAGGAGGATGAAGAAACTCGTTGTTCGGAATTAGCAAATGCAGTGGAACATGCATTGGCCATCCGTCGTGCAAGTATTGCAGACTCTGATCCTATTCATATTAGTGAAGCTTCATCTGATCAGCTCCTTCGATACAACACCAAGGAAGAAGGAGAGACAGTACAAGAGAATGCAATAGTCTTGATGGAAAGTGATGATTACAATGGTGTGAATAGTTATTATGGTAATGAAGATGAAGGAGGAGGAGAGTCTACATTACAATCACGATCAACTAGTTCATCACAATCACGCAATTCACAACAGATTGTAGCTGCTTCATTATCATCCGATAGCAAGACTAGTCAGCACAGAAGCATCGTCGTTAAACAGCAACAAAACTATCTATCCAAGGCAGTTGATAATTATAACGCGGTAGTTCCCATCGATTCGAACATATATGAAGCATATGATCATACCTTCGTTACCTGTCCCGAGAATCTCCGATTCCGTTTCTTATACACCTTTCTAAAGAAGAATATGGATAAAAAGATAATGGTATTCTTTAGTACTACCAATTCAGCCAAGTATCATGCCAAGTTATTAGAACATTTTCATGTCCCTACATTGGTTATGCATGGTAAGCAACGGAGAGAACGATTTATTAATCAATTCTTCAAGTTTAGTGATTTGGAAGAGGGGATACTGTGTGCTACTGATGCGGCAGGTCGAGATTTGGATATACCACCCAGTGTTGATTGGGTTGTGCAGTTTGAACCACCCGAGGACCCATCCGAGTATATATTACGTGTGGCACGTATCTCATGTAATTCCGATAGGGTAGGACGGTCATTACTGTTCTTAAATCCTGGTGAGAAGAGTGGATTCCTCAAGTATTATCACTCGGCTAGTATTCCCGTTAGTGAATTTGAAATACCAAGTAGTTTGGCCGATGTGCAGTCGCATATTGAGTATCATGTAAATGAATCTGAACGGTTGTTGAGGTATGCCAAAGATGCATATGGGTCGTACTTAATTGCATATGCGTCTCATGGGTTTCGGGATGTATACAATGTGCATGACTTACAGAAAGAAGATGTTGCTATTGCTTTTGGTATCGTTGAATCGGATACACATGATGATGATAAAACTGCCGAGACGGATACGTTGGCAACACCATTCTCGTGTGTCGGTGGAGATTCAGGGTTGGATAAGATTGATAGTCGGAGAAGTGGCAGTGGTAGGAATGACCGTAACAAGTGGGAGAAGAAGGAAAAGTCAAAGAACAAGAGTTGGATGAAAGGAGAGAAGAGTTGGCCTCACAGTCAGATTAAGATGCATCCCAAGTTTAAAAGTGGTCATGCTGTGCAAGAAGAGGGTTATTGATAAGTGTATTGAAATGAATTTTGTAAGTGTGGAGAGTCTCAGTTTTAGACTGATAGCTGCATAATGTTAAGAGAGATTACTTCTAGTGTATCTAGTTGTAAAACAGCTTGTCTTTGCTAATTTGTTCATTAAGTATTGTTATCTTCATTTTAATCTAGCTCCCTGTATTGATACTAAAGATCCCCTCCCCAATTTTCAACTATACATATATATTCCTAAACTGCAACAACCAAAGTCTCTTCCTTCTCTTCCTTGGCTGCATTTTCATCATCATCAACAGCCTGTGGCGGAGAATCAGTATTCTTGAGCATCAAAAGAATATTGGCATCTTCGTTAGGCGTACTTGGAGCATCAGTGCCGCTGGCGGCTGCTGCAGTTCCATCCTTGGATTGATCAGCAGAAGATCCTGGTGACGAAATCACATTGGAACCCTTGGTTTGGATACCACCAGGTGATGCCGGTTCTTCAATTGGAGGAGGAAGAGTAGAAGCTTCAGGATCTTGATCAAGTTGCTCAGGCATCGGCTGAGGCTTGAATGTGGCGGTACTTCCCAATGGCACCTCTTCACCCTTGACTTGAGGCATCATATCCACTTGGTCAACGAGATCATTTGCAAGCATCATCGATGGATCGGGAACATGCTCATGAGGTTTCGAGTCAAGCCTGTCCAACATACCACTAACCAAGCTCTTCTTCTGCAACATCAACCGGCCAACTTCATCAATAGTCATGGCAGCGATATCATCAACTTTCTCACTTGCGTTGTGAGATACTGCCTGGATACCAAGCGGAGTATCCATCAAGCCCATTTCATGAGCACTCCTATCCCAATACATCCCCGGACTACCCATACCACGAGGACGAGTCGTCTTCAACTGCTTGTACATATCCAATACCTTGGCAGGAATAGCAACACAATTCTCAAAGTGGAAGCGTTGCATATCGGCAACAGTTTGATAGATACGAGATATACTCGAGGGGTAACAGATTGCACGTTCTGCACGATCCCGAGGACGGAGTTTGGCACAGTAGGCACAACGCATACCAACTTGTCCAACGTTCAACTTCTGTGCGCCACGAGAGTGACGTGCCTGAACATCCTTTTCATCGGCAACAAACACCTCGACAAAGTGTGACCGGACATAACACTGACGATCACTTAACGAATCAGCATCGGCGGGTGTTGACAATAGGAATGTTGTACGATCAGCATTCAATGCATACTCGGCATTATCATCAATGAGTATATGTCCATTCCGTTGTGGATATCCAGCCATTTGTTCTCTCTTGCGATCACGACGACTCTTCGTAGTGTTGGCCTTTGTCAATGGAATGACGGGGGCCTGGTATGGACTCAAATGATACTGCTGTTGCTGTTGTACTGGTGGAGGAAGCATGGGAGGTGCCATACCCGGAACAGGTCCATACATTGGATGAGGAGGTGGATGTTGCTGTTGATGATGATTACCACCACCATATGCAGCAGCGGCAGCAGCCGCATGTGCATCCAAACGACGTTGATGTTGATTCACACCTGATGGACAAGTCGCTTCATGGGCACTGCAATCCTCCCAAGTTGAAAACTTGATATTGCAATAGTCACATGGCCAGACAGTCTCGCCGTTTGGACCGACGACGCCGGGAGGGGCTTGATGCATACAGGGAGAACTCATCATTTGAAACTGAGGTTGGCCAGGGGGAACTCCACTAAGTTGTGGTTGTGGTGGCATTCCTGGATGAGGTGGGTGATGGTGTGGTGGAGGGTAAGCCGCTGCATGTTGTGGACTTGGAGGCATTGGTGGTCTGTTGTTTGTGAAAGAGTAGAAAAAACATGTTTAGAGACATAATATGATTAAACATAAGGAGATATACAAACACACATATTGAACTTACGGTCCATGGTTGTATCCAGGTTGAGGCGCCCACTGCATCCCAGGAGGAGGTGGTGGCATACCATAGGGAATCATTTGTGAGTCAACGGGAGGTACATTATTATTGTTATTACCAAACTGCTCCTCGTGAACAACAGCTTGAGGTTCCATAGTATCTACTTGTCCAGGCTCTTGAGGCAACTGTGGTTCCTCCAACTGTGGCTGCTGTTGAACAACAACTTGAACTTCATCGTCATCATCCACGGTCGGGATGCGTTCTTCCAACGTATTCAAGTTGCGTGATCCTTCAGGACTACGCGTATCCAATGTTGTATCATTAATGTTGTTAGTACTATCAATGTTGACATTCGTTGTTTCATTGTTGTTGTAAGTTTGACCAGGTGATGAGACTTGATCAGTATTACTTTGTTGTTCAGGATTATGTAATACCTGTGGTAATACTTGTTGTTTAACAGGACGGTTGTCATAATAGTTATTGTTATTATATTCATTGTTATTATTACCATCATTCACTCGAGGCGGTAAGTGACATGCCTTTGGTAAGATCGTGGGTTCGTGTTGAGCTGATGTTGCAGCTTCATTATTCCACTGTTCATTATACTGTTGATCCTTGGGTACATGGCATGGTTCTGGTGCCAAAACATCATCATATTGAGGATTATGTTGTGTAGCAATCCCCTCGAGTGGGTGAGGTGCTGGGTAATGATATTGTTGACTGCCATTAAAGAACTGTGGAGGGGCACCAGTGGGAGAGTATGGGCCGGGTTGGTATGGTGGATAATGATAAGGGGGCGGATGATCTTGAGGAAGTTGTTGACCATCTACCGGCGGTGGCGGCGGACCTCCATAATATCCATGAGGAGGAGGTTGCATAAGATATGGATTGTGTTGTTGTTGCTGTTGATCATCATTGGCGTTGAGATTGTCATAATGATCGTCGTTGAGTCTACGACGCTTTTCATCGCCTTCGCCACTACCCATCTGATCTTCAGATGGATGGGGATGATAATAAACTGGAGGTGGTGCAGGAGAACTTGACATTGTTTGTATTATTGTTGGATAATAGGGGAGAAGGAGGTTGACTATATTGGTTGCAATGAGGCGAGCAAGATAATTTATGGCAACAAATTTGTGTGATGAGTCGAAAGGATGCGTTGGAGTGTTGTGACTTCCTAGTACACCAATTTTTCATGCAGGCTACTCACTTGTGTGGCGCTTGTCGGTGGTATAAACATGCGTCCTCTCCTTCTTTTGTATTGCAATTAAGAAAGGTATCATAGTCTCATGGTATCCTTGCAACTCAAAAATTTGCATCAAAGTTGCGTAATGCGGCGTAGACTGCATTGGAGTTGCAATTGCTGCTATTGATTAGCAAGAGTAGCTTGGTGCACGGATAGAGTTCATATTCATAATATAAATATAACTATGGGAAAAATAGTACTGCAAGTCGGGAACTTGCCCTCTAATCGATTAGCATTAACAAATAAAGTATATCTCTCACCAAAAATACACAGCTATCTTGTTGAGGCTGCTCAAGGTTCAGGTAGTAGCAGTAATACTTCAGGAGGTCCACTCATATCAGTAAATCGACATGTGTACATTGCCGAGGGTAATCCATCTGTACCAGATGATAAAATTGCATTAAATGGCTTACAACGACGATATGCACAATTATCATTAGCAAATCGTGTCGAAGTTAAACCATTTGTACCACCACCAAATTATGCTTTGGCAACACTTGAAATTGAAGTAGATTTATTACAAAAGAAGGCAGTAGCTCCAGGTTCGCCACCACGTGAAATTGATACCGATCGCTTGGCAAATGATTTTTTATTGAATTATGAAGGACATGTATTTGAAGTAGGTCAAACATTGGCTATGGACTTTGAGGGTACCAAGATGGAATTGAAGATTAGTGTATTAAATCAAATGAATCTAAGTGCAATGGGTAGTAATGGTGAAACCAAGAGCAGTGAAGAAGAAGTATCATCATCGTCAAATGCAGGACAATTCTTAGCACCCACGGTATTAACATTTGCACGCCCAAAGGGATCAAAGTCAATTTCATTAGTTGGTGAAAAGGTTGCCGGTGGATCATCAGGATCGGCCAATACTATATTCCTATCAGACTTTGACTTTGAAAAGTTGGGTATTGGTGGATTAGATTCGGAATTTAATCAAATCTTCCGTCGAGCATTTGCTAGCCGGATATGGCCTGCACATATTATTAAACAAATGGGTATTAATCATGTTAGGGGTATGTTGCTATTCGGCCCTCCCGGTTGTGGTAAGACGTTGATTGCTCGACAGATTGGTAAGGTGTTGAATGCACGTGAACCAAAGATTGTCAATGGACCTGAGATTTTGAATAAGTATGTGGGTGGTAGTGAGGAGAAGGTTCGTGAATTGTTCGCCGAGGCTGAGAAGGAACAGCTTGAGATGGGTGACCAATCCATGCTTCATATTGTTATTCTGGATGAGATGGATGCAATTTGTAAAAGTCGTGGATCGAGCAAGTCTGATTCAGGCGTTTCTGACTCGGTAGTGAACCAGCTCCTATCAAAGATTGATGGTGTCGATTCATTAAACAACATTCTACTTATTGGTATGACAAATCGTAAGGATATGATTGATGATGCTCTTTTGCGTCCAGGTAGGCTTGAGGTACATGTTGAAATTGGATTACCCGATACTAAAGGACGGTTGCAAATTCTTGGTATTCATACCAAAAGTATGAAGGAAAGTAATCGCATCTCACCGGAAGTATTTGACAGACTTGATGAGATATCTGACAAAACGAAGAACTATTCCGGCGCTGAGATTGAAGGATTGGTAAAAGCGGCTACATCGTATGCATTAACACGATGTGTAGATGTGAATGATTTGTCAAAGGCACCTGATGAGAAGAATTTGATTGTCCAATATGATGACTTTCAGCGAGCATTGGATGATGTAGCACCAAAGTTTGGCGCCAAGAGTCAGGAGTTGAGAGCATTATACCGCAATGGCTTTGTTCCATATGGCGAATCATTTAATCTACTAATGGGTAATATGGGTCGTCTTATTGAGCAAGTCCGAACTTCTGAGAAGACTCCACTCATGAGTGTATTGGTACAAGGACCTGTTGCTTCTGGTAAAACTGCCGTGGCTGCCAAGATTGCTGTGGAATCTGGTTTCCCATTTGTTCGTATGATCTCTGCCGATGATATGATTGGGTACTCTGATATGGCCAAGTGCCAAGAAATTCACAAAGCGTTCCTGGACTCGTATAAATCACCACTGTCTCTCATTTTGATCGATGATATTGAACGAATAATTGATTATGTTGCCATTGGGCCTCGATTCTCAAATGTTGTCCTTCAGACTTTGCTTGTACTATTGAAGAAGGTACCGCCGGATTATGGAAGACGTCTTCTCATTATTGGCACAACTAGTTGTCCTCATTTGCTGCAAGACTTGGGGCTTGTACAAGCGTTTGGTGTTAATCAGAGTACATCTCTCTTGGAAGATCCTCTACAAATTGCCGAAGTCCTTCGTGTGGCTGCCCATTTAACAGAGAGTGATGCAGAGGCTATTGGAAATGCCATAACAAAACCCATTGGTATTAAAACATTATTAATGGTTGCTGAAATGGCAAAGCAAGGATCTGAAAGTGGTACAGTGAATGTGAATGTCTTCTTGGAGTGTTTGCATACTGTGGGATACTAGTAAAGTAAACTTAAACATCTACCTTACACTTATCTACTGTCTGGTATATTGGAGATATAGATGAGCGACTACACACCCTTCTAATCATAATCACACTTCTTCCTCTTTTTGATAAGAATCCTCAATCATCCCTCTTCCTCTTCCGTAGCTCCTCAATTTCCTTACGCAATTTCTCATTCTCATTAGTGAGTGCAACAATCTCCGCCGCCTTCTCCTCACTCTCATTAGTGAGGGCAATAATCTCCGCCGACTTTTCCTTAATCTTGGCAAAGAGCTTGGGACCATGCGATTTTACGCAATCATCACATTCGACACATGATTCAGCAGCACATGCCGAACAATAATCATGACAATGGTCTCCCCCACAGCAAACAGCGGCATCAACATCATCAAGTTGTGCACAAACAGAACAATAACATGAACCACACCTTTCACACCATTTGAAATCACCACAGCTTCCTGAACCACCATCACATAGCGTCATGCCACAATTATTGCATTGCGCAGCCCAATCGTCGCCATCATCACAAAAATTATAACACTGGAAACAAATGCGATCCTCTTCCCCAGGGAGGATCTGGTTGATTCTCTCCAACTCTTCACGGAAAGCCTGATCGTTTCGAGCGTCCCTTGACGCCCACTCTTCAGGAAACCTTAAATTCCGAAGCAATTTCATGCATTGATTCCGCATACTAACGATTAAGGGAATGACTATGTCAATAGACAAAACGTGGCCCAACCGAGGAAGATCAAGTCGTTCCAACATAGTGGATTCACGTAGAGGTTCCAAGCCATGACCAATAATCTGCGAACAACCCTCAAGACGTAAAGTCTTTAATTCATTCTTTGCATCAATACTCAACAACACACCGCGTAGAACATCATCTGACAACTCTGGTATGTTTGTAAAATCTAGTTCATCCCCAAATACTCCGCTCAACTCTCCCGACGAAGAAGAAGTAGCTGATAATGCCACAGCAAAACTAGCACGTGAAGTCGAGGGTAGATAACTAGCAATAACCGCTAGCTGTTCATTAGCGAGAATACGGATCATGATGTACCAAGGCGAGTGTTGTTTATTGTGAGCGGAAAGGAGAGAAAATGTTCAACGAGTGCGACTAAAAAGGATACCTTTCATACATACATACACACGCAGCTGTCTTAGTTACTTCTCCTCTTTTTTACTCTTCACTTTCCTCCTCTCTACCAGTGCATCCCCAATCAATAACGGTATCAGCATCAATAATAAACAATATTAATAGCAGCGGCAACTGTTATAAATCGTCATTGATTATTAAATAAAACAACACACAACAACACATCCTCATCCGCCGATCAGTCTTGGTACATCATGATCCGTACACTCGCTATTGAACAGCTAGCAGTTGTTGCCAGTTATCTCCCCTCAACTTCTAGTGCTTGTTTTGCCGTGGCATTATCATCTCCCTCTTCGCCAGGCGGAGAGTTGAGCGGAGTCTTTGGGGATGAGATAGATTTGACAAACATGACAGAACTATCCGATGATGTTCTGCGCGGTGTGTTGTTGAGTATTGATGCTAAGAAATTGAAGATATTACGTCTTGAGGGTTGTTCACAAATTTGGCAATGGGTTGGAACCTCTACGTGAGTCCACTAAATTGGAACAGCTTGATCTTCCTCGGTTTGGCAATGGTTTGTCTATGGACATCATCATTTCCTTAATCGTGAGTACGCGGAATCGATACTTATATGATGGAAATTACTACGTGGACATGCTTCGAAATCTGAGGTTTCCTTAAGAGTGGGCAAATAGAGACGCTCGAAACGATCCCGCTTTCCGAGAAGAATTAGAGAGAATCAACCAGTTCATCCCTCAGGAACATCCCATTTGTTTCCTGTGCTATTGTTTTGATGACGTATCACTTTGCGACAATTGTAGCATGCATCTATGTGATTACTGTGAGGATGATTTCAGATGCTGTTTTGAATGTAATTCACTTTATTGCTCTGAATGTGCAGACCTTGATCATGTTGATGCCGCTGCTCACTGTGGGGGGCAACATTGTCCTGATCATTGTTCGGCATGTGCTGCTGAATCTACTGAATGTGTCGAATGTAATGAATGTTTAGAATTGCATCATATTGCTCCCAAGCTTCTTGCCAGGAATGAACATCAGGCGGTGGAAATTGTTGAGATGCGCAACAGTATTGATGCCCTAACTAATGAGAATGAGCAATTGCGTAGGGAAATTGATGAGCTAAGGAAGAGGAAGAGAGATGATTGAGGCTTGGGCTGAGAATCTAAGTCTAAAACTGTGAATGAGAAAGAAGTCTGATCACCTCTAGCCTCTAAATGGAAATCGCTGTGCAAGCATGATCTTCTTCTTACCTTAAGACTCTCTCTAGATTTACAGAAAGTATGGTACAAGCTGAGCTCTCTCTTCTCCTTTAGGGCCATGAACTGATTGCTCAGTCTCTCTGAAAAACCTGAAGCTTTGTCGTATTGCTCCTTTATTACCATTACTCTTTTCTCCATCATCATTATCAGCTCCGCCTTCAACCTCCACTATTTCATTCTCTTTAGTTTCCTTTCCATCATTTCCAAGTGTCAATATTGCTGCAACATTACCACATCTATAACAATAGTTTGGAGCAGACCAAACTGTCACCAGATTCTTATTTGGAAAGTGATACTGCTTCCCCTCCATAACTAATTGATGTGCTCTTGCAATTAATTCCAATCGATTTATATTGGCAAATTCATCTGTAACTCTAGCACCAAATAAATATCCTGCTCCTCTTGGACTAACCTGCCAAGGAGCTCCCATTAATCTCTCTTCTGGATCACTCCATACTAAGTCACAAAAGGCACCTTCGTGAGGTATTTCTTGTTGTCTATCAATTGCTCGTATCTGATCTATTGTTCTTACATCTGGTGATAATCCTCCATGAACACACAATACAGATCCATCAATAATGGCACCAATACAAAATGTATCAAAGCACTGTACACAGTGCCTCCATACTGATGCGTTGCCATACTTTCTGTTGCATTCATCATAAAATCCATACACCTGTGTTATTTGTCGACTCTCGTGATTACCTCGAAGTAATGTGATATGACCTGGAAATTTCAACTTCAAGCAAAGTAATATGCTCAATGTCTCGACAGAGTTATGTCCTCTATCGACAAAGTCCCCAAGGAACACTGCGCAAGTGTCAAGTGTATCGATTTGGTAGTATTTGTTTAGTTTGTGCATCAAATTATAATATAGACATATATATATGATATAAAATATATGAACTACTTACCATAGGAACTATCCGGAGGCTCTCCTCCAACCTCTGGGCTTAATAGCTGCAGCAGATCATAAAATTGACCATGCAAATCACCTACTATTGTTACTGGTGATAACACAGGTTGTACATTTGACTCTTCCATCAACACTTCAGAAGCTGATTGGCATAATCGTCGTAGTGATCGTTCTGATAGACATTCACCAGAACGAAGTGTTGTAATCCATGATTCCACATCATCTGGTCCTACTAATGATGTTGTTGATCCGACCATTATGTTGTTGTTATGTATGAGTATAATCTGTATAATTGCAATACAAACTCTTTATGTACTTTCAATCACTTTCAATACTGCACTAAAACTTTGTAAACTTCAGCCTTTAGTATCACCAATCTAACGATGACTATTAACCTACCGTTTTAGCAACTATACTTATTTAATGTAAGGTAGATAGAAACGCGGTTTGCTTTCATCCCATAGGTATCAGAGTACCGCCTACCTACAAACTCTTAGGACACCTACCTTTTAACTTTTAACCTTTACCTCAATTATTGGGAGTCTAAGGTATGTAATTGGGAAATGCATCTGTTCATAAAATAAACCAACTCATCGAATTCCGCCGCCGCTTAACATTGTCTATTGCAATTAATCAATATCCTACTCTCTCAATCATGTTATCTATTACATTATATCCATTAGTTGTATTGGTAGTATTACTGGCAATAATATCATCGGCATCTTCATTTATAACCACAAGTTGCAATATACAACAATTTGCAAGTCATGCACCTTATGCTACGACTTC
>Ga0214481_100206_pt1 | contig 30636 bp, 26 predicted proteins | sample M1_20Mar14CPVII9_4_FD_165057 | JGI IMG/M metagenome (GOLD analysis project Ga0214481, IMG submission 165057) | Marine eukaryotic communities from Monterey Bay, California, United States - M1_20Mar14CPVII9sort6BwellG10 | ecosystem: Environmental > Aquatic > Marine > Unclassified | place: USA...
ACTACTGTCCGGGGCATTCTCTTCTGTAACAGTGCTGGCTGTTTCTTCTTGTTTTGTTAGTGATGTATCGTCTATGAAGGACTGGATTGTATCACGTACTTCTTGCTGGAAGAAGATGTGGTGTTTCTACTTTGAACATTATTGTGATGTTGATTTAATTGGTAATGCAAAGCAAAATGCGTTAATGGATATGAAACAATCATCTACTAAGTCAGCCACTACTATTGAAAGTGTAGATATGCTAAGTGCTGATATAGATGTGGATGAGGCAGCTGCCATTAAGAGACTACAACAAGAAGAAACAGCCAGCACTGTTACAGAAGAGAATGCCCCGGACAGTAGTAACAAACTCGTACTAGACTCAACATCTGATTCATTTGACGGCAAGAGAGGATGGTTCAAAGTCCGTGATTTACTCCAATCAGTAAAGGCAAGTGAAGGAGACTTATGGGAAGAGTGCTGCTCATTGGGAGTGAACAATTGTAGTGAAAGAAAGTTGGAGGCACATATCGAACAAGTGAATAAGTTCTTTGATCTTCAGGGCCGAGGACCCAATCAAAAGATAAGAGGCAAGAAGTTGAGGATTGAAGTAGGGGATGACGAATCAGTGCATTTCATGGACTCGGGAGATACTGCTGTTATAGAATACGCCAAGCCTATCAAGTATTGCAATAACAAAGTTCTTGAAAGTTTGATCAAGGTGGTTGACAAGGCAAATCACAGCCTTGGAGCTCATACAAAGAGGACCACAACATTTGACGAGGACAATCTCCCATCGGATAGTTTTAACAACAACTGGAAGAAAGGAAGAAGAAAGATTAGTAGTATTGATAATGTTGATCCTGTTCACGAGGAAAGAAAGAATACCTTGAGGAAGAGACTGCCTGCATTTCAAGCTGGAGATGATTTTTGCAATAGAGTCTTTGATAATGATGTTGTCGTGCTATGCGGAGCAACGGGGTAAGGTCTTTTGTTTGATGGGCATATTCTGTTTCTATTGCGAGCTCTTATCTAACCTTTATTCCATACTTCAGTTGCGGTAAGACTACTCAGCTGCCTCAAATATTAATGGATCGCTTATCTAGTGATCAGATAGAGAATAGTAGATTTGGCAGTGGGAGGATTCTATGCACACAACCACGAAGAATCTCAGCTACAAGCGTAGCTGAAAGAGTCTGTTATGAACGAAATGAGAAGATTGGCAATAGAGTTGGGTATCAAATACGGTTCGAACATAAAGCCTCCGATACGACTGAGCTATTATATTGCACCACTGGTATTCTCTTACGATTTCTTGTGAGTAACCCCAAGCTCGAAGGGGTGTCATGTGTCATCATTGACGAAGTGCATGAACGTTCTGTTCATAATGATTTTGTTTTACTCATTCTAAAAGACTTGGTGTTGGAAAGGAAGGGGTCAGCTGGAAAGGATGAAGAAAGTATAGCTCTTGGATGTAGATCGAACAGAAGTCAAACAATAGCCTGATATCAAATTACTTTAACAAAGTCTTGCAAAGACTTATCGTGCCGCCATCTTCCTGTTGCAGTGACCTTTGTGGGTAGCATATTGACGTGTCTGGTTGCTCTGACAAGACCAATCACACCCCTTGTCTTTGTTTGGACAGCTTACTTTCACAGTGATAGGCAGATTCTCTCTTCTGCGTGCTGCCTCCCATCCTTTTTCATTTGTATATCTCTTCTTGAATTCCTTGCCACAGTTTATGCAACAATCAAAATTTGTATTGCCTGTAGCTCGAATTGCAGTGCACTTTTCTTCTCGGCATGGACGATGGCCATTTGAATCAGGTGTCAAACTACAGCCTGACGGCCCAAAAATAAAAGTACTCGGTTCTCTTCTTAGAGCTCTGATCGAAGTGTCTTGTGTCATTGAGGCTAACTCTAATGGTGTTGTGTCTATGTTGAAACTCTCATGGGTAAAATACAACGTTGTATCATCCGACAAGCTTCTGATATCGCCTTTATAAGTCTTGAGTTTTGTCCTGCCTTCGTCGTCAGTGACTTCTGTCTTTAATACAAACTTGTACTCACGAAGTTTCGAGGCTACATTACGAGCTATTATTCCCATTGTTTTACCAACCTCCGTCATAAGTCTTTTTTCTGTTAATACAAATCCGCCGTTACGTCTAAACTTGACAACATCTCCATTGCATAAGCCACCACTATCTGGAATCTCGACTGAGGACTTAGTACACATTAAATGTAAAGCTTGAAAACTATTATTGCCACCTCGAAGTGCGTCGTTCTTGGACTGAGTCATTCGTTTTGCACCATCTACCGCCTTTTGTCTTGTCTCTTCGGACTTGAAAGTGCGCTTCTTCTTTCCTCCAGGAACGACACGTATCAATTCCATCAACTCATCCATTGAACCCAAGCTTGTCAATGCACTATCCCGTACTTGCGCGACGTTACGATCTCGCTCGCTGACTGGCACACGTAGTAGTGTTGTCTTCACTAGGTTCCTCAACTCCTCCTTAATGACATCTAGTTCACAATGTGCCCAGCCGTTGAATCTCTCAAGATACTCACGACAAAGTACATGGGAGGCATATCTCATGACGGTATCAATTTGGCGTTTGAGTTTCAACTCCTCCTCATCACTTAGTACATTTACCTTCGTTGGAATGTCCGTTAGTGCATTGTCAGTATCGCCACTCTTCATTGGAGGCTCTACCAGCTCGGCTGTTGCCATTGCGGGTGAGTCAGAGGATCCTGTTCTGCCGAACCTCTCCATCGGAGACTCTACCAGCTCAGCTGTTGCCATTGCGGGTGAGTCAGAACCTGTGACAACTTGTGCAATCACTCCAGGAGTGTCCATTAGTTCGTTATCATCACCACGAGACTCTGTTGTTGTAACGAAATACAGAGACACGTTCATGAGGAGAGGGTAGAATAAATGAATAGAGCAACACACATGATTGAGAGACTTACGAACTTTGATCTCCTCCTCCTCCATCGACTTCTTTGTCTTCTTCTTCTTCTTTCCTTCACTCTTTACAGTTAATGCAGTAGACTCTTCGTCTTCGGCAGCTGCTGCTTCACCACTCTTCCTCTTTCTCCTTTTCTCCCTCTGTCTCTTCTTCTTCTCCTTCTTCTTCTTCTTTTTATTCTCTTTAGCATTCTCATCACGTAATTGTTGTACATTGTTCATCTGCATATCACCAACCAAAGTATCATACTTGTCGCCAAATGTCATCTCTCCGTTGCCGTCCATCTTGTCTGTGTGATATTTAATACAATGAGAATGAGGAGAGGCAGCAACAAGGTGAAGTGAAATTATGAGAAAATGGTGTTTAGTTTTATTTTTGGCGGGTACTTACCAACTCGGTATAAACTATATATAATCCATAAATAACAATATAAATCTTGAATAAATATCATTCCCTTGTTGGTGTTCGATCATTGTTCTATTTGTTTGTAAGTAATGTGTGATGTTTTGTTGTAACTGTTGCATGTAAAACTGTTGGTACTTTTACATGCAAAACTAAATCCCTTCTCAATCCTTAATACACCAAACTTTAGATTGGTTTAATTTATATTACATCAGTTATTTGCAATCAATCATAACTACCTCATAATTTAGCATATAACATCAATTAACATACCCAACACTTAACAATATATAATAACTAATTCAATACTGTGCGTCCTCTCTATAAATATAATGTATGTAATGCGCTCCCAATATAACTAGATCCCATCATTCTCTTCAGTATACTTCCTTAGTGCCTCTACACCTTTTCCAACAATCTTGAACTTCTTATCACTTTTGGGACATTTCTTCTTCTTCTTTTTCTTTGTTTTGTTGGATGTAGGCATTGTCCACCTCCAGAGGGCACATACTTTGTTGATAGATACTGAACTTGTTGCTACATCAACTCGTGCTAATGATATTCCATCCGTTTTTACTGCTACTTTTGCAACTGTTAACGTAGGTGTAACAATATCTGCTTTGGTGATGTTCTTCGTATCAAAAATATACTTCTTATCCCTCATACTATTACTTGGGTGTGGAGAAATATTAATAAATAGTGACACAACTAATAAAACCACAACCACATTTACTAATAGGAATCTCCAATCGAAAGGTATAGATTGCACTGGTGCGGAATTCCTAAAACTAAACATATTACATCGTTTGGTTGATACAAATAATGTTCGTTGGGAAGTGCTAGATGGTGTGTCATTTTTCTGTTTGAGTTGTTGCTGTGGACGCCGTTGATCTTGTGGTATTGTTGACATGATTAATCTTACGTAATCTAAAACATAGTATATCGTATACTAACATACATATAACCAATTATTCATATCGATATCGTTTTTTGCCTAAGGATACCGGCCCCGCCCACTCCCCGGCCCCCTCTCTAGAGATATTGCTAACAACATAGAAGAATAACGATATCATTGTGTTGTATTGAACATCAGCATTAGTACTATTAGCAATGATGAATCTAAAGGTTTTATTGTCCATCATTTTGCTCTGCGGTTTCAGTGCTGTTGTATACACCGCCAACGATAGTAGTGATGATGATAATGATGAAACAGAGACCATTGCTTATGGTTGGGCAGAGAGAGATATACCCGATGACGTTCCTAACATTGATGATCTACCATTTGATATTATTAAGTTTGAGGATTGGGATGAGGGATCATGTAAAGGCCGTATTGATACGTCATGTGAATATTGTACCGATAAACAAAAGGAGGCAGTAATTAAGTTTGCTGGATTGGCTTTACCCGATGCCGAAAGATTCTATAACATAGCACCAAAATACATCGAGCAATTATTACACAAATTCAAGAGATCGGACATCCAATGTGTTTATCTCAAAACTACATTGTCACAGAATGGCATTCTGTATGATCCGGATGATGATGAAGTCAAAATTGGAGATAGTGGGGTGTGTAAATATAGGGTAATAGTTCAACAGAATGGTGATAATACATACAACTTTATATTCATGCCACCAGAAGATATGGTTGATGAGGGATTTGTTGGAGAGGATGTGATTAGCGATATTGTTGACGATAAGAAAATATTGAAGAGATTGCCAATTACCGGTGGTATGTATCTGGAGGATAATATTGGTGCTGTTATATCCAAGCTCACCCGTCAAATTGGAGAAATGAATCCGACTTGTGCCTATGATGGTATCAAAGAAGGTCCCCTCATGGAGTTTTTCACTCGTTCTCCATCTAAACGAGAGGCAAAGTTTATGGATGTAGAGTGGATGTTGGATAATGTTGAAAACAATCATGGTGGTGATATTGAAGAGCTATATCAACATATTGGCGAACTAGATGGGGTACATTTTGTTGGTACATGGACACCTGATGGCGAGAAACGGCGAGAGCAAGAGTTTGATAAAGTACAACTGTTTGCACACCCAGGACAAGAAGAAGGTTACACACCTTACCTTGCAAAACGAAATCTCGACAAGGACACACCATTTGAATTTGTCAATGCTCATCCAGAATGTCCATTACACCAGAAATTAGATCCGATTATCACTGAAATTCAAGCACTAATGAATAGGCAAACACCGACTCAACAAGAAATGAAACAATTATTTGACAAAGCACCAAAAGAGAGTTACGTCTACCCAAAAGATCAAGATATAGCAGACCTTACCAAGTCACAGCTTGAGGATATATTCAATGATCAAAGTTACAACAAGAAGCTAATAGTTGTCAATAAGATTGCCATAAAACGCATCAGAACATATCACAACGACTGGTACAAGGAGAACTTTCCCAGTGCGGATACATTAGATATATCGGATAAGAAGATTAAAAAGAATAGTGACTCTTTCTTGTGTAGAAGATAATGAGGCAATAACTCTCTATGAGACGAAATCATGTAATGCAGTAATGGAAGTAGCTAGTCACTTCAAAATGTTGTCACCAGAAACACATCACACCATACGTCAAAATGCAATGAGGAACTACCTATTACAAACGGTAGTATATTATGAGTTGGGATTGTCAAGTATTGAGAATGTATACGACATTTGGAAGATGATGACGTCAACTTTACTTCTTCTTGACGGATTAAAAGGCTCAATTGATGTTGAGGAAGGGAAGGGGGGATCTTTATCTGATGCTGTGAGGTATATATTACCTTTAGCTGTGCGTGCCATTGGGGGTTGGCAACCCGGTCAGTATATTATCCAAAAAGCATTCCCATTCACTAATCAAGGTGGGACAACTAATGCGGATGCATCCAATCGTGATTTGTTAGATGATTACAACGAATCAGAAGAGACAAATACAAGGAAGTACCTCACGTGGGGGTCAATAGTATACATTTTGAATAGTATTGGTAAAGACATGTTCAATGATATCCTTCAGTTGATGGGAGTTCGTAATGCAAGAGTCGTCGAAAAGGACGACAAGTATTACCTCGAGATAGATAATAAGGTCTATTGGCCTCATTATGATCGGATTAATGGATGTGATGATTTAAATGCGGCAGGTGTGATTGGATGGGATTATATCAATGCAAACTACAATTGTAAAGAATGCAGAGATAAACTTTTAAAAAGTAATTGGAATGAAGAAGACAATGAATGGGTAGTCGACGAGGAAGAATTGGAATACCCTCTCCAAACAACAAGACATACTCTTGCAACGTTATACACCGATGTCGATATGTCTAATAATGAGAAACAACTGATGAAGAGTCGCTTCACGGCATTACAATCAAAGTTGAAAGAAGGATTGGAAGATGATTACGAGTTCAAACAACACCTAAATACTTTCAGTACGCCAAGAAGGTGGAACGAGCTCAATAAGTTCTTTGAGCATATAAACACATTGGATGATATCTGTGATGACGATACATATATCTTCAAGGAGAAATACTGCATACCAACAAAAAAACATCATACAGATGTTCATAGATACTTCGAAAGACTTCGTACAAGAGACTCTATATCAAAACAACTGATGAGGGACGCAATGAAAGGTACAAAGTATGAACATCTTGTAGATATTGAGAAATACAAGGATTTATGTTATGAGATGGAAGTGGCAAGAGCACAACAAAAAGGGGGTGCTCGAGCATCGACTGGCAGGACAAGGAATGAAGCAAATGCAGCAGGTGGAGGCGAGACAGTATTCGCAGAAGAAGACTTTCCAGAAGATTCAGATGACGAATAAGAGCATTTAATTTTATTAGAAATGTCAGTGTTTTGTACAATGAATATCACTTTTGTCGCACTTGGTTATATTCAACAAACTCATGAGTGCTACCATCGACGCATCAAACTTTATCAAGTACTTTGACCCAAACACCAACATCAAGTTCAACAATATGGCAGCAAGAAAGAGTGATCAACTTGTTTACGAAGAGAGTAACGAATCTACCGGCAATAGCCCATTTTCTGTATCCTTCTTGCAACTGGAAGGCAAAACAAACTATCCTATTGAAGAGTATTTCATCGAAGATCTTAGTCGCGAGATATCATCACTTGTTATAAGTCCACCACCAGCGTCTAAAGGACGAGCAGGAAAGAATGGGTTGATGCAAGAGCCGAGAAATTCATGGGCTTCTCCTCGTGCTGTCATGGATAGATATCAAGAGCTAGGAATGAAGTCAAATAACACAACTGACTGGAAATCTCTATCGAATGTCCTACAACGGCCTTTTGAGCTAGATGTGGATCTTATATGTCAAGTGGTAGAGCATATTGAAATAACAGAAGCTATGTCTGACACAAAGGGCGAGTGCGGTGCCATCCTTATATTCGTACCTGGCTGGAGTGAGATCAGCTCGACCATCAAGGGATTAGAATCAAAGTTAAAAGACTGCCGCAGGCACTCAGATTGGGCAAGAAAACGATCTTGGAATATTCTGCCATTACATTCTATGGTGCCACAAAAAGAGCAGATGAGGATCTTTGACTCCGAGACACCTCATTCTGGTAGACGAAAGATTATAGTGTCTACAAACCTTGCCGAGACGAGTGTAAGTACAACTTGATACGTTTGGACTGTATACATCTCGTTGATTTAATATACTCACATTCCCTTGACTCATGCACTCTCTCAGGTTACGGTTGAGGATGTTGTTTATGTCATAGATCCAGGACTGACCAAAGGGACTACATACTCAGCTCATACCAATATTGCTGCATTAGAGACAATGCAAATCAGTCGCTCCAATGTGCAACAACGGAGAGGACGTGCTGGTCGACGTTACTCTTTGTCCAGGCGACGTATTGTACATGCCAAGAGGTCACATAACTTTGGGGCAGAAGATAAAATCACATTTGCTAACGAAACAGTAATAGGAATCGTGTAAACTTTTTGTGTGAATATGATTCGTTAGTATTTGCACATCATTACAACAATATGAGGATGTATGCTTTATCTATTCATTCTCTGTGTTGGTACACAATAGAATAAACGATATATATCCAAATCTAATCACACACCGTCGTGATCTCAATCATGTTCTCAATAAAGTCCGAGGCCCGAGCATCCAAACTTTCTACAAGTATCGATACTCTTTACTCGCTCTTCTTTGAAGTCTCATATGCCGCACGTTCCTTCCTACCCACATCAATATACTCCCAGTAGTTATCGATTACCTGATTACGGAAGACATCGTCTTCGGTTACTCCTAGCCATGTCTTAGCATCTTCTTCATCATTCATGAAGTGATCATAGAAGAAATACCAACCAACCTCTTTGGCAAGGATACACTTCTGCTCTTGTTGGGCGGCATCTGTCATATCTGACTCGGTGATAATGAAATGATGCTTGGCAAAAACATCCAGTCCATTTTTGGCACGGAGAATTGCCTTGTCCAAAACCTTAGCATGTCCCATATCACCTAATAAACAATCCTCCTTGGTCAAAAATTGTGTCTTGAATTGATCATCTTGACCAAGAGCACTTGCAAGTGCCTTCTTCATGCCCCGTGCAATTTTGACATCCTTCTGCTGCTGCTTGGTGAGATCAGCATTATCAGCAAACTTCTGTCCACCATCACTTGCCTTGGCTGAACCATCACCACCACCGACAGCAACCTCACCACCGCTAGCCTTGGAATCAGCGGAAACGGCAGCATCATCATTGGAAGTATGTTGCGTCTTGGAAGCAGCAGTAGTATTAGCAACGGTGGTTTTAGCACTTCTGTGCTTGAGCTTGATCCCACCGTCTCCACCACCAATATCAACATCACCACCACCAACACCAGATCCAACACCAACAACACCAGAACCAAATTTGGTGGAGCCTCCACTACCAGCAAATGGGAGTGCTAGGATAGTGCCTTGAGGTTTGGGGGTAGGCTTACCCGTATCTCCTGATTTAGGTACATCAGTTACGGCGGCGGATGGTAACTTCTCATCACCCTTACCTTCAGGTTTGGGGGTATTGTCACCACCTAAAAAGAATTTATATAGATTTGTTAATAGGGAAAACACTATGCACATAATACACAATGCCACACATAAACTTACCCGTATCCATTACTATTACCTTCCTCTTCTTAGTATCTTTTTGTTGTATATATATAATAATAGACGAGATGTGATATTAAGTGGTAGTGGTACGATATGAAAAATATGTGCACATCTTATGTTCAAAGTAAAATTATACTTACCACTATCATTGCCCGTGGTATCGGGTCCTAGTAATTCACCATTATCCTTTACACTACGCTTCTTACTGTTACCAGGAGGTGTGTCTATCAATAAAGTCAACCAAATAATATTAGATAACATATAATTTATAAAATGATGATAGATAATAAGTAAATGTAAAATTATACCCACCTCCAGCACCATCAAGAATAATAACCTCATCTCCTTTACCCGCTATTAAATAATGTATGTAATAAATAAATAGGAAATATAATTAGATATTAGATATAGTAAAACATAATATTTCATAGATGCAATGACAAACACAAAATATAACTCACATGTACCTTTCTTCTCAGTACATTCATCACATGGTTGTAGTTTATCCAACCTCTCTCTGGCAAGTTCACATCCAGCATTTGATAGTTGTTGGAGTAAATCAATACACTGGCCGGGTGCCTGGTCAGCAACCCTACCAAACATTGTTAAATTTTGTAAAACAAGTTTACCTAAATCCAATGCCGAACGTACTATCTTATTATTCTCAGCCTTTCCAAATACAAAATCACGATCGGAATTAAGCTTACACAATAAGCTTGTTGTTGTTCCTTGGGTACTTGCCTTATTGCGTTCACCATATAATTCACCAAATCGTGCTGTTAGAAGATCTAGTGTTGCTCGTTGGACGATAGTCACTGACAGGTGATTCGGCACCGCATTCGGCGGAATAGGAAAATTTAGAAGAAGAAGACATTGTTGTGGTATGTTTAGTTTGTTGGTACTAAGGATGGGTAATGAGAGTAGTATGCTGCACTTCTTTTCACATACACCAAACTTTTTCTAGCGGCATTGGGTTATGGGTATATTTTTTGGATATGGTATCCATGTACCTTTGCTTGATTCAGGGCCGCAGGGGTATCCTTTGTTACGCCCTGGCCTGGCGGCATAGGTAGCCACCAAACTTTTTATAGATAGTGTATCAATTGTTTGTAACTGCTGCTCCTACCGGAACAACTTATTACCTACTCAGTATGACCAGTGATAATGAAGGATCAGGAGGAGATGGTGGTGGTAAGAGGGCCAAGAAGTCAGGTGGATATGGAATTAATATTGTAAATGATATGAGTTATAAAATTTTTTTGCAATTGAAAGACCAATTATCAGATAGTGATAGTGGAAGTGATAGTGATACTACGGCATTACCCCTTGGAGTTGAATATATTAATCCATTTGCGGGTGCTGTTAATATTACATATGATAGGTATAACCAATTAATGAAGACTGATGCGTCAAATATTGATGAAGAGAAACATATGGCTAAATTTACTCAGGCAGACTACGAAGCAGACCCATTTGACCCATATGATAGTAAGGAATCAAAATGGAAAGATTATTACAACAGTAAACCCGCCGAGGTCATGGATATTGCAAAACAAAGTAGTAATGTCGATAACTTTATGAAATGCGTTCGATTATCAGCTATATATAAAGACTTTGATGGTGGTTTATATCGGAAAAAGGAAGCAGAAGAGGATCAACAAAAGCCTCCTCCTAAAAAAGATGATAAAAAGAAGAGTGCTGATAGTAAATTATTATCTGTTATTCCTGATAATGTCGTATATCTCAGTTTTAATTCAAAAAGTAAGAAATATAACGCAGCTGAGGACTTACTAATTGGAACAATGATTGATTATATGGAAGATTATGCTCTTATTCGTCAATATGGTGGTAAAGGGCGCCAACCCAAGACTAAGCAGTCTGAATTAGTCTATGAGAACGGAACTAGCGGCCCATTGTACCTTGGTGGAGTACAGTATGACGGAGGGGTTGCAATACATGAGGGAATACCATATGTCGGCGCTACTAAATTGAATGTTCTTGCATGTGTAAGTGTACTGTATATTATTTTTGTTATTGTTGTTGTTGTATTAGTGGTATTATTCATCACTAACATATCATATTGTCTCTAAAGAAAATTGGTGTTGAGTTATTGGAAAAGGGTGTTGAGTTCTGGGGTTCTGATGGCACAGTATATCCCCTTATGAATAAAATTGAGGAAACTATCAAGAAAGATTCCGGTTCCATCCGACAATATATTAGCAACAAACTAATTAGTGTATTTGGTAATCAAGCAAAAACAATTTTGGCAGTCAAGGAATATAAAAGGAAGCATGAGGAACGTGTTGCACTTGAGTCTACAAATATTAAATCTTTTCCATCTCTTGGTACCATGGATGAAGATTACGTGCCTTTTTACGAGATACCACCAGAAGAAAGAGAAGGACGTGACGGTAATGTTAGTGGGGAGGAAATCAAACGGATGGATACTCAGTTTGAGATATTGAAGAAGAGCCAGGAATCAAAGAAGGCTGCAGCCGGGGCGACCAAGCCAAGAGCTGTGAGTTGTTTTATAATGTTATCATTACTTGTATTTGTATTTATACACACTAACATTCCAATCAATGATACTATACAGAGTCGACATAAACCTACCCCCAAGGCAATAGTCGACAACTGTGATGTTTTTGAGAAGCTTCTTGAGATTGAGGAGCAAGGCGAGGGCAATATTAGAAAACATCCTAGTGTTTCATTTGATAAGTTGGTGGAGGAACTCAAGCAGTATAGTAACATTCCGATGGAGCAATTATGTGCACCCGAAACTGGAAGTATGGATTATGAGAGTCGTTGGAAGAAGGAGTGGAAGGTAATGCTAGGTCAGATTACGTTGTCATACATCAAGCATTTCTGTGTCGAGTGTTACAACTGTCCACGTGGGGTAAAAGGTGTGAAAGGGGTAGATGAAGTGGACTTATGGTGTCAGCTATTCAAGGTAAGAATGGAGTGTATTAATTATTGTATAACATTATTTCAATCATAAGCTAATAAGACGTCTTTCTACCAGCTTCCTTTGGATCATCTTATCGAGTGGTTCCCAAAGTGGAGGGGGGTTAGCGATGCTGCCGGAAAAGGTTATGGACCGCGTGAAGTTATCATGGAGGTACTCAAGTGTAGAGTAGTCTGCAAATATTGTCATTATAATGGACGTGAGGATGACATTGGCGACTACTATGAGCGATTAGATACTCCTAATCACTTGTTATACTCTCCTGATATCTATGGTGATGAGCACCGCTCTGTCACAAAAGTATTGGGCATCAAGGAAGTGGCGTCGACAAAGTTGGACCTTGAGGTGCGAGGGGCCTTCAGTTATCCTCGGAAAGGCAATGGTACTATTACCTACAAGACTGTGCAGGTAGTAGTATGGATGCATTTGAGGATCTTCTTGCCGGATTTGAGGAAGGGTGATGAAACTGCGTATATCGAGAGAGGAGGTAAGAATAGTTTGTTGTGTACAAAAATGTTCAGGGAGTTAATTAAGATGCTTGGAGTGAAGTGTCCAGGTAACGGTGAGAGCTTCTTGAACTTGAGGGAGCCAACCCGCTCCGGTGTAGAACTCAATCACAAGATTCAACGAGAGAAACTAATGAATCCATCACATTTGTTTCTGTATGCCAACCTATCAAGGCTTACACATGAAGCAAAAGTTGGCAAGTTACATCCAATTAGTACCGGGTCACATGGAAAGGTGACTGCATACCAAGATGGCAAGATCAAAAAACCAGATTGGTATGATGATGATAAGTAGTTCATATGTCTAACTCCATAAGTGTGGCGAGTTGAGTTGATGGATGATAGGTATGTGATAGGAAAGTGAGTTGATGAATGTCAATGATATGACATGAATGGTTGGGATGTTTGCAGTTTTTTTACTTTCAAACGAACAAGAAGATACTACCAGAGTATTAGGGTGATGAGATCAAAAGCGTATACAATTGTAATGACTAATACATGTAGCTTTTAAACCAACAATACATTCCTCACCAAGTTCTAGATTGCCCGTGGCATAAAAGATGATCAAACTTACAATATAATGTGTAGACAAGGCAAATTCTTCAAATTATATTCCAAGTATGAGTTTTTACATGAGATGCGTGATCATGAAGCACCAGAAATGCTTCGAACTCCGGTGGAAGAGCTCTGTCTTCATGCACGATCATTGAGACTGCCTGGCCATTTACCTGTTGAAGAAATATTACAGAAGGCAATCGACCCACCTCATCAACTAGCGGTTGAGAATGCTGTTTCCCTTCTGACTGAACTCGGAGCTTTCGAGACAAAGGATGAGATCATGACTTCGTTGGGATGGCAGCTGAGCCAAATGCCACTACATCCTTGTCTAGGAAAGATGTTGTTGCTAGGATCTCTGTTTACAAAGTATCTTGACGATGACGAGAGCAACGAAAGCCTGATGGAATCGCTCATAGCTACTTGCTCTACACTGTCCTTCAAGTCACCTTTCACCCTACCATTTGGTAAAGAAAAAGAAGCTGATCGTGCTAGAAAGCTCTATGGACAAGGCCTACTCTCTGATCATCTGCTATTTGCAAAGGTATTGAAAGAGTACAACCACATGAGTTCTTCTGGTGGTAGAGGAGAGATGTACAAGTGGCTGGATAAAAATTTCCTGTCCAAGAAGACTCTGGAGATGACCGACAAGATTAAGCAGGACTTACAACGCAACTTGAGAGATCTCGACATGGATTGCGGAGAGAGCAATACAACTGGAAGAAGACAGATTATGTCAAAGGAACCAGTCTCGAGGCCTCTTATATCTGCAATACTCGCATCATCGTTATCTATATCCTTTACATCTCCAACCAGTAAGAAGGTAAACTCTCTACACGGAGGAGTGGCATGTTCAGTCCACCCATCAAGTTTACTCTCAATGATTGAGTCTGCAGGAAACGATCGGATGCTGTGGAAGAGTTATAAACACCTACTACAAGACCAAAATAACGATGAAGTCGTTGAAGAGTTTGTACTCGATCAGCCAGACAAAATCTTTATCTTATGTTGGTTTGAAAGACTCAAGACATCAGATGTTTACTTGAGAGATTGTACTCTATTGAGTGATCCATTGCCTCTATTGCTTCTATTACCAGGCGTACATCAGCGTGGTATCAAAGCAAACAGTACTCTAAAGTCAGAGGAGAAGAATACCAGCCCATATGCTGATGACCCAACAATCTTTGCTGTTCAAGGAGGTGTAGCAAGTCAAGGCGGAGACAGTGATTCAAATGGTTCCCTGCTGCTGAAAGCAAAAGATGAGACGACTGCTCATTTACTGTTTGACCTGAGAACAAAACTGTCTATATTCTTTGATGCCATTCTATCATCTCAGTCGAAAGGAAATAATAACCCAGCAGCAGAAAAGATTACACAAGCAGTGTTTAATGGACTAAAGTCACTTATTGAGGAGTCTCATTCACTTTACATGACAGATGTCAGAAGAGATATAACTGATGCCGATGTGTTAGAGGTTAGACACCTCCACAATTCAGCTGATTGTGAGATTCTCAACCCAAATAAAGACGAAGGAGATGACGATTATCATCTTGCCACATCTGATAGAGAGAGTTGGCGCCAAGGTCGAGGAAGAAAGCAAGGTAGAGGTGGCAGTTATCGAGGTAGGCAAGGCAGTAGCCGTGATAATAATAACCGATGGTAAAATAGTCAACAAATAACGCTAAACATTAAGCTTTGCTAGCAAAATACCAACATCTAATAGCCACACATAAAATAGCCACATACAAATCATCACTATCTATTCCCCAGCTAATTGTGATTTCCAATCAAGAGGATTGGCCACAGGATTTTGTACTTGTCTCGGATCTATCGGTTGAAAGCCATAATTGTAGACCCCGCGTTGCATATCAATCTCTTCCTGTCTTCTCAAATCATCCATTGCTCGTCTCCATTCAACGTCTATTGGATTACCGACACTACCACTAGAATAATCAGCCGCTGTACTATCATCATTTATTGATAACATATGCGACAAACTTTGCACAATATCAGCTCGAAGCTCTTCTGGAGTTGTCCCTTTGGTCTCAGGAAGAAAGATTATGACAAATATAATTGTCAATAATAGAGACAAGATAAATGGTACGAAGGAAAAAGGACCAAGATATTCTTGATAAGGAAACACTAGACCCACAATGAAGTTGAATCCCCAGTTGACCTGACACGAAACACTCATAGCCGTAGCGACATATTTTGCCTCGAACATCTCTGCCACAATGAGCCAAGGACTTCATTAGAGAAAGAGTGAGAAAGGTGGTGAGATGATGAGTATCCGGAGAAATACCACACCGCAACGCAAATGGACTTACATAGGGCCGAGCCCAATCTCAAAAAACGATACATATGCAACGACAAAGAAGAGACTGGCCATTTTACTAAAGTATCCCAGCAGAGATAACACTAATGCAATCGAAGAGATCAACATTCCTCCGGCTGACCACAGGATGAGTGTTCGTCTATTGGTATTCTCCATCAGTAGCAAGGCAACATATGTAGCCACCACATTGACCCCACCGACAATAGTTGTACCCAATTGTGGATTATCAATCACGCCTTCAAAAAACATTGTACTATAGTAGAAGACTGCGTTGATACCACTCAATTGTTGAGCAATCTGAAGCACAAGTGAACAGATGAGTAGCTTTCGTATCTGCTTATCCATAAGCATGGTTATGAAGGCCACACCAGAGCTTGTGTGTTCATCATCTCCATCACAAGCCTGTGCATGACTGGCACTTATGAAATGATTCACCTCTATTTCAATCTCATGTTCATATCGTAGTCCACGCAACTTCTTGATAATATATCGTGCTCGACGAGACTTTCTATCACGTCCAAGCAACCACCTTGGGCTTTCAATTAAGAAGGGAAAGCAAAACAGCAATATGATACCCGACAAAGGTGTCACAGAGAAGAGTATCCGCCATTTATGCTCTGTAGCAAAAGGAAAAGCCAATAAATCACTCGCGAAGATCCCAATCACCAAACAAAACTGAGTAAGTGTACCCAAAGTACCTCGTAACGTCGGCGGTGCTAGCTCACCCAAGTAGATTGGTACCAATACCGAAGAAAAGCCGCTAGCGAATCCGACAATGAATCGAGCAATGGTAATGTATATCATATTCCTAGCAAACGTCTGTACAAGACCACCTAATAAAAACATGTAGATGACCATCGCCATACCACTCCTTCGGCCACGTTTGTCGACAATCTTACCAGCAGCAATGGCTCCGAATGGTCCTCCAATTGCAAAGACCGCAACAGCCATTGACCATTGAAATGTTGTATGTCCAACAAACACTACCGAAGATGGTGAATTCATAACTGATGTATTATATCCCACCAAGAATTGACAACAGCCGGCCATGAATAAGGCAATAATCAATGGTGTAGTAATCACCACTGCATCTAATTCTAATTCTTCCAATAGTAATAAACTAGCATGACTTTTTCGTGAATCCATCTCGGCAGCTGTTAAATGTTGATTCGTTTGTGAGTATGCTTCTAGATCTGCCTCCATTGTTCCAAGATCTGCTGCATAATTTGCAAATGCTTTTGTTATATTCCGTTCCTTCTGTTGCATACCAAATACAGCAGTGAAGGGTACCATTTCATATAACTCATGTCTACCAAGTTGTAATGGCGTCAAGTAGGATATGTCACTTCCAGCATGGACACTGTATGACTTTGGACCTAACCCCAGCGTTGGATTGATCATGTTGGACATACCATATGGTTGTGATTTAGTTGCAAGATTCTGTTGTTGTTGAGTTGATGGGTTTTGTGGAGGATGAAGTTGTTGATAGTGTTCCTGATGAACATATGATATGCACATGACATGAATAAGATGTGAGATCATGACTACAAAAAGAAACACTAAAAAAATATGCTATAAAGATAAATAGCTTACCATCTGTTGATGTATAGGTTGGGAAGAGGTATTATAACTAGCTTGTTGCTGATTGCTCTGATTTGCATTATTGTTGAGTAATCTTTGTCTCTCGGACTCTTCATCGGTGAAGGCCGGGCCGCCGCCGTCATTACCTTCTTGACGCATGATTTTATTGATTTATATTAGATATATCATATCTCTTTTACCATTTGAAGTCGATTGTATGCCTGGCCGCAAGCTCTTGAAAGTGAGATCAAATCATTCAAAAGTTGATGGCTATAAGGTTAGTTCTTAAAGATAATATAGATTGATTTCTTTACCAAGTATCGACCTCATCTACCTTTGTCTGTTTGCAGCTCAGTAAGGCGCGAGAGGTTTAATTAAATATATAGTGCGATTGCCAACGCCGAATAAGCATATCTTGATCAAGACACTACTCTATTCATCATCCTCGTATTTTCGGCGCATCGGATCAGCGACACATAATTTGCAATTGAACACAAAAAAAAAGATATATAATTTGCAATTGAACACAAAAAAAGATATATTTCAGTTATGGAATTTGTTGAGTACCAATTCAAAGTGGTGTTAGTTGTCTTATCATAACGAACATATAATAATATAATCCACCTAATAATGGAAAACTTCGACTCATTCGGCAACCCCAAACAGGTACCAGATGAGGATATACACAAGACGTTGCAAAGGGTTGGAAAGAATGATGCTACATTGAAGACTTTAAACATAGGTAATAATTATCAAACACCGGGGCTTAATGGGCACTATTTTACTGGCAATAATAATGATAATGGCATTTACAATAATTTTAGCGTTAATGATGATAAGCTCTCTAGACTTGGGGACTGTATCGGTACGAATACCAATCTGATAAGATTAAATGTACAAATTAACCGTACCAAAGGTGAACCGAAAGTTGTTGACAGCTTTTATGAGGGTCTAATGAGGAATTCCTCTATTACGTGCTTAAATAGAATACTGACTGCTTATCAGGCAAACAGAAGTCGTCTTACTGCCCTTCATATTCACTACACCGGCTTGCAAAATGGAGGAGACAATATAATTACCAATACCATAAGGAGATGTGCAAATCTGAAAGAAATCAAACTGAGACACTGCTCTATCACCGACGAAATGTTGTGGCCAATGGTTGAAGCAATTAGAGGACGTAAGCTGGAAAAACTTGATTTTTCCAATAATGATATTGGAAATACTGGATGCGAGACAATTGCCACATTACTTGCGTTTGGGTACACATCTCGTCTTTGCCTAAGCCATAACAATATCGGGAATCAGGGTGTGACTTCTCTTGCAAACAGTTTGATGAACAATACAAAGTTGGATACCCTCGAAATAACTCTTTGTTAAATAGCGTTCTATCATCTTTTCAGTTTCCATATTCCTAGTAAATAGCTCCAATTGGAGATTATTGATAATGTGAAAAGATGAACATGATGTGTCTAGAATACTAACATCGTAGCTATGAAAGCGTTTATGTGTACACTAAGTTATCCTTTTAGTTTCCATAGTCCTAATGAATAACAAGCCCTTACACAAATCATGTCTCTCAGCATACCCAAACTAACTAGTGCAAGTGCGAGTTTATTCACATCCAGCTTACTTCCATCGACCTCATTCCAGACAACGCCGACCTCCGATAGGGATACATCAAGTTTTTCAGCAATCACTACAAGCTCAGTATCAAACGCCCTGATATTAGAAGTCGACAAGAATGTAAATGAGTAGAGTACAAGTAATACCAGACACATAAAAAACTAACAGCAACTTACCACCGTCTCAGATGGAGATTACCAAACAATTCTGCAACAGCAGATCTTGTAAATAACTTAAACCCACATTGTGTATCCTTTATTCGAGGAGAGCATAGTGTCTTGACGAAAAAGTGAAACCCATACATGAGAATCGTCCGCAGTGTACTTCGTGTTGCGGCACTTTCATCTTCTAAATGAGCTCTTGAACCAAAGACTGATGCTGGTGGTAAGTATCCCAATTTGTTTTGTCTTTCATCCATTATAGTTTTCATTTGTTTTAATACTTTTGGTAGTCCGTCACTAATATCTGTAGCACCATCGGCATCCACCATGAGACAGAGCTGACCAGAACTTTGCAACATGCCAGTTTTAACAGCACCACCCTTACCACAATTCTTATGCATTGATACTAATTTTAGTATATCACCATTCTTTATATATTTTGTTGCATACTTTTGTATTATACGTTCGGTATCATCTGCTGATCCATCATTGACTATGACTAATTCACATTGGATAGGCTTTGTTGCATGACCGCATACATCATTGTAGAGGTATGTTATATCTGTTCTATATGTATTCAAGTAGTCGAGAGTTGCATCCAACATTATTGGTAAACGTTCTGCTTCATTATAGGCTGGTATCACAAGTGAAAGTACATTGTCTAAAGTAAAGAAGGATAAGAGTGAGTAATGGTATGAAAATTATGTACATCAACTTTATATACACCTTATATCTCTCACCTTGACTGCCTTTCTTCTCATCAGCCCGACCGGCTAAAACAGTGCATGTACATCCAAGTTCACCTTCAACATTTGCACAATACGCCGGATAGAATATATAACATGCTGGCAATATACAAGCACTGACGCCAACTCCAATAAGAAGTGAGTGTGGTAGATGATTTGTTAAGATCTCAAGACCAAAGGAGTCAGCCGGTTGAATTACAAGAAACACTATGCATAAAAGTAGATATTCCATAGCAATATACATGTGATAATTGACATATAGGAGCTACCGTGCAATACAACATAAACAACAACAACTCTATTGTAAAAACAGCTAGTAAAAACATCCTTCGGTATCCTACCATGAGAGTGTGATCTATCGTGTAATTAATTGTGGTACACTACCTAGAGAGAGGTACACATGATAACTAACATATCCACACACCAGTTAAGCCTATATTTGCAACAATGAGATGCTTTAGTAGTTCTATATTATATGTGGTGACCGCGCTGTTGATTCTCAGTGGTGTGAGCAACGCATTTACAACAACAAAAAGCCCAATATTCTCCATAAGACATCAAATAACATCCACTTGGATGTCAACTCCATCTGAACAACAGGCGAGTGATGTTCCTGCAAATCTTGTCAATCAACAAGCTTTTATTACAGCTATTGATGTATTAAAGAAAGATATGGGTATGGAAATAATACCCGATGATCAAAGACCCATGTATGCAATCGGTAAATTGGAATGCAGCTTACCATTAGAATTGGTTAGTGGTATAAGATTTGCAGACTGTGAAACGTTAACTCTCATTAGTCAAATCAAACAAAGTGTTGTTGACGAGACAGGTATGCAATCTCTTGACACTATTGTAGCAATTCGATCAGGTGGTGAAGGGGGATACGAAGGAGACGTTAATGGCAAACCCATTGCTGAAACTGCACAATGTTATACCGATGCAATCAACCATGCAGTACAGAATGGTCTGAAAGGTATTGAACTTGAACTTAATCGATTAGTACCATTAATGCCTTCTACTGATGATGCAGAATAACTATTAATAATTGGTTAAAGTTACACTACAATCACATTAAACAAACATTTAACGTTAATTTACTTCATCACCCTACAATGATAATGATCATATACACACATGCCCTAACTATTTACACATGAGTTGAGATACTACTCAAGTTGGCGAATACACTTGTTGGTTTTCCGGCCTCCAATTCATCTCTTCGTTTCTCTTTGAGGTATGTATCTACGGCATCAGCGACACCTCTTCCCTCGTGGATTGCCCAGACAACTAAACTCTGACCTCTGCGGCAATCTCCACCAGCAAATACTCCCTCCAAACTAGTGCGGTAATCACCATACAATGCATGAATATTACTCCTTTGATCCATATCTAGATCTAACTCCTTTGCAATATAATCCTCAGGAGATACAAAGCCCATTGATAAAACAGCAAGATCACATGGCCATTCGCGTTCACTTCCCTCAATTGCCTTTGGACGTCCTTCACTTATATCTACATCCTGAGTGACGAGTGCTTTAAGATTACCCTCATCATCACCAATAAACTCCTTTGTCATGACTGCATATTCACGAGGATCCTTTCCAAAGACTGCCCGTACTTCTGCATGTCCATAGTCAATACCATAGACACGAGGCCATTGGGGCCAAGGGTTGTTGTCGGCACGTTCTGGTGGTGGCTGAGGCATTAATTCAAAGTTGGTTACAGACTTGCAACGATGACGCATCGATGTTCCGATGCAATCAGTACCAGTATCTCCTCCGCCAATAACAATTACATCCTTCCCGGCGGCAGTAATAAACTTTTCTTTGTCCCAGTTTGATTCCAAGGTACCCTCCTTTGTTAATAATAAACGTTTCTGATTCTCAGTTAGGAATTCCTTTGAATTAAGGTTGGAGTATGAAATGTTAGCATATATTGGGGAATGTGCAAAAGAATAAAAAGATTGACAAGCAAACTGTCTCAATCTTACCATTGCAAAATGTACTCCATTCAACTCTCTTCCTGGAACAGGCAAATCTCTAGGTTTGGTTGCACCCATACAAAGTGATAAAGCATCAAAATTTGTCCTCAATTCATTTACATCAACATTCTTTCCAATATCGGCATTTGTTACAAATTCAATCCCCTCCTCACGAAGTAAGTTCACACGACGATCCACAGTTTCCTTCTCCAACTTCATATTAGGAATACCATACATGAGTAATCCACCAATACGATCGGCACGTTCAAAGACGGTCACCTTATGTCCCATTTGATTTAATTGATCAGCCGTGGCTAATCCAGCCGGTCCAGAACCCACAACTGCCACGGTCATGCCAGTACGTTCCTTGGGAATTCGGGGTGTAATTAACCCCTCATTCCATGCATTATCAACAATTGAATATTCAATATCTTTAATTGTTACTGGAGCGTCGACTAATCCGGCTACACATGCACCCTCACATGGTGCGGGACAAACTCGTCCAGTAAATTCTGGAAAGTTATTCGTCTTGTGTAATCGTTCAATGGCATCTGACCATTGACCATTGTATACAAGATTATTCCACTCTGGAATTAAGTTATTCACTGGACAACCCGTGTGTGTTTGACAGAATGGCGTTCCGCAATCCATACACCGTGCCGCTTGAACTTTACGTTCAATTTCTGTATGTTTCTCCTCATCACGACCTTCGACGGGGTTTAATTCTTCCCAATCTAGTACACGTTTCGATGGATCACGGTATGGTTCTTTATTACGTGAATAGTTGATAAATCCACGTAGTTTTTCAATTGGTTGATAACTTCCATCACGACGTTTTACTCTGATGTTTTTAGAAGGTACATAGCAGATGGCAATTAAAAGATATGAGCATATGATGTGCACACAAGTTAAAGTGTATGATTTATATACCATCCCATGCAAATCAATACCAAACATATCATACAATACTATTACACATGTATACGAACTTACTTGGGTTCATTATCATGATCATAAATACCCTCTCTCCAGATTTCATGTCGTCCATCACTCCCAATTGGTGTAGCCTTACTTGATAATGACCGACGGGCTATTGATGACGCTGCCGCCGTGTGATTCCGTACTAATAGGTCACCGACCTTTCTCCTTGCTGTTGACGATGCTGCCAACATTGCTCGATATATAGCGCCGCCCTACTGCCGTCAATGATTGGTGGTAGTGAGAGAACTTTGCCGCATTTTCAGATCTTTGCTTATTTGCTAGTTTGGCGACTAAACTAAAATGTGCCCTCTATTTAGTAGGGAGTCTAGAGTAAATGGGACATCTATAACTTACACCCGCATAAATTACTTAGTAAAATGGTGAAGCTACTACTAACAGCTCTACTAACGGCTACGGCCTCCGCCGCCCCGGCAATTGTATGGAAGGGAGATATTAATTCACCACCCTCAGGCCCATCTCATATTTCACACGCAATCGATACCAACACACTATTATCCTCACTAAACACAAACAACGAAAATAGTGCTGCATTATCAGCCGTTATATTCCTAGTTGGACGTAATGCCGATGGATCAGAGGGATTATCGACATTAGCATCCTCGGGTAAAATCCCAGGCGTGCAGGAGAAACATCGGTTGGCGCATGAGGTACATCATCATGTACAAGGCGTTGAGTCCACCCGTACCGTTGCAAAGGATGCTCAACAAAACTTGGGCAGTGTAGCCGAGGTTACCATGGAGGAATTTACTAATAAATTATCATCCATTGCACAAACTGAAGCAGCAGTTGAGGGTGGTAATGTTAAAATTACCAAGGCTGAACAGAAACGTCGTCGTGCAATTTCCGAGGCTGATGTGTTAGTTGTTAATGTTGGTGTTAATGAAGATGCATCGAAAATTGATGCCGCTATTGTTGCCGCTATTGATTCCTCGTCTGTTAAGAATGTTGTATTATCTACTATCCGTTCTACTGCCGAGGTTAAACATGCACGTAAACTTGCTGTTATGGATAAACGTTCGGCACCCAAGAAGACTAAATCTAATGCCGCCACCTCTAACGGTTCGTACAATGGCAATGGACGTCGTTTAGAAGACGAGGGAAACAATGAGAATAACCAAAACAACAATAATAACAATCAAGATGAGGAGGGTATTTATTATGTCAATATGACACCTAATATTTTTGCTGGGTTGTTATTCTTCTTCATGTTTGTGTTTACGGCACATTTAGGATTAACTTGCATGAATATGATTGAGGGTCAGGATGTTTATGTAAAGAAGATGCCTGCTATTGGTAGGGAGGTTTAGAGTGTGTAATGGGGGATTAAGGGCTGGGGAGCTTGTAATTATGGAGTTTCCTTAGGTGGTGGAAGTTATATGTTTAATTGTGGATTAATCTTGAGGGTTAATACCCAGAGATGGCGGTAGTGGCAAAGAGGTGCTGTTTGCATCTAAACTAAGTCACAAGCTGTTTTCTAATGATTCGTTGCTTATCATCAGCTGTTAGTTATTTGTATAAGGGGGGGGGGTAGTGTCATCCTAATATGAACTCAAAATCCCTCGTAATTCAGTTGCATATTGTAATATATCCCATCCACTCCTACTCTCTACTAGTGCATTTACCAACATCCATACCATATGTAACCTCTAAATGTCCTTTGCAACTTCTTTTGCTGCTTTTCTTTCCTCTTCAGCCCGAGCCTCCTTTTCTAAAGAATAACAAAATGCTAAATTCACGAGGTAAAATATCGGGGGAAAACATCCCTTGTAATGATCTTCAGCCTTCCAATGTCCATATACGGCCGCAGCAGCAGGAGTAGCCAATCCAATCCATGCAAATTGCTTTGGTATAAACTTGAAGATATCCCATAATCGTAAAGTGCATATTATCTTAGTAAGTCCAATGAAGATAAACAAATGCTTAACATGAAGTTCGAATGGTTCTGCATATACTTGAGCAACATCAACCATCTTCTTATCAAGACTGATAATACCTAATCCCATCAACTTTAGTAGTATTCCTGGAAGTATTGTTGCAGATGCAGAGAGTTTGACAGCAATGCGGAGGAAATGGGGAGAAGATGAATAGCTCGAAGTTGAATTGCCGTCGGTCATTACCGGAGGTGCTCCTCCTCTACTTCGACGGTTGATACTACTACGGCCATAGTATTCATTCACTGTAGGAATGTATTCTATTTCCACCATTGTATGAACTGTGTGGTCCTAAGATTCACGGGAAATGCTAAATCGATGAGTGTGATGGATGAAAAAAGATGAAAAGATACGGTTGTAAGTCGTTGTGGTATCCTAATATGTTGTTAGATTGGCAACGATGGTCTAATAATCTAAACACTAATCTATTGAATGTGTCCAAAGGCGCGTATTGATGCGATAGAGGCTGATAGTAATCTAATAATGTAGTACTGCCTGGATCTTTTTGTGGCACTCAAAATTTCAATACTGCCTCCTCGAGCGGGGGTCTCCTTACGTATACTCATCTTCACACTGCTATTGCCGCATGTAGATCGGAAGTAGATAACGATATGTCTATTGATAGGGGGCGGGGTCGTCGAAGGAGAATGAATGAGTTTGTTGTCGCTCCTCTATCGGTTGCTATATTAAAAAAAATGACAGAGATGAAACTCCTGTATGCAGTTTTCAACAATGCTTAGAGAGGGAGTGATGCTGCTTCTTTGCAATACCTATCATAAATCAAGAATAGTTGATGATCTATATATCCTTCAATCCTACCCCCCTCCTCTGTTATTGATCTAAATATACGATACACGCCACGGCGGTAGTCATTCAATATAACAAAATATCATAATCATATATTGACGATGGACGAAACAAAATATATGCAGACGCTGGCTTGGGCGACAGCTGTTCTGACAATGAAGATGATGCTGCAGTTCGTGTTCGTGTAAGTGTTGTACCACTCGACACTTTATGTATACATATGTGTCATTTATGCACATCACATGCTCATCATGTCGATGGTATCCTCTAAACACAACATATAGCTTTCACACTCATTGAAAGGCAAGTTTGGTAACTTTGATGTTACACCAGAGGCACAACTAGAACATTGGGTGGGCTTGAAGCAGGGATTCTTCAATCTTTTTTGTAAGTACAGGAGTACATCTTTTGCCGAGACATATCTTGCTCTCCGTACATCGGAATCGATCATGATAACTCACATCCTATATACAACTACATCTTGCTACTGTCAGACTACTCACTTGGTGCCTTTGCTGGGCCATACCGAACATTGAATGACATGGAACGATTTCAAGCAATGGAGCGTAATTCAGTAGAGAACGAACCCTTCTTTTTGCTCCTGGCTTATTCTTGGGTGCAGTTTGATATTCCTGATTGGGCAGGGACAGCTGTTGAATGGTACGTGTACTCTAGGCTTTTACACTTAGTATTTTACATGTTTCTACGTATTCAACCATGGAGGGCTATCTTATGGACTGTTGGTGTTGCAATCAACTTGGTTATATCGTTTAACATCGTTGCATCATCTATGAAATCAGATTCTGAGTTATAGTGTTGTTTTCTAGAATCCGTACTATACGTACATTTAAACACATTCTAGTAAAGATGTAATGTTGTTTTTGCACTGTACCCATACACGCCTTAAACATATTCTAGTAAAGATGTTATCAAAACTGAGTACCCCTTGTCGGCACAAAGTAACTAATAATCCCCCCTTGTAATTTTAAATCTTAGTATAACTATATCCTTCCCATCCGATCAATAGATCACTCCCTCGCCCGATTCATCTCATTATACCAACAAGACGGCATTAACACAACCATCCAACTCTGGATTATTCGTTACTTGTGCCATTTTACCCCAAGCAACTTTACCGCTGGTAGTTACCAATCCCAGATCACTAACATTTACTTCAATAATTGTACCCTTTGTCAACACACCCAAGTTGGTATATAAACTACTACTTGGATTCTTCTTAACACCTAATATATCCAATTGAAAGCTCGTTTTAAGTTCAGGATGTGTAACATTAGCCCTCTTCATACGTAATCCAGTTGGTCTTATAAATCTTTCATATTTAGGTGCCTTCCTTGTAAAGTTATCCCCCACGAATGTACATTTAGTTACTACACGTTTCCATGCTTTATTCTTCTTGGATCCAGTACGTTGTATTTTAAACATCTCATCATCGGCTACTGGTTTAACTTTTGGTATTGGTACTTCCCACTTACCAGCTTTTTCTTTCCGTTTCTGTTTAACTGTATTACTTAATACCTTGGCTCTACTAACACCCTCACGATCTAATAGGTATGCAGGTACTGCACCATCAGCAACTGCTTCATCATTGGCATGTTTGTTCGATCGTTCATTATGTTGAGCTATTGTTTTACGCATTGTTGCCTTTTCTTTGAAACGACGTTGATTGTATAGTTTGGCACGTAGTCCGTGTACCTTTTGTGCAAATTCGGAACGCTTATGCACTAGACGTGCCTCGCGTTTACGCTCACGTTCCTCGGCGTCTATATTGGTACGGGTAGTTTTGGTAATATTAATAGAGATTATATAACATTAGATAAATGTCCAAAGAATATTGATAGAAGAAAAAAAAATGCACACGAGATGTGAATTTGTTATATATTGCAAAGAAAACGTAAAACCTACCAAACCGACGACCATGCAATTTGCGATGGCGCTCCATATGCTCGTGCTGCGGCATGATTAATATAGTTTATGCTTAATAGGAGGGTATTGGGAGCAAGAGATACTACCTGTCAATAGGAGAAGAGCGAGCATAAATAAGAAAAATTACTGATGAGGCGACGGACAGGACATTGAGGGATTGATTACAAATCGATTGAATGAAGAAGAGATAAGCCGCCTATCGATGGCGATATATCATAAAGATATACTTTAATTTGTCAGCTCTTGTGTAGATCTGGCGGTGTGTATGCCTAGAGTGCTGGATATTCAATGTTCACCGCGAGAGAGGTCGAGAGTTCAGTGACTCCCATCGCCATCATCTACATAATTGCAATACATGACGTAGTAATGAATCGATGAGCCCTACAAATCAAAGGACATAGTGCAAAATCTACTAATTGTGCTTTATTTGGATAATAAGTGCATATAAATATAGTGGTATTGGTGCTGGCCGCCGCCGACATCGTTCATAAGTATATTTGAAATGAGAAGAACTACAAAAGAGTGAGATAGATGTACTTATACAGAGAGTGTTGCAACTATATACACCGCCATCAAATCCATTTCGACAACATATGATAAGTGTATTATCGAAATAATAATATACATACCAGTGCTCTAATGACGCAACAATTATCATCATACAGTTCAGATTGCAGAAGATAGAATGATGAAACAAGTCGAGACATGTCTCATGCACAAAAATCTGATACAACTCCAAACAATATCACTACTTGCCCCGAAGAGCTCGGTAGTTTTTAGAGCGTTGCCGTATTGATTATCATATTGTAGACTGTTCAAAGAAGAGAAGACTTCGGTATCATATATGGAGATATAAAAGTGTATCAGTTTGTTTACACAATCAACAAATCAATAAATCAATATCATTGGTATCATATCTCGTGACCAATGTGCTGGTAGGTACAGCACCAGAAACTCAGATTCAATTACACTTGGAGATGCAATAGTTATACATAAGAAGGAACTACATTCACATGTGTCGGAGGTAAAAAGAAAAGTGATGCATGATGATACTGTTATTGTCCGCTTCAATATTAGTTCGGTATCCTCGGGTATGATTAAGCAGTATCCGCGTGGAGTAGCACTGATGTATCTCTGTCATCCACGTCCTGAAGCTCTTCATCCTCAATACAATCACAACAATTAAGACGCGACAATAATCATTCAATCAAGCTATGCTATACAATATTTCGGCAAATCAATCTGAGTCCAACCACTACCACTACCATGTTATGGCACACAAACAAACGCCCTGTAAACGCAGAGCAGTATAGCGGTTGTGGAAAGTGGAAGATGAGTTTTTTAAGTTGCGAGGTGTTAGCGCGCGCACGTAAAGCTGTTGTGCTAAATATTGGGTTTGTCAGCAGCACTGGGTGAAGGTCAGACCAAGTTGAAGTTGTATCTATTTTAGCATGCCACAGAAAATGAGGGTTGAAATTTTCAGCTATCCATAGGTACACAAATATCACAAAACACCAACCCACACTCCCGCACAAACCACAACTTAATTAAGGTTGCTATTGCAAAGATACGCATCCGTAGTAAGATAGACAAGGCCATTGCAACTCTACCCATCAATCTCCAAAGTGGTATCTAATTGCATATAGGGAGTATACAGACATACGACAACCATCAACGGCATCAACTCTAACAATCTGTTTGCTACAAAATAATAGCATGGTAGATAGTTAGATCAATAGTTAGATCATAAAATCAAGTAAAAATATAAAAAGCAAAGGTTATAAAATTGTCATAAAACACCAAATTGTATCTACAATATCCTCTACCAATTTTTCTTCAACGCTTCCAGTAAGTATGATAAAACAAGAACAACAATAGCTTTAATTGAATGGTTACGGTACATATTTTTGCTGTCATGCCAAAAACAAACAAGACACTAGAGTGGTCACATACAATACCAACTAATACCGAGACTGTTAATCCAAACACTTCAAGCACAAATAGTAATCAAACCGCAGAAGTGCCGCTAAATAACAATAGTAGAATTACTGATGTTGCGGAATTAGATGATAGAACCATACAGATGTGGGTGAACATTAGTACTAAAACACATGATGATTCACTAGAGAATTGCCATGTTTGCAAATCCAGTGGCAGTGGTGAACTTATCCAATGTGACAACATATTATGTCGTAAATACTTCCATCCATCATGTGCAGGAGTTGATATTAATACTCTACCATTGATATGGTATTGCTCTATTGCTTGTGAACACCAAATGATATCAACTGTCAACAAAAATTCAGCAACTGAACAACAGGCAGAGCCAAACACTTGTGCTTTGGAAGATGATGCGGCCAACTCAAATCAAGATGACACCAACGCAGATGAAGATGACGCTGTCAACAATATCTCTGCACTTGGATTCTTAGATATTGCTGCAGTGAAAGCATGTTTGTCAGCTTCTGATGGGGATCCTAATATTGCTGTAGACTATCTAATGAATGGCATTCCCCCAGAAAATGAATTGCCAGACAAGGACAACCCAAGAAAATTTGAAACCCAAGATATTTCGCATGATCTCTCATCATTGCAATCAAAGATAAGAGATGTATCTTCTCAAAAGACAAAGAAATCAATTGGTATTAGAACAATGAATGGTAAACCAACTCTAAACAGAGCTTCAAGAATGCCTCCTCCTCCTCCTCCTGCTGCCGCTGCTGCTGCTGCCGGTATAAGCAATCTCAAGAGGAAACACAATGAGCTTATTTATGTGAGAATAGGAACAACAGAGCATGAAGCCTTTGAATTAGAAAATTCAGCAAATCCTGGTGAGCATGAAACATGTTAACGACAGTGGATTATCGTTCATTATCCGACATAGTATGCAGCGTCAATAGACTGCAGAGGCTATCGTTGTATATCCCTAGACTGATATACGTGTATTCTTTACGATTACTTGGTTCTTTACTAATTATCCATACTATGAGAGATGTACGTTTC